>Ga0182024_10012709_pt1 | contig 16605 bp, 12 predicted proteins | sample P32metaG_FD_120480 | JGI IMG/M metagenome (GOLD analysis project Ga0182024, IMG submission 120480) | Permafrost microbial communities from Stordalen Mire, Sweden - P3-2 metaG (Illumina Assembly) | ecosystem: Environmental > Terrestrial > Soil > Wetlands > Permafrost | place: Sweden: Stordalen... | reverse complement strand
TTCAGCCAGGCCTGGCAGGGGCGACCAAAAATATTTATGAGGTCGTTATAGTAATCAATATGGCCGATCGCGTAGCGCTCGACGATGTGGCGGCCAAAATTGGCGAAGCTGTCCGTCGTAAAAGCAAGGCGCAGCGTCTCCTCATTCACGCGATCGAGATAAAACGGGTTCAGATTGGCAAAGGATGCCGTCGCCAGATTGATGAGGTCATACGTCTCGAGGCGCTCACCTAGAAATTTAATGCCGCTATCCCAGCCCGAAAATTCCCAATGGGCGTTTGAGCCGCCGATAAGCGTCCGATGCGGGCGTATATCCTGGCGATAATCTTCGGGAAGGGCGTTGTCGATTACGAGCAGGTCCCATTCCACTGCGGGCATCTGACGGGAAAATAGCGACGCCATATCCTCGATTGCCGTCGGATATTTTTCAGTTCCATGGCGAACCAGCAGTGTAATTATTCGCATTTGGCGACCCAGCGCGAAGAAAGCCAGGGTTCCGAAAGTGCGAGGCTTGGAACCCTGCTTTAACTTTGCTCGACAGGACTTCTGCCTATCTCATAAATACTGGAACGCGGAGAGGCAAGTTCCCTCAGGGGCTAAAGCCCATGTGGTCCGAGGCCTATATGTCGGAGCTGAAGCTCCGACCCCCTAAACTGCATTTATGAGATGACTCCTAGCCCCAGCTCAGATCCTGATTCTTGAGCGGGATCGATCGATGACGCTTACCGGTAGCTTTGAATATCGCGTTGCAGATCGCGGGAGGAACCTGAGTGATTCCCTCCTCGCCCGCTCCGGTGATCCAGCGATTCGTCTTGAAGAAGGAGATATTCACCTCTTTGGGATATTCGTTCATGCGCGAGACCTGGAACGTATCGAAATTGTCTTCGACAGCGGCTCCGTCCTTGATCGTAGTCCCCTGATACATCGTGTCGTCATATCCCCAGTTCATTTGCCCTTCGAGCTGCTTGTGCACTGCCACAGGGTGCATGAACGCGAAGCCCTGCTCGAAGACAACATCCGCGCGGTGAAACTTCACCTGACCCTGTTTGGATACTTCAACCACGTGCACCTGAGCACAGACGGTTTGGGTCGCGCGCGTTGGCCGGCGCCGGTCGTCGATGGCGATTCCCCGCCCCCAACCGGCCGGCAGCGGCGATCCCCAATTCGACTGCTTCGCCACCATATCGATAGCGGTCAGCCAATCGTCGCGGCGATGAAAACCCCCAAGCCCGAGTCTTGGCGCGGGCGGGTTTCGGGCGATGAGTTCGCGCCGGTACTTATATGGGTCCTGTCCGGCAGAAGCGGCCAGCTCGTCGATGAAGCATTCCATATAGAAAGCGTTGGGAGCCGCGCCCGTAGCACGTCGCGTCCCAAACGGAACGTGCGACTTCGGGTAGTGCATCGTGAGGCGGTAGCTCGGCATGAAATAGGGACACGCGTGAAGAGCGCGAAATCCCATGTCGCCAGTCCAGGTGGTGGCGTGGCGGACTTCCATGGCGATTGGCCAGCCATTAGCGTCGAGACCGGCTTTCATCAGGCAAACGCTCATCGGCCGGTACTTCGTGCCACGCGCCCAATCTTCCTCGCGCGTCCACAGCATTTTCACGGGACGCCCGCGCATGGCATTCGCAACCGCAACAGCTTTCTCTCCCTGATCGCCGTTGCCGCCATTTCCATAGCCGCCGCCCTGGAACGTGGTATGCACATAAACGTTTTCCGGGGCGATGCCGGTTAACCGGGAGGCATAGCGCAGAAATTGCTGAGGATTCTGATCGCCCGTCCAGGCGTCGACGCGATTATCGGTGACGAGCACGGTGGCATCGCCGGGTTCCATGCGCGCTCGCGGCGAATACGGAACGTCATAGGTGGCTTCAATGATTTTGGCGGCTTTGCTGAATCCATCCTCGACGTTCCCCTCATTGGTAACGACGGCGCCACGCGCTTTCGCCGCGGCAACGTGAGCGTCGTAAAGCGTCGCCGAACTTACGTTGCGGTTCGGGCCGTAGTCCCACTCGATCGGCAGCGCATCGAGCGCTTTTTTCGCATGCCACCAGGTGTCGGCCACTACGCCCACCCCGCCGCTCAGGAAACCAACGGCACGGTTCTTGGCGTTGAAGGGCAAAGGAACGACGGCATGGACGCCGGGCATATTCTTGATCGCGTCGGCGTTGTAACTTTTCAAATCGCCGCCCCAGACGGGGCACGAGGTGACGTTCGCATACAACATCCCCGGCATGCGGATATCGATGCCGTAGATGGCCTGCCCGGTGACTTTCAGCGGTATGTCGAAATTCTTCTGTTCCGTGCCGAGCAGCGTGTACTGGTCGGGCGTTTTCATCTTGACCTTCGAAGGATCGGGCAGCTCGGTATGGGCCGCTTTTCCCGCGATGGCTCCGTAATTGATTCGCCGCTTCGATTTTGCGTGGGTGATCACGCTGTCTTTTGCCACCAACTCGGTTACCGGCACGCCCCACTCGTTGGCAGCGGCCAGCAGAAGGCGTTCTCGGGCTTCCGCGCCTGCGAGCTGGAGATAGTAGCGGCCCTCGCGAACGTTTCCGCTCGAATTGATGGCCATGCGGCGGTACACACCGTCATATTCTTCCAGCAAAGCGGTGGGCGCAGCCGAAGCGGGATCGTCGACACCCTTGCCCGGCACTTTCAGCGTCCATTCCGGGGCTTTTTCCTTGTAGTCGCGGTTCGCATCCGCATATTCCGCGCGAACCTTTTTCCAGTCGCATTGCAATTCCTCGGCAACGATCATCGAGTTGCAGGTCAATACGCCTGTGCCGAGCTCGGTCTGGCCGATGCGAATCGTCACCGTATCGTCGGGAGCGATGGCGATCCAGGCGTTCACCTCGGGAACCATTGCCTGGCGATACCATGGCGTAGGCGCAACGCGAATGACCTCGCCCTCCACCGCGTGAGCGCCAGCGGAAGCAGCAGTTGCAGCGGCAGCTTCCGCCTTACCTGGCATCCAAAAACCGAACACCGCCGTGCCACCCACCACAGCCGCGCTGGTGGCAAGAAAATCCCGGCGGTCAATTAGAGGTAAGCCTTTTAGAGCTAAACCTTTCTCTAGAGCTAATCTTTTTTCCTGATGTTCCGCAGGGGTCTCTTGCTCGCCCGCTTGTTGCGCTTTTTCGGTCATTGTTATGCTCCTTGAGAGCTATGCCCCTTCAGACCGCAGTTCAGCCGCGCGATGAATTGCCTTGCGGATGCGGTGATAGGTGCCGCAGCGGCAAGCGTTATTCATTTGGTTATCGATATCGTCGTCGGTGGGCTTGGGCGTCTTCGAGAGAAGCGCCACGGCCGCGAGGATCTGGCCGGATTGGCAGTAGCCGCACTGCGGAACATCGAACTCTTTCCAGGCTAGCTGCACGGGATGCGTGCCATCGGTGGAGAGGCCTTCGATGGTAGTGATCGGAGTCTTCACGGAACGAATGGGCGTGATGCAGGAGCGCACGGCCGTACCGTTCAACAACACAGTGCAAGCGCCGCACTGGCCAATTCCGCAGCCATATTTCGTGCCGGTGAGCCCGATGGAATCGCGCAAAACCCACAGCAAGGGGGTATCGGGTTCTACGTCCACGCTATAGAGATTTTCGTTCACCACTAAGGCGTATGGCATGAAGTTAACCTCCCGCAATTCCCGCAGTTGAAGTTCAATTACACCCGGGGAATAGTGAAGTCAAGATATTTGCTTCGGAAAGCGACGCGGGAGATATAGGAAAACAGGGAGTTCGATTCTCCGATTGCCGTACACACAGTATTAGTTGACGCCCTGGATACCGGGTTGGCTGCGCTAACGTAAATCCAGCAGCGGAAATCGAGGCGTCTGTCCGGTTTTGGCGCCCGATTTTGACGAGCGATGCGGGGCGTTTGCGTCTCAAAATATTCCCGAGTGCGTGGCTGCCCGCAGAATCCCTTTTTGCTAACTTTGGTTCTGAGGTAGACTCCGGGTCGGCGTAAATCCGCTCTCATCAAAATTCATGGAGGCAGCGCAATGGCTTTTCGGCTCACAAGCAACGATCTGAAGGAAGGTGAAAGACTTCCTGAGGCTCAGGTATTCAATGGGATGGGCTATAGCGGCGGCAATCGTTCGCCGCATCTGGCGTGGGAAGGCGCTCCAGAGGGGACCAAGAGCTTCGTCCTCGCGTGTTATGACCCCGATGCGCCCACCGGTTCCGGTTGGTGGCATTGGGTGGTGATCAATATTTCCGCCGGCACCAAGGAATTGCCGGGAGGAGCGGGCAGCGGTTCGGGATTGCCCGCTGGGGCAGTGCAGACGCGGACCGATTTCGGTCAACCGGGCTACGGTGGCGCCGCGCCGCCGCCAGGAGGAACACATCATTACATCTTCACGATCCACGCGCTGAAAGTGGAAAAGCTCGACCTTGATCCTCAATCGAGCGCGGCGCTGGTGGGCTACATGACAAACATGAACAGCCTGGGCAAGGCGACGCTCACCGCTACGTACGGGAAAATCTAGCTTCGCGCGGGGGAAGGGTTTCAACTGTTCCTCCGCGATTTCTTTTCTGCCCCGGGGCGTGTTTGTCTTTGATCTCTGGTCTTTGATCTGATCTCTGATCTTTGGCCCTTGGTCCTTAATTTTGGAATGCGTCTAAAGGAGTCAACACATGCGTAATCGACTTCCCTGCCTGATCACAGGCTTGCTGCTTGCAGGTTCATTCCTCTTTTCGCATAGCCTGGGCGCTCAAAATCACCCTCCGAGCGTAGGGGGAAACCAAGCTCCGAAGGGGGTGGCTTCGTCCGGGCCAGCGCCCGTCCACGACGTGAGCGGCGTGTGGCTAGGCCCCGTGATTCCGGTGCGCGAACCCGTGCCGGCGATGACTCCCGCCGCGCAGGCGATATTCGATAGCAACAAACCGAATACGGGCCCTCGAGGCGTTGAGGTCGCTCTTTCGAACGATCCTCTTGTGCTGTGCGACCCGCTGGGCTTTCCGCGCAACGTGCTTTTCGAAACGCGCGGATTTGAGATCAGCCAGGAGCCGAAAAGAGTTCTCGTGCTCTACCAATACCAGCGCGTCTGGCGCGAAATATGGACGGATGGCCGAAAACTGCCAGCCGATATTGGAGGGACCACGGCGGACGCTCCCGATCCGAGGTGGTATGGATATTCGGCCGGCAAATGGGCGGACGACTACACTTTTGTGATCAACTCCACGGGAATGGATGACAGGAGCTGGCTCGACGAGTTTGGCCATCCCCACACCGTGAAAGCGCAAATCGAAGAGCGGTACCGGCGCGTGGATGCAAATCACCTGGAACTGACGGTGAATGTGAATGACCCCGACGATTACACAAAGCCGTTTGAAGCGATGAAGCAAATGTTTCAGTTGAGCGCCAAAGACGAAATGGAAGAGCAGCTGTGTGTTCCGTCTGAAGCGCAGCAATACTTGAACGTGATTGCCAGGCCGGCCGCGGCGGCAAAAAGCCAGAAGTAGAGGCGCATCGCAAACCCAAATTAGTCCGGCGCATCGACGCGCGGTGAGCGCGATAAGAAAAAAAACGTCGAAACAACGCATCGTCTCGCTCGTGCCCAGCGCGAGTGCGATTCTGTTCGCACTGGGAGCTCACCGGGACATTGTGGGCGTAAGTAGATGGTGCAAGCATGTGGCGCCCGTTGGGAAGCGCGCCCAGGTGGGCGACTGCTGGAAGCTGGATGTGAGCGAGGTCACGCGGCTCCGCCCGACTTTGCTCGTGGGTTCCTCGCCGTTCGCGCCCGAGACCGTGGCGCAAATCCTCAAGGAGCCAATTCCGTTCGTGGCTCTCAATCCACGATCCTTGCTTGATATTGAAAACGACATACGAATATTGGGGCGCTTGACGGACCGGAAGTCCCACGCGGAGAAAATCATTCGCAAGATGCAGCACGGGTTCCGCGATATTGCCAAGCGCGCCGCGAGGAATCGTCCCAAGCAAAAGCCGGTGGTCTATTGCGAAGCGTGGCCCAATCCCCGCATCAGTTCCCCTCCCTGGGTGGCCGAACTGGTGGAGATCGCGGGCGGCCGGAACGCTGTTGCTTGCGGAGCGCGCGTCACCGATGAAGAAGTAGCCGCTGCGAATCCAGATATTATCGTGCTCGCCTGGGCGGCGACCAACGACCGGGCCAATCCGGCACAAACCTTGCGCAATCCGCTTTGGCAGAATGTGCCCGCGGTGAAGAACAAGCGCGTCGTGGTGATTCGAGACGAGCTGCTCAACACCCCGGGGCCACCCTTGCTCCAGGGCGCTGAACAACTTTTTCGCGCGATCCATCTGCGCGACCCGCACGACCAGAAAAACCCGCGCGGCGCCCGAGTTGCCGTTCGAGCCAATGCTCGCAGCGGGGCTGCACGATGCTGACCGTGGTGGCGGCAATCATCGAATCGCACGGGAAATTGTTGGTATGCCAGAGGCGCAAAGGCGACCGGTTCGAACTGTTGTGGGAGTTTCCCGGCGGGAAGAAAAAGGCGGGAGAGACACCGCAGGAGGCTCTGGCGCGAGAGTTGATGGAAGAGCTGGGCGTGAGAGCAGAGATTGGCCGCGAGGTGCATCGCGTGCAGCACAAGTACGCTGAAATGAGCGAGCCAATCGAACTTATCTTTTTTACCGCGTCAGTGGACGCGGGCGCGATTAGAAATATCGTCTTCGAGCAGATTCAGTGGCGCGAGCCGCACACCCTCGGCGAACTGGAGTTTCTCCCCGCTGACCGGCCGCTGGTTGAACAACTAGCAAATGGGAAAGTGCGACTGAATCGCCCAATAACTTTTACAGAAGCCAAGTAAGTGGCCCGGCGATAACGAGCCATTCCCTCCATCTCCCTGTCGTCCTGCGCCGCAAATATTGCTGGCAACACCGGAACTGAAAGCCTATGATCCAGCCGTTCAGTGGCCCGTTCAGTGGGCGGGGTGCCTCACGGCAAACATTTATTAAGCTATCAATGGCAACCTGAAGGAGAACGAAAAAGATGGTCCATTCAACTTTTCGGAAGTTCCTATCGAGAGCCGCTGTGTTGCTCGCCGCTCTGGCGCTGGGGGCTGTTCAAGCATATTGCCAGAAGACCATTAGCTACCAGACGGAGGATGGCTGGACGATCTACGGAAGTTTCTATCTTCCGGAAGGGGCGAGCGCGGGGCCAGCGCCGGTGGTGCTGATGCTTACCGATCCGGGTTGGGATGTGCGATCCAATTACAACGTGCTCGCTCTTCCGCTCATGAAGCGCGGCTTCGCGGCGCTGAGTATTGATGTTCGCGGAGCGGGGCAAAGCGCGCGAGGCAAACATTTGGGCGAGGTCTCGCTGGAAGACCAAACGAAAATCCAGCTGGATATAAAAGGAGCGATCAAGTTTCTCGCTTCACAAAAAGAGATCGACGCGCATCGCATCGCCATCGTGGGAACCGGCGTCACAGCCGGCTATGCGGCAATGGAAGCGTCCGACGAACCCGCGATCCAAGCATTGGTGTTTATATCCGGAGATATTCCTGCCGCCGCGAGAAGCGTCGTTGGCGATCGAGAGGATATGCCGGTTCTTTGCATCGCCGGAAAAGAACAGCGGGAAGACGTAAAGAATATGGCCGAGATTTATTCGCTGTCGCCGAGCGAGAACAGCGATTTTCTGCTGTCGGTTGGCCATGGAACTGTGACGATGGCCCACGACCATGCCTTCCCCGATAAAGTGGCCGACTGGCTCGCCAATAATGTCGAGTCGCTCGGGACGGAAACGCCTGTTTCGTTCGAATCGTCGGACGGATGGGTGCTGCACGGGTTTTTACGCGTTCCCGACCGCGTCTCGAATGGAGCGAAAGTCCCGGGCGTGGTGTTTGTACACGGCGCGAATCACGATCAGGGCACCTACTACGATCTTTCCCGGGCGGCCGCGAAAAAGGGATTGGCGATTTTGACGTTCGATGTGCGCGGCAAAAATCGCGACCCGAAAGAAGGAAAAGGCAACGGAGTGCCGCTCCCCGAAACCGACGTAACCAATGAAACGGGACTATCCCGAAGCGAGCAGGCGAAGATCTATCTCGACGTAAAAGCAGCAGTCGATTTTCTGGCGTCGCAAAAGCAAGTGGACGGGACTCGAATTGGTTTGGTGGCGGCGACGGCTGCCGTCCCACAAGCGATTCAGGCTGCGGTGGGCGATCCGAAAGTGAAAACCATCGTGATGCTGACGGCCGCGGCTCCGCCTTCTCCCGAAGCGAAAAAGTATCTGTCCACGGATATTCCCATTTTTGCGATAGCCAGCACCGAAGACATCAATCCCGACCGGGGCAACTTATCGGATATCACGCGGCAGACATACGAATTGTCCGGCAGCAAGAAGAGCCAATTTCTGCTTTATGACAATGCCGGGCGCGGCTCGGAAATGCTCAAGACGAAGCCTGAGCTGCAAACGATGGTCGTGCGCTGGCTGACGGAGACGCTTGGAGCGGTGAGCGCTGCCGAAAAGCAAGTGACCGATAACAAGTGACTGCCAGCGAGTGGCCAGCAACAAGTGCCCGGAAACAGGTTATTGCGCGAAAGGCCGTCTCAACAAGGCCGGTTCCAACGTCTGAGGACTGCGTGCGCGGCAGCATTTCTTTTCGTCGCCTTGAAATGCAAAAGCATGGCTTTGTCGCCACGGTCACGAAATGCGAATCCGCGCCGTCGCCGCTCCGCTCAAAGATTGCAACTCAGATTTCCAAGGGATATAATCCGCGCCGTCCATTTCAAAAGATTGGAGTTCCGGAATGAATAGCTCTGGTTTCAAACGCATGCTTCGACGCGCAATCGCACTGCCCACGCTTACCATGGTTGCTCTTCCTTTTATCCTCGCCTGGCAAGTGGGGACGGCAGCGCCCCCCGCCGCGGCGCAGGGTAAGAAAACCGCCGCGAAGACGAAAGTCAACCCGAAGGACGGTCTTACGTATGTCTGGATCGAGCCGGGCACATTCCAGATGGGCTGCTCGACGGGCGACACCACCTGCAGCGCCGACGAAAATCCTGCCCACCAAGTGACGCTTACCAAGGGATTCTGGATCGGGCAAACGCCAGTAACTCAATCGGCATACACGAAAATTGCCGGAAGCAACCCGAGCAATTTCAAAGGCGATCAGCTACCCGTGGAAAAAGCGAGTTGGGCTGACGCGAACAAGTTTTGCCAAAGCGTAGACATGCGCTTGCCCACCGAAGCGGAATGGGAATACGCCGCGCGCGGAGGCGTTGCCGGCCCGCGCTATGGCGAGACCGATGCAATCGCCTGGTATGCCAGCAATGCGATGGAAAAAACGCATGAAGTGGGGCAGAAACAGCCCAACGCCTACGGTCTTTACGACATGCTCGGGAACGTCTGGCAATGGGTAGCCGACTATTATCAGCGTTACCCGGAAGGCGCTCAGACGGACCCGAAGGGCCCGGATACCGGAACGGCCAGGATCCTGCGCGGCGGTTCGTGGAAGGATGTCGACACGTTTGCCCGCGCGTCATACCGCAACGGCAGCATGGCGGGATTCCACATCGATGATTTTGGTATCCGATGCGCGGGCAATTAATGCTGCTCCAAGATTTCCGTGCGTCCGGAGCAGATTTGTGAGAGCGAGCGCTACTTTAAGGAGTTGGCAAATGAGCGGTGGGAAGAATATACGTGAGATGTCGATTCATGCATTGGTTCTGAGCATAATTTTGGGTGCAATCTCGGCTTTGAGTTTCGCGCCATCCGCACAAGCTCAAAAAATTCCTAAATATAAGCTCGATCCAAGCTGGCCGAAGGAGCTGCCCAACAACTGGATCATGGGCAATGCCCCGGCGCTGGCCATCGATAAAAACGACCACATCTGGATCATGCATCGTCCGCGGCAAGTCGCTAAGGACGACGCCGCCCTTCTCGACGATCCGCCGGGCGCGAGTTGCTGCACTCCGGCCCCTTCCATCCTGGAATTCGACGCACAGGGCAACGTTCTAAAGTCCTTCGGTGGGCCGAACTTTGTTCCCGATTGGCCAGTGATGGAGCATGGGCTCTTCATTGACGGCGAAGGGCACCTGTGGATTGGCGGGAACTATCAGTCAGGTGGAGGCGCCGCTCTGACAGCTAACATTCCGAAACCGAAAGATCCAAAGCTTGGAGATCGCCAGGTGTTGAAGCTCGACCAGGATGGAAAGGTTCTCTTGGAAATAGGCCACCCCTCCGCAGCTCCGGCGAACAACCAGGACACCAGCATTCTTGGCTCACCGTCGGAATTCTTCGTGGACGACGCCGCTCATGAGGTCTACATCGCAGACGGTTATTTGAATCACCGGGTGGTGGTGTTCGACTCGGAGAATGGCACGTTCAAACGCGGGTGGGGAGCGTATGGAATTCCTCTTAGCGAAATCGACAACGGAAAGGGCGCTCCTTACGACCCGTCCACTCCATCGAAGCAGTTTCGCGGTGTGATGTCGAGTATCGATATCTCCGACGACGGAATGGTTTACGTGGGAGACCGCGGTGGCGATCGCGTGCAGATATTCACGAAAGAAGGAAAGTTCGTGAAGGAATTCATCATTGCGCCGAACACGCTGGGGAATGGCTCGGTGTGGTCCACGATGTTCTCGCGAGACAAAGGCCAGAAATTTCTTTATGTGTCCGATGGCGAGAACAATGTGATCCATATCCTTAACCGTGAAGACGGAAAGGAAGTGGGAACAATCGGACATAAGGGCCGCGAGCCGGGAGAGTTCGATAGCTGCGAGCGGATGGGCCTGGATTCAAAGGGTAATCTGTACGTTACCGAAGTGAATCACAACACCAGGATCGATAAATTCGTCCCAGTGAAATAAGCTGAAATGGGCAGACGGGTAGTTGTCGTGCTTTACGCGGTGGCGATGGCAGCCGTCATAGTCGGTGTAGATTTCGCGTTCTTCAGAGACCGATTCTGGGAACGGCTGACAGCGAATATTGGCATTGTCTTGGTATTCGCAGCTTTTTACTTGAGATTCCTCGGGCGTCCGTGAACAAGGCGCGATAACAGCCCTTGGCTCGTTATTGTCGGTTTCTTGCTGGGCCTCTTGGCAGACATCCTGCCAAGAGCCCGGCAAAAGATCGCAGAAAGAAACTTCCGCGGAATTTGCAGAGCGCTGAACGCCCGCGTCTGACTCGCCGATTTGGCTCGCCTGACTTGATCGCAGTTAGTGAACTGAGTTAGTGAACTGGGCTGAGCATCACGCTCAACCGCTGCAGAGAATCGGGAGAGCCTTCGAATAGCCCCTGCGGAAATACCCGGTAGCCTAGAAGCGTCTGGTAAATTGCGGCCGACGCGTTTGCGTTCATCTCCAGCCCAGCCAAATATTGCAGCCTCAGGTTGCGATCCGTATTAATTTGCGCCCCGGCGAGCCACGGCTGGAGGTCAGAAGCCCGCCCCAGATAAGTTGCAGCCACGTCGTTTGCGGAATTAAATCCAACCGCCCTTAGCGAACTGGTGACTCCGGCATAATCGGGCCGGTCCAGGCGCTGCTGCAGCGCATCGACATTTATTTTGGTGGGCGATGTTTGCCCCAGCAGCACGAGATCAAATCCACGATCCACTCCATGGTCCATGACGTGGTTGCTCCAAACCGTGCCGTTGGGAAAGACTGCAAAGAAAGTGGCAAGCACGCTTTTGATCGTGTCGACATTCCCGTCGTAAAGCGGAAGCCACTGCGCAGCCACACCGCCCGGCTTCAAATGCCGCCGTACGATCTCGAAATATTCCCTGGAATAGAGCGCCGACGTGCCCTTGATCCACAAATGAACGGGATCGGACGTGATCACATCAAAACGGTCATCGTGCGTCTGAAGGTAATGCCTGCCGTCATCGTAAAACACTTTGGTGCGCCGATCGTTTAATACGTCGTGATTTTCGCGCTGAAAAAACTTCCCGGACGCTGGAGGAATCAGATGCTCAAGCTCCGCGATTGTGATTGTCTTGGTCTCCGGATGAGTGACGAACGTGCCCGCGCTCACTCCCGTGCCGAAGCCGACCACCAACACGTCCTGGGGATTGGAATTAACAAGCGCCGGAAGCTGGCCATCCATTGTCTGCAGGCGCATGTCGTCGATTGCGTTCGAAGCCTCCACGTTGCCGTTCACGTAAATGATCCGCAGGCCGCTCTGGTCGGTGATGACGATGGAAGAATTCAATCCTTCGCCTCTGTAGAGCAGCTGAATGGGGTGCTCTTTGCTTTCTTCGCGATCGGAATACATCATCAGCGCCACGCGCCGTCCATAGGCGAGCAATTGCCAGGGTACATTCGAAACGCTTGCAATTAACGCCAAAGCCACAACGACCGCGGCGGCCAATCCCCAGCCGAACTGTTGCGAGGGCGCGGGCTCTCCATATAGTCCGTCTCCGGAAGAGGAACGCAGTGGCGTGAGCACCACAAGGGCCGAAACGCAAGCAAGCCCGATCAACAACTGCTGAGAACGCATCGTTCCGAGCGCGGGAATGGAAATAAAACTGAAAAACAGGGCGCCCACAATCGCGCCCAGCGTGTTGGCTCCATATACGCCTGCCGCGAGTTGGCCGGAGTCGTCGGAGTGTGAAGCGAGCGAACCCATCGCCAGCGGAAAACTTGCGCCCCAGAAGATCGTCGCAGGAAGGATCGTCCAAAGGGCGCGGAAAAGATTCAGTTGAAAGAGGTACACGGGATTTTCGGCGAGCGCCGGATCAATCGGCCAATACGGAAGCGATCTCGCGATGGCCCAGGCAGTCCATGCAATGGATGCCGCCAGCAGCAACTGGCAAATTCCAAATGCCAGCTTTGGGCGCTCCGTGGAGCGGGCAAGGATCGATCCGGCACCGCTACCGATTCCCAGACCAGCGAGGAAAACGGCGAGAATGATTGAAAATGTATACACCGTGGCGCCGAACAGCACGGAGAGCAGGCGCGTCCATACCACCTGAGCGCCCAGGGCCGTGAGCCCCGACAAAGCGATTGCTACATATATATAGGTAGCGCCGCGAACAGTTCCCCATTCTTCGCTGCGGGTCGCGTATCTTTCGGCTTCGTAACGGCCAGATTGGCCAGCCAGCGCCATGCTCGCCAAGCCAATCAGGATATTGATCGCAACAGCGGCGTAGGTCGCCGCAGCTAAACCATATAACCGCAGCAAATAGAATCCCGCCCACAGGCAGCCGAAGACGGCGCCCGCGATGTTCGCCCCATAAAGCGAACCCATTCGCGAGACACCCGCCCTGGTGGACTCAAGGGACCGGCACAGAACGGGGAACGTGGCGCCCATCAAAATTGTGGGCGGCAAGATGCAGAGCGCGCAGAGAACACCACGCAACAGAAGATTTAGAAATCCCCCGGCGACGCCGGCAACGTACAGCGAGCCTACATACGGCAGCACGAAGAGATTCAGAATGCCCAGAAGTCCAATGCCTAGCTCCAGCATTCCATATACGCGAAAAGGGCCATACAGGCGAAAGGGGGGTGCGGCAGGGGGGAGCAGTCGCGGCAACGCAACGCTTCCAAGAAAAAGGCCGGCCATGTAGGTCGCCAGCAGAACGCCAACAGAGACGGCCGTTGAACCGATGATCAACTGCAGTTGCTGCAGCCAGACAACTTCATAGATCAGCGCCGCGCAACCGCTGCCGGCGAACAAGAGCAAAATCACGGCCAGCGCTGGGAAAGATTCCGCGGGGGAACGGTCCACACTCTGCTTTCCTGGTCGTTCCGCTTGTTCTAACTTCGTCATTCACACTCCGCGGCCACAAAGCACACGCAACAGTGCAATATCGCCGCGCGCAATCTTACGCCGGGCCTCTTCATTTGGATGAAACTTTTTGGGGTTAGCGCTCCGACTGCGGCCATCTCCGGCCCGACTCCGGCCCGACTCCGAAGAATTACGCTGCTTACTAGATGTCGCACAACAGTTCGCCCGCACGTGCTCGGCGAGCTCTCATAGCCCGAGCAGCCAGCGCAACAATTGCCGTTTCCCGCTGCGCCGGCCACTATCGGCATTTCTCGGCGGCTATTTCTGGCCCACTATTTCTGGAGGGGCGCGCTTTGTGGATTAGCGGCGGAAAGCTGCTCGAGATTCCGCTTGATCTGTCCAAAGTGATTGCGCAGGTGAGTAACGACAAGATGATCCAGAACGAACGACATCGGTTTCGTTGCAAATCGCGGATTCCGGCTCGGCGATTCGATATTCAAGTCTTCATCCTTCAATTTCCGCAGGACGGCGACTGTTTTCTGGCTTCCCTTCTGAATCGACGCGAGCACGTCGCTTGTTTTCCGCTGCGACGCCGCCGCCACAGCGGCGAGCCGCGCTTCGCTCTGGTGATTGCGTCCCCACTCAACGCCAGGCTTCGCCACCACCCGCTCGATTTCCTCGGCCCAGTAAGGAATCGCTTCGTCCACATGGCACAGAATTTCGTGAATGGACCATACCTCCGGCGTCGGTTTCCAGCGGACGGCCTCTTCCGGAAGCTTACCGGCTGCCTCCATTATGCCCGTTGTCGACTCCTCCAGCGATGCGATCGAATCCTGCAAAACACCCATAGCTAGTCTCCCATTGCGTAAAAGTGTGATTTATTCGCTTTCAGATGCAGCTATTCTACCAAGCTTTACCGGCCGGAACAAAACTCGCGCAGGCGGCCTCCACGTCTTCTTTGTCGTTACGTAGAAGTGCAGCGCAATAATTCGGAACCAGAACTCCACTGGAATTCATTGCCATTTTCTACGGGAATGCTCTCGCCGGATACATCCTCTATTAAGCTATTGACCTTGCGGTATATTCACCGTGCCGTCATGAAACATTAACATTCGTGATCCGAATGATCGAAACTTTGCGTTTTACTTTCGCTCTCCTTGCGACGATACTTTGCTCGTTCAATTGGGACAGTGAGCTTCAAGGGGCTATTTGTATTAACACGGGGACGCTTTCCGGTCGGGACAGGTCGCGTTGTTTGTTGCCGCGATGACCGAACTCCTGATCTAGCCTGCCACAATCCATTTCACTTGGACGAGTCTGGCCTAAAACTGCCTTAGCTGGGAGTGTGTCCAGACGCGGCGCTGTCCCGATTTCAATGGCAGAGAATTAGACGGAACAAAATCCAAATCTTACAGAAATGAGGAGCACTGATGTCCCTTATGTTCGCAGAGAAGTCGCAGGTAGTGCCCGCGTCGCGTTTTGTCCGTGCCACGCGAATCTTAGGAGGATTCGCGGCCGCTGGGCTGCTGTTTTTAGCGGCATTACCGCTACGGGCGCAGACGCCGGCTTTTGATCCGACCTTCACAGTGGGCGCCGGAATACAAGCGGACTACGACCATATCGAACCCACCGGCGCGAAAGACACTGACGACTTCAACCTCGACCACGCCCGCCTTTATTTCAGCGGAGACGTGAACAAATATATCAGCGTGATGTTCAACACGGACTACAGCAGCGTCACCGATAATATGCAGATCCTCGACGCCGTTGGTCAGTTCCATTTCTCTCCGAAGGTCAACATCTGGTTTGGACGCTTTCTAGAACCCAGCGATCGCGCAAACCTGTATGGGCCTTTCTATGCTCACGAATGGGCTGTGTACACGGACGGGATTCAGGACGGATATCCATTCGTCTACCAAGGCCGCGACAACGGCGCGATGTATTGGGGCGATTTCAAGGTTGGTACGGCAACGGTGAAAGTCTCGACGGGCGGATTCGATGGCCCCTCGACGCATGACGGTTTCACGAATCTCATCTGGGCCAGCCGCGTCCAGATCGACTTTTGGGATCCCGAAAACGGCTATTACCTGAACGGGACCTACTACGGAGACAAAAATCTGCTCGCCATCGCCGGCGCCACTCAGGTGCAGGATGGCAAGACGGCCACGACGGCTGACTTCCTTCTAGAAAGAAAGGTCCCAACGGGAGGGGCGTTCACGATTGAGAGCGAATACTCGCGTTACAACGGGATCGGCGGTTATGACCCGAACTTTGACAAGAGCGAAGGAGCCTATGGCCTTGCATCTTTTCTGATTCCGAAAGAATTGGGAATCGGCAAATTCGAAGTGCTTGGCAAATACGCCATTGCCGAGTTCACGGACCGCCTCGGCGCTTTTCACGGCGATAAAAGCTACCGCCAGAACACAGCGGAAGTGAACTTCAACTACATCATCAAGGAGTTTGACGCGCGCGTGATGAGTTTCTACCGAGACACGCGTTTCAATGCGATAAATAAAAATTCCTGGGAGGCAGGCGTTGGGTTACAGCTCCAGATCTCCAAGCAGATTCTTGGCCAACACTAAATCGAAAATCACCACGCCGCTCTGAACTATAGAGAGGCGTCAGTTTTGCAAAACTAATAAGGAGGACCACTTGAAATATAAGATGCGTATCGCAGCCGTCCTGCTGACTTTGGCAATCGCGTTATGCGGCCTAGCCAAAGCGCAAGAGGACACAATTAAAGTCGGAGTTTTGCATTCCCTTTCGGGCACCATGGCCATCAGCGAGACAACGCTGAAAGACACCATCCTCATGATGATTGCGGAACAAAACAAGAAGGGCGGATTGCTTGGCAAAAAGCTCGAGGCTGTCGTCGTCGATCCGGCGTCCGACTGGCCACTCTTCGCAGAAAAAGCGCAGGAGTTGCTGGAAAAGGACAAAGTCGCTGTAGTT
>Ga0182024_10012708_pt1 | contig 16606 bp, 18 predicted proteins | sample P32metaG_FD_120480 | JGI IMG/M metagenome (GOLD analysis project Ga0182024, IMG submission 120480) | Permafrost microbial communities from Stordalen Mire, Sweden - P3-2 metaG (Illumina Assembly) | ecosystem: Environmental > Terrestrial > Soil > Wetlands > Permafrost | place: Sweden: Stordalen... | reverse complement strand
CCGCTTCAACTTTATCGGGACGCTCGCCGTCGACACGGTCGGCGTTGGTCTCGCCGCGTTTGGATATTTGAACCCGCTGATTGCCGCGTTCATCCATGTGGCGTCCGAACTCACGTTCATTCTAAATTCGGCCCGATTGCTGCCGGCGGCGTCCCGATCGGAACCAACCGGCGTCCGGTGACGTCACCAGCGCAAGCATGTAGGCGAGCCAAGAAACGCCCACGACCTTAACCCAAGCAGCGACGTTATTGCTTAGACTGAAGTCGCTGGGTTGGCTCGCGGTCGCCCACCACGCGTGGACGTGCTCCCCAGCTAGACCAACGGCAATCGTCGTAGCCGCTCTCCGCGATCGTGGACATGCGTCCCAGCTCAGCAGCCTGCAACCTTATCGCCGATGTGCCACGGGGCATCGACCACGAGTACTCGCGGTCCACCCCGTACTCGCAGGACAGCCTTGAGCAGCGCCGGTCGGTGGCTGGCGAACAGCGCGTCGTACCACCGACGTTCCACGACCTCGGGGATGACGACGGCGATGTAGCGGTCAGGGTGCGCCGCGGCGATTTGGCGGACATAGGTCAGAAACGGGGTGATGAACTCACGGTACTCGGACGGCAGCGTGATGAGGGGCACCGCCGAGTGGCCGGCGCTGAGCGCCGGGACATCGACCAAGTCGTGCCAACTCGCGGACAGGGAGCTCGCGCATCGCTCGTCCGCAGTCACATCGTCGGTGACCACCAGGACGGCCTGTACCTCGCTTGAGATCGACATCGCGAATTGGAGCCCCTTCCGCGCCACGCGATCCAGCCTCCGCAGCGGTACGATGACGATCGGAGGCTCGACAGCGGCAAATGACAGTGGGCTGGATTCGGTCCCCTCGCTCATGATCGCGCGATCGACGCGCTCGTGCGAGTAGCGCGCGGCGAGGAAGAACAGCATGAATAGCGGAATGACGAGGACCGTGATCCAGGCGCCCTCCGCGAACTTGGTGACGACCACCACCAGCACCGTCACCGACGTCGCGACCGCGCCCAGGCCGTTGAGCACCAGCGACCGGCGGGCATGCGGGCCGCCGACGCGACGCCAATGCGCCACCATGCCCCACTGCGACATCGTGAACGCGAGCAGCGCGCCCACGGCAAACAGAGGAATCAGTCGGTCCGTGATCCCGCCGAAGATCGTGAGCAACCCCCCCGTCATCGCGCAGAGGAGGAGGATTCCGGTCGTGTACACGAGTCGGCGGCCCGGATGAGCGAATTGGAGCGGCAGATACCGGTCGAGCGCGAGTACCCGACCGAGACGCGGAAAGTCAGCGAAGCTGGTGTTGGCCGACAGGCACAGCACCGTCGCGACCGACGACATCGTCACGTAATACAACGCGCCGTGTCCGGTGACCGCGCCGGTGAGCTGAGAGAGCACGCTCTGATAGCCCACCGCACCGGGCGCCGTCGCGACGATCCCGTAGGCTGGGCAGAGAAAGGCGATCCCGGCTAGCAAGGCGATCAGGATGGCGACGATCGCGGTCAGCGTCCGATTGGCCGTCCGGGTCGCTGGGTCGCGGAACAACGGGACGCCATTGCTCACGGCCTCGACTCCGGTCATCGCCGTCGTGCCGCTGGCGAACGATCGCATCAGCAGCCAGCCCGTGATGGCAACGGTTGCCGGCATCGGCGCCGCGGGCGGCGCGATCGGGACGGGGTGCCCGCGGGCCATGAGGGTTCGCGCCACGCCAACGATGATCACGAGCCCGAGCGAGGCGACGAACAGATATGTCGGCAGCAGGAACACGAGCCCCGACTCTCTGATGCCGCGCAGGTTGACCATGGTTAAGAAGACGAGAATCGCCAGGCAGAGGGGGAGCGTGTAGCGCAGCAGCGCCGGCGCTGCCGACACGATCGCGCCCACGCCGGCCGAGATAGCCACAGCGACGTTGAGGATGTAGTCGAGAGACAGCGCACTGGCGGCGAGCAGGCCCGGAAAGCGGCCGAGGTTCTCCGAGGCGACGGTATAGGATCCGCCACCGTTCGGATAGGCGTCGATCGTCTGACGGTACGACAGATACACCGCCAACAACACCGCGATGATCACGGCGCTGATCGGTGCGATGTAGTGGCTCGCTGCGGCGCCGACCGCCAGCAGCACGGTGAGAGCGGCCTCCGGGCCGTAGGCTGCCGACGCCAGCGCGTCGAGGCCAAGCACGGGGATCCCACGGAGGGCGCCGATCCGTTGTTGGTCCTGCTGGTCGGTCCGTAGCGGCGTGCCAACTAGGAATTCGAGGATCGACATCGATCGAGGCAAGCCTAGGTCACGGCCCGGTTGAAGTTGTACGGGCGGTCGAAATCCCAGGCGAAGTAGCCATCAGGGAACGGACCGACGGCGGTACTGGACACGGTGTCGGCGGCGGCCGCCAGCTTGGTCGTATCAAGCGCTGCGTTCGATTGCGCGCCGACGCTCAGTGGCGCCAGAGCGCAGAGTCGCAGGTGCAATAAGCGCGGCAGGACGATCATGACGTCACCGAATGTAGTTCGTGCGTCGGCAGCGGACTATCACCAGTGCGCCTTCTTAATGTATTCTTTATGCACCCGTCGGCGTGTGGCCTGTAAGTTTCCGAAATGCGTCGGATGCTGTGGCCCGCGGTGAGCCTGACCGGCGCGCTCATGCTACTCACCGGCGTGGCGTATCCGGCGTTGCTCTACGCCGTTGGCCGGATCAGCATCCCGTGGACCGCTGGCGGCAGTCTCGTACGCGATCCGAGCGGGCGGATAGTCGGTTCGGCGTTGATTGGCCAGCCGTTCGTCAGCGCTCGCTACTTCCACGGGCGGCCGAGCGCGGTGGCTTACGATGCCGCGGGATCGGGCGCGTCGAATCTCGGACCGACGAGCCCGCGACTGGCCGACTCGATGGCCCGCTACGCCGAGCGGTTCCGCGCGGCGAACGATCTCGCGCTCGGGGCCGTGCTGCCCCCAGATGCCGTGACGGCGAGCGGCAGCGGACTCGACCCCGACATCTCGCCGGAGGATGCCGCGCTCCAGATCCGTCGGGTCGCGCTGGCGCGCGGCGCGCGCGTCGATGGCGTGGCGATCTTGGTCGCGGCCCACGTGACGCGACCGACGCTGGGCGTCATCGGCGAGCCGCGGATCAATGTGCTGCGGCTCAACCTCGCGCTCGACTCGGCCCTGACGCCACGATGACTATTCGCGGCGCCGGGCAGGACATCCTGTTCCTCCTGATCGTCACCGCGCTGGTGCGGCCCGCGGGGACCTATCTGGCCCTCGTCTTTACCGGCGGCCGCACGTGGCTAGACCCGATCGCGCAGCCGATCGAGCGGGCGCTCTATCGACTGGCACGAGTCGACGCGGCTTTGGAGATGACATGGGCCGAGTACGCGACGGCGTTCGTCGTGTTTGGCTTGGCTGGAACGGTCGTGCTGTATGCGATCCTGCGCAGCCAGGCGCCGCTCGCGACGCCGCTGACGCCGGATCTCGCCGCCAACACGGCCATCAGCTTCAGCACGACGACGACCTGGCAGGCATATGCCGGCGAGACCACGATGCGCTACCCGACACAGCTCGTTGGACTCGCCGGGCAGAACTTTCTGGCGGGTGCGGTGGGACTGGCCGTCGGGATCGCCTTCGTCAGGGGATTGGCCAGGGACGGCGCGACGACGATCGGCAACTTCTGGGTGGACGTCGTCCGCGCGGTCCTCTGGGTACTATTGCCGCTCTCGGTCGTCGGCGGCATCGCCCTCATGGATCATCGGCACGGCGCTCATGGTCGGTGCACTCACGTATGCTCCGCCGCTCGTGCTCGGCCCGATCGTCGAGCACGCGCGCATGGTGTCCGGCGTGCCGTGAGCGAGCGCGCCTCCGCGGACGGATCATGGCGTCGAGGTGCTTATTGCAGCCGGGCTCGACTGGATTCGCACTGTCACGATGATGTGACGCTTGCAGAGAATTGCAGAGCGTCAGAGTGCGGAGTAGACTAGGATCGACGGCGGCGCGCCCCCAAGTGGAACGCCGCGCCGGATCAACACATCACTCGCGGAGCGTGCGCCATGGCCACCATCAAGACCCACGACGGCACCGAGATCTACTACAAGGATTGGGGCGCAGGTCAGCCGGTGGTCTTCAGCCATGGCTGGCCATTGAACGCCGATATGTGGGAGTACCAGATGACGTTTCTGGCGTCACATGGCTACCGTGTGGTCGCTCATGATCGGCGTGGCTTCGGTCGCTCGAGTCAGCCGTGGAACGGGTACGACTACGACACGTTCGGGGACGATCTCGCCGCGGTCATCGATGGACTCGATCTCAGGAACATTGTCATCGTCGGACACTCGATGGGCGGCGGCGAAGTGGCGCGTTACATTGGCCGACACGGAACGAAGCGCGTCGCCAAGGCAGTGTTGATCGGTGCCGTTACGCCGTTCCTGCTCAAGACCGCCGACAACCCGACGGGGTTGGACATGAGCGTCTTCGACGGCCTTCGCGCTGGCATCGCCGGTGATCGAATGCAGTTCTTCGCGGATGTCTCACAGGCGTTCTACGGCGCGAACCGTCCGGGCGCCAAGGTGTCCAAGGCGACCCTCGACTGGTTCTTCGGTATGTCCGAGCTGGCCACGTACAAGAGCTGCTACGACTGCGTCCGGGCGTTCTCGGAGACGGACTTCCGCGGGGACCTCAAGAAGTTCGACGTCCCGACGCTCGTCATTCATGGCGACGACGACCAGATTGTGCCCATCTCGGTCTCGGGCCAGTTGACGGCGCAGCGCATTCCCAAGGCCGAGTTCGAGGTCTACAAGGGCGCGCCACACGGGTTGGTAACGACGCACAAGGACCAACTCAACGCCGATCTCCTCGCCTTCGTCGAGACTCGGGTCGAGGCACACAAAGAAGCGCCCGCGCGGACGGCCGAGCCCAAGCGCGCGCCGGCCGCCCAAGACGCGCCTCCACCGCGCTGACCGCGATCTCTTTGACTTTCCCCGCCTCACTCAGCACACTTGAGGAGTGGTCGTTATCCGGTGCGTCGCCGTGGGCTCGCGCATCCCCAGTGCTCACGCGCCGCGTCGAGTCAGTTGCGTCGCCAATCTCGCATACTGATCAGAGGAAGACGGCTGGAATCAAGCGTTCCTCAATTTCTCCAGCGAGAGCGATGTAAAAGGAGATCAGGATGGCACACAGGGCTGGGCGGCGAATGATTTGGACGGCGGGCGCAATGCTGCTGGGGGCGCTCTGTACCGGCGTGAGCGGAGCGCAAGCCCCGGCGCAGAGCGGCGGCGGAACGCTGGCAGGCGTGAAGACCATAGACAATCCGGGCGGCGGTCGCATTTTCCTGGGTGTACTGGCGGGGCAGCCTACGCCGCAGCAGGCGATGGGAAAGACGCTACATCGTCTGAGCGTCTATTGCGGGGACCGCCCGAAGCTTGGCCGCCTGGTGCAGAGCAAGACCGGCGAGCTTCTGGCCGCCTTCTTTACCGTGACGGGCAAGAACCAGGATGGCAAGCCTATGGCCGGCCTGGCGTTGGTCTACGCGCCCAAGAGCGGATCCGCCGGCGGCGCGGTACTGATGGACAACGCCGAACGCTTTCCGTCGACCGTGAATTCGATGTTCGCGAGACTCAAGCAGCAGCTGGGAAAAGGTCCTGCGGGAGCATCTCTGGCGACGGCTTCGGCTGGCGGGTCGGCCGCGAGCAAGTCGGGGGCGAGCGGGTCGGTGGCGAGCGGATCGGCGGCGAGCGGATCGGCGACGAGCGCACCGACGGCCAGCGGATCGGCGACGAGCGCACCGACGGCCAGCGGATCGACGGCCAGCGGATCGACGGCCAGCGGGTCGACGGCGAGCGGATCGACGGCGAGCGGATCGACGGCCAGTGGATCGGCGCCCAGCGGATCAAGTGCTCCCCCTCCTGCAGAGCCGCCGCAGCCGCTACAGCCCGACGTCTTTCAGGATGGAACCGGGGTGATCGGGCTGCCTGCGGGATGGAATGCGCAGCCGGCGCACATGGGAGACGTGAGCGCCACGGGTCCGCATGGCGAAAAGTTGCGCTTCGGCCTGACCATTCCGGTGATGGGAAACAGCGCCAGAGCGACGGGACAGTTCGTGGCTATTCCCTATGGCACCGATCCGGCCACCGCGTACAAGTCTGCCATGACGCAGATGGGTGCCAAGGTCGGCAAGCAGGCGCCGGAGATCAACGTCACGAAAGTACAGGACATTCCCATGCAGGGGGGCAAGAACAGCTTTCTCTACGGCGATCTGGATGCGCACGACGGCCAGGGCAAGCAGTTTTTGGTGGTGCAGATGATCACCACGACGCCGCAGCAGATGGGCGCCTGGCAGATGACGCTGTTTCAAGTGTCCGGACCCGAGCAGACGATGGCCGCGGAGCGGGCCACCATCGGCGCGATCTATTCCAGCTACAGCCGCGACTCGAAGCGCGTGGGCGACATCGCCAACGCCCAGATCGCCCAGGGCATCGCGCAGACCAATCAGTTCGTGGCCACGGTCGGGCAGTACACGGACAACTCGGACCGCATGACTGCGGGTATGTCTGACATGCTGCGGGAGCAGACGGTCGTCGTCGACAACAATACAGGAGGCCATGCAAGGACCTCGGACCAACTGGCAGGCATGCTGATCGATGCCAATCCCAACCGCTTCCAGGCCGTGCCTACCAGCGATTACATCAGCGGGATCGACTATTAGTTCGAGATTGGGGCGCCGGGAGGCGATGGCTAGCCTTTGGCTGAAGGCTCTGACCGACTACTACCCCGACCCACCGCAAGTTTCCCCATATGGCAACGCCATCGCCGCAGACGTGCATCGAAGTGACCGTGACGCATTCGCCGCTGGCGTTCATCTATCACTTTTTCACGCCGACGATTCAGATCAACGACACCAAAGCGCGACGGCCGTGGGGTGTACACGTATTCCCATTGTCTCCGGGGGATTACGACGTTGCGGTCTCGTACCCGTGGCTGTTCGCGCAGGAGTGCGGGAAGAACAGCGTGCGGGTAAGCTTGGCGGCTGGCCAGATGAGGAGGGTCAACTACCGGGCTGGCCTGATACGGTATCTGCCGGGTACGATCAGCGTTTCCTGACGGCGTACGGAAACGTGCCGAGCCGACCTAGTGGCTCCCGTGCATCACCATGTCGCTCGGATCGACCGGAGTGACCGTGTCGGTGAAGTCCTGTTGGTAGATCGCGTTGGCGGTGTCGATCTGCGGCCATGCGACGCCGCGGTCAGGGATGAAGAGGCCCGCGATCGCGCCCATCCCGGCGTCTGGTAGCGCGTGCGGCGTGGGGTTGTCGTAGGTCACGGTCATGCGATACCGGTGGGCGGGCACGATGTGAATGCCCAATCGGTACCAGCGATAAAACCGCGCGACCGGCACCGAGAGCACGTGGCCGGCCGAATCCTGGATGGCCGCTTGGTGCCAGAGGACTCGGCCCGTCGTCGCATCCTCCAGCTTGAGTCCCACCGCGTAGTCGTGGACGTGTCCTCCGCATCCGACGATATACCCGGGGATTGCGGGACTTGCTTCCCACGATTGACTGCTGCGGCCCGGCGGCAGGTCAAACGCTTTGCTTCCGTTCGGGGGCTTGCCGACGGGAAACATCGCATCCATGACCCATGGGAACACGCGAAATACCGGAAAGACTTGGCCTAATGGGGCGTAGCCGAGCACGACGCGGACGCGCACATCGTGATAGGCGGTCGATGTCGGATTCGCGAGCATCGACGTCACGAGCAGTCGCTGTCCGCGCTCGAGCGGCAGCCCCATGAGCAGGCGCGGGATTGCGAGCGATGGCGTTTCCTTGCTCGCTGCCAGAATGTGTAGCGACGTCGGTACGAACAGGTCGCGGCGGCTGGGATCCGTGAGATTGACGTGGTGCAGGAGCGTGTGAGGGAGGATGTGGCCCGCGGCATCGATGATCTCGATGTCCACCTTGCAAATCGAGACCGAGGCCGGGATCACCGCCTGATACGCCGGCGGCACGACCATGGTCTCGTTGTCCGATGTCGATGCCGGGAGATCGACCGGAGGCAACTCTACGATGAGCGCGTCGTGCTGCCGATCGATGGTTACTCGGGCGGCCGCGAGCGCTGCGACGGTGGGAGTGCCGGGCCCTCGGGGTGTGAGGGGGAGCAGTATCGAGGTCGAGAGGACGAGCTGTGCGGGCCAGCGTCGGACCCGTCTCGCGGAAAGTCTGATCATCACCTCGTTCCGAACGATGGCAAAACTGGCGCCCGCGATCGCATAGTGGTTCTGAGTATCGATGGTGCACGCAGGATCGATACCCCGGTGGAGCAACGGCCGCCGCGCATCAGGTCTGGCGCATCAGGCGTTCGCCATGTGAACCGTCAACGATACCCGGGCGACACGCGGCGGCGATGGCATTCACACACTCCAAGTGGGCCCTTCATCTCATGATCCGCGTCTTCCACCCGGTATCGGTCTGCTGACTCAGCCGTTGGTGCCATGTCAGCATCGTTGCCGTGCTGCGCTTAACAATAGCCGCGGCGTCGTGGTCTTCAATCTTGCTCACGAGCTCGGCCGCAGGTACCGTTACCGTGACTGACGCATCGGCTGTGCCGCGCTGAAATCGTTCGTATTCGGGAGGTTACCTATGGACGGATCGGAGACGATTCGCACCGCGGTCGAGCGGAACGCTCGGGCCGTGGAGTTGCGACCTTCAGTTGGGCAGGGGACGGCGGTGACGAAAGTCCGGCTCAAGCCGGGTCTTGCCTGCGAAGTCGAGGACGGTCAATGGAAGTTCACGGTTGGGATGACGGAGGCCTATGGCGGCAGCAACGTTGGTCCCAATCCCGGAGTGTATGGTCGGGGGGCCGTCGGGTCGTGTCTCGCGATCGGCTACAGTATTTGGGCAGCTCGGCTCGGTGTGCCGATCACGGCGCTCGAAGTAGAGATCCAGGCCGATTTCGACGCCCGGGGTGAGTTGGCGGTCTCGGACACGGTGCGGCCGGGGTATCTCGCCATGCGGTACGTGGTGACGGTCGAGAGCAGTGCGGCGAGCGAGGACATCCTCCGGGTTCTCGACGCGGCCGATCGCTGCAGCTCGTGGCGCGACGACATCGCGCATGGTGTGCCCCTCACCAGAGAAGTCCGCGTGCTCGCACCGGAGCGGTAGCGTATGGATGCGCGGTTACAGCGCCGAGTCCAGCGGTACGGGTGGGACAAAGCGGCGGGGTGTTACGAGCAGTATTGGGCGCGGCAGCTCGAGCCGGCACAGGATCGGGTGCTGGCGCTGGCGAATTTGGAGCCGGGTGAGCAGGTGCTCGACGTCGCGTGTGGGACGGGGCTCGTGACATTTCGGGCCGCGGAGAGTGTGGGCTCGAGGGGGCGAGTGGTCGGCACCGATATCTCCGATGTGATGGTGGAGCAAGTGCGACGGAGCGCAGCGCGACGTGGGTTGATGCAGGTGACGGCCGAGCGTCGGGACGCTGAGGAGCTGGAGCTGGGGGAGGTGACATTCGATGTCGCGTTGTGTGCGCTGGGGCTCATGTACGTGGGTGATCCCGTGCGTGCGCTTGCGCAGATGCACCGAGTGTTGCGGCCGAGTGGTCGGGTCGTGGTCGCGGTGTGGGGCGCGCGGTCGGAGTGCGGGTGGGCGGAGCTGTTTCCGATTGTTGAGCGGCGGGTCGCGTCGGAGGTGTGTCCGTTGTTCTTTCAGCTGGGTGGTGGCGATGCGATGCGGTATGCGCTCACGGCCGCGGGGTTTACGGGAGTCGAGGTCGAGCGAATCGCAACGACGCTGGCGTACGATTCCGGGGAGTCCGCGTGCGGGGCTGCGTTTGCGGGGGGGCCGGTCGCGCTTCCGTATTCACGGTTTGACGAGTCCACGCGGGAGGCGGTGCATGGGGAGTATATGGAGTCGATTGCGCAGTACCGAGAGGGTACGGGGTACCGGGTGCCGGGGGCGTTCGTCATCGCGCGGGCGGTGACGTAGTTCGGGGCGATTGACGTTGAAGGATGAGGCTCGTGACGTTGCGGTCGTGGAGGATCTCAATGAGGCCGGCCGTCTCCCTCTCCTTCATATGATGGGAGACGGTGGCCATGGCCGCAGAGGATCTAGTAGCGGGGTGCCTCGGCACGGGAGCCGGCGATGCGCTCGAACTCGCGGTCGGCGGGACCCATAGGTTTGGGCGATCGGCTGGTCTGCCCTGGCCGGAAGCGGGGGCGCGGGCTTACGTTTCGCGTCTCGCAGTTGCGGGACGTAGCGCAGCCCGGTAGCGCACCTGAATGGGGTTCAGGGGGTCGCGGGTTCAAATCCCGCCGTCCCGATTGATTTATAACGACTTACGATTTCTTCTCGCCGGCCATGGCCCGTTTCGTGGTCCGTTTCTCACGGCCTTGTCGCAAGAACTGCCACGTCCCGCACCTTTCGCTCCTCGCTCATGACGGCGAGGAGCGCGTCGTTTGTGGGCTGTTGATAGCATGTGAGTAGCGTCGCTGTGTCCTGCCACCCGCCCGCCGCCGCGACGTCGGTGATGGACAGGTGTTTTCGCTCAGTCGCCCATTTCCGTCGATACGGGTGCCAGAGGCCCCCGGCGAGCTTCGGCAGCTTTGCCTTCCGCTCGGCATGTGCGAGCCACCGGTCGAACAGGTGCCGGTCCATCGGCGCTTCTGGGTTGAGCTCTGCCGCGAAGACCCAGCCGCCAACCGCACCGAGCTTGCGCCGAAACTGGCGAAGTTCACCGCACAGCGCGGCGGGCATGGGCACGACCCATTCACGTCGCTTTTTGTCTGCCTCGGCGCGCCACCGGATGACACCGGTGTCCCACAGTATATCGTCCCAGCGGAGCTGGCGAATCGCCCCGAGGCGCCGGCCAGTCGCCTCGCCAAGCACGAGCGCCAACTCCATCTAGACCCATCGAGTCCGCTCGCCCTCTGTCTCCGACTCGGCAGCCAACCGGCGCATCGCCATTTGAGTTGCTTCGAACCGGTCCCACGTCGCAACGGGTCGCAGGGGGTTGGGTTCTCGTGTCCGACGCACGCCAGCCAATGGATTACTGACAAGCAATCGTCCGCCGGCCACTCGCACCGTGACCGCCCAGTTTAGCATCGCGAACAGCACGACAAGATCCGCCTCGACCGATCGCGCTCGAACCGCAGCGGTCGTCCACTCGTCGTCCACCTTGATTCCGCCGACCCGACGATTCGCCGTGTACGCTGCCACATCGTTTGCGGACAGATTCTGGACTTCACACGAGCAGCCGAAATAGGCCACCAGCACGGCTGCCCTCCGAACCGCATCCGATCGAGTGTGGCTCGCGTTATCCAAGTGCGCGGGGCACTCAGTGAGGTAACGATCGCTCAAGGTTCCGAGCGTTAGCTGGTCACTCGGACCAGCAAGCGGTCCTTTCTGCAGTTCCAGCAGCAACGCCCGCCCGAGACTCTCGGCCACTTTCCGGTCGTTAGTCCTGAGCGCCCTCCGTTCCTTGCGGCCGTCTAGGAAGACGGATCGGTAAAACACTCCACCCTTCGTCATCTGAAACAGCCGCACGCGTGTCCCTCGCTCTCCGAGCGAGCGTGCCCATTTCCCTTTCACTTGGTGCCAGCCTTTATTCGCCATGCGCGCCTCCGTGATCGTGGAGACGGCCAGCTAAGAGAGACCGGGCATCGGCAGCGGGATCATACGACAGCGAGGTCGGACCGGCAACCTTCCGCACGGGTTTTCGTGGGAGGTCACCGCGCCGAACTCTTGGGGCATTAGGCCGGCCCGCGTTGGGGATCTTCCCCTCGCGAACTTGGCGCTCCAGATGATCTTCCGAGTATCCGCTTTCAGATGCCGCTTGGGTCAGTGTCAGCGGCACGTCATCGTGATTGTGTAGCGCCGCCTCCAAGTCACGGGCGCACACATCCAGAGCAGTCGCGACGGGATCCGGTCCAAAGCGCCGTCGAGCTGCAGCCTCACGTCTCCATGTACCTGGCAACTCCAATAGTGACGGGCATGGGACTCCTGACGTGCTGTACTTATCCCTCGCTTCATCTCGTCCGGCAGGGGAGCCAAGCTCAAACGGCCGACGCATACGGACCTCACTTCAATCACCAGTAGTCCCCCTCGGTAGAGGTTTTCAAGCGTAAGGGTGGGCTGAGTGTCGACTGCCCCAACGATTGGATCCGGTCAAGTCCGACGAACTGCGTACCGGATGCAAAATATTGAATGCATTATTATACTATTGTTTAGCTCGCTTGTCAATAGTAGATTTGCATCAGCGCAATTTGTATATTGCATACAAGGCGAAGCCGGTGCTAACTGCCGGTGGCCAGAGAGCCTAGTAATGCGATTAAATACTTTTCGATTTAATCGGTCGGCCTCAGCTAACCCATTGTGGAGTAACCGAATAAGTGCCAAGAAAAGGCCGGCGTAAATCCTCAGCCAATTCCATCATTTCTGACTCGGCAGCCGCAATCAACAGCAGTGGGGCGAGTCTACAGGACAGGCTGCGGCTGATCATTTCGACTGTATTTGGCGGCAACTCGCTCGAGGCTGCTCAGGCTGCGGGTGTTGAGGCGAGTACCCTGCATCGGATCGTTGAAGGCAAGGTTCACGATCCCCGCCTCTCGACCCTTGAGCGGCTTGCTAGGGCCTTTGGCGTGCCGCTCGAGTGGTTGCTGGGACTTCGCGATCAGCCTACGGAGCCGATGGCAGGGCGAGATGCAAGCGGATCCTTGTGGCTCGTCGAGGCCTTCAATCGTGCTCGCCAGCAGCCGTACCAAGATTGGATCAGTGGATCTCGTGGATACCGGTCTCAAGCCAGTCGCCTACGGAGCGCATTGATAGAACTACCGCCAATTGGCCCCGATATGGCTCTTGGTAGGGACGCGACGGCCGTGCTGGTTGGAGGCGCAGACCGAGAGAATTATCAATTGGCCGTGGCTCGACTCGCCGGAGACCTTGAGATGGAGCTATTGCGGTGGGGCGTTGCTAGACTGCAAGAGCTCGGGGCGGAGAGTAGCCACGAGTTGCCCCACGGAAAGGCTCGAGGCGCAGATAAGAGGGTCCGTGGCAGGCGGGAAAGATGATCCAGCGTGATAGTGTCGAAGCGAGTGTTGAACAGCCTATCGTGGCGACTGACGGGAGCATTCGCAAAGCCGTCATGCTCTGTCTCGACGATTTCGGCTACGACTTTCTCACCACTGCTGCCGGCAACGACATTCGATTCGAGTCGGTCGTTGAAAAAGGGAAACCGACCTGGCGCAGCCAAATACTGATCGACGAAGAACACCGACTCGTCAGGCTTTTTGTATTTCTGACTGACGAGCTATATCCGGACTACCGTAGACTGTGGGTGGCCGAATTAGCTGGGCGCACTTCGGATGCATTGGCGATTGGAAGTATTGAATTCGATTGGGATACTGGTTCGGCCCATTTTCGCAATTCGCTGGACTTGCGAAGTGGGAACGCAACCGCCGATGACATAGCAACGCGCCTGCTCAATCCCTCATCGTTCGCCATTCGCCTGTGGGATCGAGGGTATCAAAACGTCAATTCCTCCAAGATCTCCGCAAGACAGGCTTTGAAGGCCGCACTTATCTCATTGGATGCCCACGAAAACGGTGACGTGAAATTCAATTCCCAGACGCCGCCGCTAACCCTCGTCAAATAGCACCTCCACGGGTTGTAGTAGTGCCAAGAACACCGATCGGGCAGTGGCCATTCTTAAATGTCTAGCCCTCTTACCGTCGTGTGGCATGCAACGATTCGATGGTGGAAGAACGCCTTTCCGTACCGGAGCAATCTCCAAGTAGTCGGATCTCCTCCGTCTACGCGGGCGCAGATGACTTGCGGAAACCCTGAACGTGGGGACCTGAGGCCAATAGATGTCACGCGCACCAAAGCCGCCGAACGCCACCTTCGAGAGACTGATGAACACTCGGGTGGCGCAGGAGGACCGATTTGAGGTCGGAGATCTTGCCGTCGTGAACGTGGGCGGGCTGGCAGGACGGACGGCGAGAGTGACCAGAGTGTGGTTCGAGGACGGCGGGTATCGCGTAGAACTTGACTTCGATTACAAGGTGAAGATGTTCTGTCAATTCCGTGCCCGTGACCTCTCAAACCTCGGTGAGCAAAGCGGGATAGGCCCAAGCAGTTGAGAAAGCTGCTGTATGGCTACCCTCTTCACCCCCATCTCGGTACTGGCGAGAGCCTATAGCGCGTTCCTTACTTTAACTCAGACATCCACACGGCACGAACACTGTCCGGCAGCACTTCGGCAGGCGCATATGTGAACTGATAGCCACGACTACCTATCAATCCGCCTGCGGGAATGCCTTCACCGTGCGCTACGACAACGCCAGACGTTGAAGCCTTGAACCACAGCGTCCTTAAGTGACCAGTCGAAGCTGTTGTCCCGTAGTAGTGCGTAACAAGATTCGCGACGGTAGCTCGCATCGGACTCTGCGGCGGGGCGATATTCGCATCTTTTGAGCCGGTGCGTGCCCATACAACTGTCCCATCGGTCGCCCCATACACGACTCGCACGTCGGACAGATGACTCAAATCAACGTTAGGAAACTGTCGTCGAATTTCGTCAAAAGAGCCAGAAGGCGAAACCACATCATTGCGCCGAGTTGCCAGCACTTGATTGTTCGCGTCGGCAACGAACCACAGGACAGGCACGCGATTCGATTGAGCGGCGAGATTTGGATAGTGTTGTTCGACGGCGCGCGATATTAAATCAGAGGCAACCGTATCAGGCTGAGTCTTATCAGGAGCGACGACCGACGACGCTGCCTCTGGATTGGTTGCAACTTGACGGTCCTTTACGCAGCCTATCAAACTCGCAATCGCAACTACGGTAAGTACATGAGACCAGTTACTTGTCGTCATGGATTGATTCCTCCATTTGGATTGCCTTCTGTAGGGTCTCGTTTACCTGTGCGACCTGGCCATTCAGACGAGCCGAGCCGATGTCGGGAAAGCTTCCGCCGAGTCCCCTGATCCAGACACGGGTTCGTCTCGCGCGCTCTCACTAATAAAATACCCCACATTCTCGTAGCACTCCGAGACTGGCCTGCTGCTCCGCAATCAAGGAATCTATTTCGCCGATCCTGATGCGTAGCGTTGCGGTCGTCCCTCCGTCCAACATTACCCTTTCAAGTCGCTCGTAGAAGGAAAGGAGAGCTTTCGATCCTCGCTCCCACTCACTTCGTGCCGGCGCAGCTTGGTCGGCTATTGGTGTCATCCTTTTAATAAAACTCCCATAACTACCGTCCTGCACGCCACCTGCCCGAACCAACTCATCTAGGGCCTCCTGCAGTATATCGGATACTGCCTCGAATCCTGATGCTGGGGAGCGTTCCTTCTCGTGTAATCCTTTGGAGCGTTCACTTCGAGATTTGTAAAATGGTGCGAACTTGCGGTGGCAGTAATAGTTGATTCTGGCTCATTTGTCATTCCCCTGGTGTGAAATCCTTCTATACATAAAGGGGATATGACAATAGCAGCCAAATCGTGTCAGGCGGACTTACAGCCTTATTTACCCGGTTCGTATTGGGGTGTCGGTCTGGATTCCCTTACCAAACTTTACGATCGGTCGAGTCCCTAAGTATTCGTCGCTACGACCTCGAAATGCATCGCCCCCATTTATTGAATTGCAGTGGAGCAATCATCTAACGCTCGAGCTCGTATTGGCTCTCAGACTCCAGCAGGTATACAGTCATTGCAGTTGATGGGGTGGTGTACATCTCGGGCGGCTGTTGTACACAGTTGGAGTGCTGTTGCTTTTGTTGTTCATCGCCGAGTGAAGCAGGGCTTATCACCATTGCCTGATGATATCTCTCCTTCATTCATTCACTGTCGTCCTTATGAGTCAACGAGCTAAACGTCCACCTAGACACCATTCAACCATAAAGCCTTAACATTCCTTCCGATTCGGCCTATTCCGCACAGTCCGGCGTATGATAATTCCGCTGTGTTTCGCTTGGTTTCACCACCCTATTGTGGCTGGTCTGCCCCTTTTCCGTAACTCCGTTGTTACTCACAATTCGTTTCAGTTGCTTGTGTTGTTCATCGCGTCGTTTCAGCTACTAATTGCTACATGGCACGGATTGTTACGACTTCCGTTTGTCGGGTTTCCTGCAATGCGGTGAATGGAGTTGAACCATTCCCACTGGGTAAGGCAATGCAGCGGTTCCAGTGACCACTACCAATTGAAAAAGCCGCTCTCGCAAGTCAGTCAGCCCGTTGGTGGGAACAGGTTGACCAATTCGATGACGGCTTTTCAATAAATGTGCTGAGAAGTGGCCTCGGTTTTCTGAACAGGTGAGATAGTTGGACAAGCGGGCTCCCCGAGCGAAAGTTTGCTCACCACTGGAGGAGTCCCCTGATGTCGAAACGCCCTCGCCGGAATCATGCCCCCACCTTCAAGGCCAAGGTGGCCCTTGCCGCGGTTCGGAACGAAGGCACGCTCGCGGAGCTCTCGAAACGCTTCGACGTGCACCCGGGCCAGATCACTGCGTGGAAGGACCAGCTCCTGGCCGCCGCGGCCGATGTCTTCGCCGAAGGGGGCCGCCGGAGCGAGCCGCCCGTCGATGTGAAGACGCTGCACGCGAAGATCGGGCAGCTCGCGCTGGAGAAT
>Ga0182024_10012707_pt1 | contig 16607 bp, 17 predicted proteins | sample P32metaG_FD_120480 | JGI IMG/M metagenome (GOLD analysis project Ga0182024, IMG submission 120480) | Permafrost microbial communities from Stordalen Mire, Sweden - P3-2 metaG (Illumina Assembly) | ecosystem: Environmental > Terrestrial > Soil > Wetlands > Permafrost | place: Sweden: Stordalen... | reverse complement strand
TGAAACACCGTCGGATCTGAACAGAGTAAATAGCTTCCTTAATTTGCGTGTCGCCGACATCTGGGCCTGCTACAAACAATGGGGCGACAGAGAAGCGTTCTTTCTTGCCGAGCCATTACCCAATCCTGACGGCTGGGAATGGCGCTGTTACATGCGTGATCCCGACGGCTACCTCATCGAGGTCGGCCAATATACTCAACTCGCCCTCGACTGGTTCAACAAACACAGTTAAAGAGCGGCTATATACGCAGGGGCCTCGACGCAAATGATCTCCTTCGGGCTCTTGTCGGCGTTTCCAACGTGGCATAGCGGTTGATTACCTGTTTACTTACACGGAGCCTGCGGGCGAGTTCAGTCGGACAGTCTGTTAGACGCAATTCACAAGAAGAAGAAAACGGGCCATTGCAATTGACCTCTCCGGACCCGGCCACAGCATGGAGAGCCAGCTGATACACAGCACGGGTGAAACGTCCCATAGACACGGCGTTACACCAGACCCCAAAGTCCGACCGGGCGTTTAGCGTATGGTGCAACGCCGGTTTGAGTATCGTCAAACGCGATATGGTCTGCGTCCCAGCATCAATGAGCCGGGAAGGCTTTGAGTATTTATGTGTTGTGGTCGTGCCTGCACACCAGAGGGTCGCAGCGGCGCATGACAAGGCCTCTGTTAGGCGCAATCAATGATGCAATAGTGCGACCTCGGCTTTTCCGACGGCGCCACCGTCGGCAAACCAGTATTTGCCGTCCCTGAATGCTAGCCGACTTCAGAGGAGTGATCCCATCGCCGACGACTGTCACGAAGTATTCGCGGACCTAAGTGCATCTTACAGGAGTGATCTTCTACACCGAGACTTATAGGGAGCCCGTACAAGCGACGGACTGGCTCTCGCCTAGCAGGGTGCGCAAACCAGGTACCGAATCCCACCACCGCAGCGCAGGACTGGACACCTACTGCTTCATTTCTTCGTCGTCGGCGTTGGCATCCATATGCATGTCCATCCCGGCCCACACGTCGTTCAGAGACTTTGCGTTGGGGTAGACATGAGTCATCCATCCGAAGACCACTGGAATCCAAAGTCCGTGCGCCTCTTGGCATGCCTCTTCGGTGTGGATACTCCCTTGCGGGCCAAACTGCGCATGGGGCCCAGATTGGTCTTCGAGAGGCGAGCTTCGCGGTCCACCGCAGAAGTCCACATGACGGTGCCAAGTAGCGATGCTTAGCGGAGCGACTGCATTCAGATGTTCCGGCGTCGAATCTTGCGGGGCAGTGTACATGACGCCCACGGCCTGCATGCCCTCCGGCGTGCGTTTGTACAGGATCGATCCCGGATGATCGTAGTTCACGTGGCGCTGCTCCAGACGGTTGTAGCGGTAGTTCGTGTAGTGGACCTCTTCGCCCAGTGGGATGAAATGGCCTGTAGCCGTCACGAAACGCCGTGTTCACATCGGAGTAATGAGCAACCACGCTACGAGCGGCAGCGACGATCCGCTGGGCGCGCTGTTGATCTCCCTGTTGCGGCTTGTCCTTGAGCGACATTTGCATGTGATTGCCCATCTTCATGGCGGGCACCGGCGTGTCATCGGTTTTGCCGCCCGAGTAGTGAAGCAGCCGCTCCCATAAGGGAAATTGCTGCGCCATGACGGCGGTAAGAGAACAGAGCAGACACAGAAGGAGAATTATCTTGAGACTTTTCACCACGAAACCTCCAACGCGCCAGTCTTAGGAAAATCGGACCAGCAAGAAAAGTGATCCCTCAGCTTCGCAGGGATGATCGTCATTTTCAAAGATAATCTCTACACCAATAACGGATTCTCGGCCAAACTTGTTCCGTGGAGTCCCGAGACGGCGTGGCAACAACTCCTCGAAAGTCCGCCAGCGTGTGCTTTGTTCGCGACGCGCCGAACTGCAGTCACCCGGACCGCGCAATGGCCCAGCCGCTGCGAACCCCTTGCCAGGTCCATGCCATCCGCCAGCAATGCCGACCCATGGCTGTGGGAGCTTTTCGACACAGTTTGCCGGCACTTTGACCGCATCGCAGCGCCAGGTTCACAGGGTAAGCAAGCATCGATCGGATCAACAAAGGCACGCGTCGTCGCCAGACCGATACCAGAGTATGCGTCAGCCGGGTCGTGTCCGAGTGGAATGCTGGAGGCATATTGTCGGAATGAAGCGAGCATCGTTTGGCATATTCAGCAGCGCCGTCCAATGACGTGTTCCCAATCAGTGGAAGACGGAGCAGCGTTTCTCAGTTGACATGGCGAGTGGGAGGCTGAATGCGCAAAAACTCATTGCCGACCAGATTGCCGCTTATATCCGTAGCGATGCAACAACCTATGAGTCAGTTTTCCGGCCCTACCCGCAGATTGTCGAAAGCGTGCGCTGTGACCTCCAGAGCTCGAAGATGAACCATGCTGCGATCGGCATCCGAATCTACCACACCTTCGAGGGTGACCCATCCATTCTTGACGATGATATGGATGGAAGGAGCAGCACGTGTGCCATACTTTCCCAACGGCTGGCTCTCATAGATGGCGCGATATACATTCATGCGTAGTGCATCATCTCGCCGGGATGAGCGCAGCACCTCGATGTAGTTGACCACGTGCTCAACACCATTGATCTGCCCGACCATGCGTTCGGCATTTTGCTTCACGCTCTCCTTTACGACTTGTCCCGACAAAGTGACGGTCCTGCCTTGTACTTCGAACCTCACGGTGTCGAAAACTCCGTAGGACGGAAGGCCGGCGAGCCTCTCATGGATGGTCCACTCGAAGGCATCCAGCGTCCTGCCGGCCCATTTATGCTCTTGTGCGAAAGTGCAAGACGCGACCAATAGTGTCGCGAACGCGATCCTCGAAATCAGTTGCAGCAGATTGTTCTTCATTGGTTTTTCCATTCCTCACTTTCGAAATGGCAATCGATCGTCCAAAAAAAGTCTGCGAGTTTCAGAGCGGTCTCTTGATGGTGTTTTCATCAAGTTGTCGCGGCCGTTTGAAATGTCGGCGTCTGGCCACAATCAGTGAGTCGAATAGTGTGACGAAGGGGTGCGACTCAATGGCGGTTCAACAACACGGAATCAAAGATGCAATAGGAGAGGCCATGAATAAACGTGCAATTGTGGTTCTCTGGCCGACGGTTTTCGCGCTTTTGGCGGCAGCCCGAACGCCAGCGCCCGGACCGGAACTCCTGAATTTCGATGAACTGATCATGCTGTCTGAGACAGACCAACCCGCAGCGCCACTCAAGGCAAAGCTAGACGCACTGCTAATAACTCCTTTCGTGAGTAACGAAGCCGCCCTGGCCGGCGGGCAGCCACATCGGCCTTTCGTAGATCGGATCGGGCCGGTGGTGCGCGTCGCCAGTTGGAATATTGAGCGGGGGCTGAATTTCGAACTCATCAAGCTCGCTCTCTCCGATCCCGACGGGTTCAAGCAAGCTTTAGGAGAGCGTGGATCTCTGGATCGTGACAAGCAAGCCAAGATCGACCAGCAACTGCAGACGTTGCGCGATGCCGATATCGTGGTGCTGAACGAAGTGGATCTCGGGATGAAGCGGACTGACTATCGTGATGTCGCACGGGATCTCGCTCGGGCTCTGGGGATGAATTACGTCTTCGGAGTGGAGTTTGTCGAAGTGGATCGGCTGGACGATCTTGGTCTCGAGAGCGTGCAACTGGAAGATCCGGGCCTCGCTCGACGAATGCGCGAAGAACTTAAGCCCGATCCGGACCGCTACCTGGGTCTCCATGGGAACGCCATTCTTAGCCGCTATCCGCTCGAGAATGCTCGCATCGTTCGGTTGCCCGTTTGCCATGACTGGTACAACGCGGAGAAGGCTGGAATCTCCAAGCTCGAAAGCGGCAAGCGTCTCGCCGCCAACAAGCTGTTCCTGGAGCGAATTGAACGGGAAGTGCGCCAGGGCGGGCGTATGGCTATCCTCGCGGACGTGAGAATTCCGGGGCTGCCTGCCGGCCGGGCGACAGTGGTAAACGTTCACCTGGAAAACAAATGCAAGCCAGAATGCCGCACCAAACAAATGGATGCGCTGCTTGCCCAGATTAAAGAGCTGGATCATCCGGTGATCGTGGCCGGTGACTTAAATACTACTGGGACCGATGGCACCCCGACGTCGATTCGTCGAGAGATTCTTAATCGCGTGAAAAACTACGAATTTTGGGTCACTCAGGCATTGAAATGGGGAACGCCTGCTTCGCTGCCGCTGGCTGCCTTGACGCCTGTGAAGTACTACAAGAACTATCTGGACCCGACGTCCACGCATGTTCCAATTATCGGCGGCAATAAGGAAGCGATCCTTTTCCGGCACGTCGAGAAATTTCGGTTCGCGGATCAAAAGGCTTTTGATTTTCGGGGACAAACCGAGCGCAACCTTCACGACAAGGATGGAACTCTGGCGAATAGCAATCAAAGGGCGCAAAAAGGATTTGAGCCTACGTTTACGTTGAAGCGCGATTTTGGCGGTTTGGTGGGCCGTTACAAGCTCGACTGGTTTTTTGTGAAGCCCTATATTCCGAATCCGCGCGGCGAAGGGATGAGCTACGAATTTGCGCCGCACTTTCCGCTGACGATGCGCGACCTTAATAATGCGGTGCCCGACGGCATATCCGATCACGCTCCCATTACTGTAGATCAGCCTCTCTTTGACCCGGCGAGAAAAATAGATACGGCGCGCGGTGCAAGTTTGCGCTGATCCCTGCGGCGGGGATCGCGATGAGGTCATTCTCTCTTTCCTGCTCTTTGACAAGCATGGTCAGCCTGTCCCCTGGGTCATCCAATCACGAACGCCGTATATGCACCGATTCCCGCCATCTTTATCGATTTGAATCACGACGGCCGGGCAGAGCTTATCGTGACCGAATGCGCTTACAGCGAGCCTTCCAGGCTCGGGGAAGACCGGCGCATCACCGGCATTTACGAAGCGAAGGATGCAACATGGAGCCTCGTTAGACCGGCTCACTTAGACCCATACACCGCTCTCGTGCGCCGGAAGCTGCGCGAGGAGCTCGGACGGAATAGGATTCAACTGTCGGACGGATCCGTCTGCTACGACTGGCCGACGGTAGTGCTGGACGGAGAAGACGGACGTGAGATTGTGGCCGGATCGGAGCACCCTGAACAGCTTTTGCCGAAGATAATCGAGCAACGGCGCCCTGCGGTTCTGGCCGGGCAAAAAAAACCAAAACGATGGAGTCCCGTATTGCTTTGGGCGGTCCGAGCGTAGTAGAAAATCACGCCGGAGGGGGTCAACGACCGGTGTTCCAGTTGAAGACCCCTTTCTAGCAGACTGCGATTAGTCACCACCACCTTGCCGCACCTGGAACTCCAGAGTGACGGCTTCAGCTTCTTGGGACTCCACTTGTGCTTCCGCATCCGCGGCGGGAACTGCTGTTCCTTCAGCTACAACGTGAGCATCGGCGGAAGGCGCAGTGGGCAGTCCGGTTGCCTGATTGTCGGCTAGGGCTTTGAGTCCGGAATCAAGCTGCTCGCGAAACTGGTTATGCATCTCCTGGAGGTCAGCGACCCCGACCGCGATCGCCGAATCGGCGGCGCAATTTCCCGGCTTGCTGCTGACCACCTCTGCCGCGACAGTGCCGTCCGGTATGACATCTTTGCCCTTCCGTTGGATTATGTCGCCTGGGGTCAGCGAGCACGCTTGGCCTGCCGCCGTCACGTCAAGATTTGACGAGACCACAAAAAACCGCTGAGTGAGCGCGGGCGGCAATTGCTCTGTGCCGGCGCCAGCCCGGTTGGGATTCGAAGACGTAGCTTGTGCCGCGCTCTCCTCGGCGGCCAGTTGTCGCCTGATTTCGTCCGCAATCAGCGCTTTCATCGACGGCGAAAGTGTGGCCTCGTTCTGCGCGTTGGACGAAGGCGGCGGAGTTAATCCCGCGGTACTTGCTTGTTGACTTTCGTAGGCGAGTCTTAAGTTCTCGGCAAGCAGGTAGTCCGTGAGCCACAGATACGGCGAGGCATAGACCGGATAGGGCCTGAAATAGCCTGCATAAAAACCAAACCAGGGTGCCGGTCTAGCCGGGCCAAACCACGCGTACCGCACTGGTACAGCCCACGGATTTAGGTCCCATGCATAAAACCGAGGCCCGTAGTAGATGGCAGGCACGTAGCGATAGTACACTACGCCGCGATAACGATACTCGCGATAGACGTGCGCGTAGCGTCGACCGCCGCCCACGTAGGTTCGCGAAATGTATCCGGGGCGAACGCTGCGCTCTACGAATCCCCGGCGCGGCCCGTAGCTGATCACACGATCCCCAGGACGGCCAGTTACAACGGTTCTCTCGCCGCGAGGACTCCGATTCACCGCGATTCTGCCGCCCGTGCGTCGATTGGCTTCGATGTTCGTGACTTCGCCGTGCGCATTTGTCCTGACTGCTTGACCCCGCGCGTTACGGAACTCTCTTCGCCCGCCTGGCACGGCAGTCTGTTGATCACCTGGACGGCCACTGTAGGGACCGGATCGAACGCTACTGCGAGGAGTGATTCCCAGGGGAGCTGCCGCTGGTCCGCCAACGCGGCCTCCACGGTCGGCGCCTGCCCGTCCGGCGCCTGGGGTGCGCGTGCCACCCCGTTCTGCTCCGCCATCGCGAGATCCACCGACCGACGCCCCGCGCCCGTTGCCGCGACCACCATCAACCGCAGCTGGTTCGCCACCATTTGATCCGGCGACGCGCGCACGCCCGCCGTTCCGAGGCCCACGCTCACTTTCCGGCGGCGGCGCTTGTACCTGCGGCGCATGACTGGTGTTGCTCTCGGACGGGTTATCTTCATCAGCCCGAACTACTCCGAGGTTCAAGGTGAAAGCGACTACGAGTAGAGCTCCCGTAGCGTAAGTCGTATTAGCAAGTTTTTTTTTAGTCATAGTTTGTCTCCCATGTGCGACGGCGCATTTCTAGAGAACATCAAACTGCAAGTGAGCCGCTTCGCACTTCAGGAGGAAGGCAATCGCGCTTCCAGATGCGCGGGTCAGCAGGAAGAGTCCAACCATATCGAAAGGACAATCGAATTCGACCGTTGGCCGCCATCGGGTCGACCGGTTACGTCACCGCCTCGTGCTTCGGCGATTTGCGACCAGGAGCGCCGAACCAATGATGCCGGCAACAACTGACGCCGTTAAGATGCCGAGCTTTGCCATATTCAACGGTGCCTCGTCTGTAAACGCGAGTCCGGTGACAAAGATGGACATCGTGAAGCCTATGCCGCCTAGCCAACCAGCCGCATTGAGCTGGGCCCATGTAATCCCATCCGGCAAGGCGCTGAGCCGCGCACGCACCGTCAACCAGGAGGCGAGTATTATGCCAACCGGCTTGCCCACTACAAGTCCCAGCGCGACGCCCAGGGGAATTGCTTGCAGCAGGCTGGTGAAAACACTTCCGTGGAAGACGGTACCCGCGTTTGCGAGGGCAAAGAGTGGCATGACCAAAAACGTCACCCAGGGATGAAGGCCTTGCTCCAGGCGGAGTAAGGGCGATTGCGCCTTTTCTGTATGACAGGGAATGGTCATGGCTAGCAGCACGCCGGCGATGGTGGCGTGCACACCGGATTGCAGAACTGCGGCCCACAAGAAAAATCCAAGTAGCGCGTAAGGCAGCGGATGGCGCACCCCGAGGCGACTTGCCGCTAGCAACATCATGAAGCAGATGGCCGCTATGCCGAGCGCCACCCATGCAATGTGAGCCGTGTAGAAAAGAGCGATGACGACCACCGCGGCGATATCGTCAACGATAGCCAGAGCCGTCAGGAAGACCTTGAGGCTCATCGGCACGCGTCGCCCCAGAAGCGCCATGACACCCATGACGAATGCGATATCCGTTGCCATCGGAATACCCCAACCGGATGCGCCAGGTCCACCCCGATTCAGTGCCGAGTAAAGCAGCGCAGGCACCAGAACGCCGCCGATGGCCGCCACAATCGGGAGCGCTGCCTGGCGTGGCGAGGCCAGTTCTCCAACCAGGAGTTCACGCTTTATTTCAAGACCGACCACAAAGAAAAACAGGGTCATGAGCCCATCGTTGACCCAGAAGTGGAGATCGCGGCTCAGGGTAAACTCACCGATACCGACGGTTAGTGTGGTGTGCCAGAGCGCAATATAGTTGCTCGCCCACGGCGAGTTCGCCCACACAAGCGCAGCCACCGTAGAAAGCAAGAGCAAGATGCCGCCAGAGGCTTCGCGTGCCGCATACTCCTGAAACGGACGGACCAGCCGCTCGATCGGCCTCCTGACCGTGACATCTTCCTCGACATTGATAATGGATTCCAACATTTCCTTAACCTTTCGGGCGCTTCCTCACATCAAGCGCATTAGAATGGGACCGGCGATTGCCAGTAGCAGCACATAGGCGGCTGAGAGGGGTCCCAACTGAGGCTCAGCGATGGTCCCGAAGCCGGCGATGATAATGGAAAATTCACCGCGGGCGATTAGGGAAATACCGGTGCGCCAGCGGCCTCGCCAGGCGATACCGGCCCGCTTCGCGGCAAAATAACCTGTTGCGACCTTGGTGACCGCAGTTGCTAGCCCGAGTCCAATGGCTTGCAATGCGACGGGCGGAAGGCTGGCTGGCGCAATCTCCAGACCGAAGAAGAAGAAGAAAATTGCGGCGAACAAGTCTCTGAAAGGAGAAAGTAATTTGCGAGATCTTTCGGCGATGGGGCCTGAAAGCGCAACCCCCACCAGAAACGCGGCCACCGCCGAGGAGACCTGAACGCGCTGCGCGAAACCAGCCAGGAGCAGCACGATGGCGAAAGTTGTAAGTAGCACCACCTCATCGGACTCGTGAGCCACCCATTCGCTTATCTTGGTCCCGCAGCGAAAGGCGATGAGTAATGCGGCCGCTACAACCGTGAGGACGACAGACACGGAGAGGGAGAGCCGAACTGCGCTGCCAGCCGACAACAGCGCCGTGATTAGCGGCAGGTAGACGGCCATGGCCAGATCTTCCAAGACAAGCATGCTGAGGATCGTCGGAGTTTCCGGATTGCCGAGACGTTTCAATTCGCCGAGTACTTTGGCGATGACGCCCGACGAGGAGACCCACGTGACTCCTCCCAAAACCACGGCGGGCAGCCACGCCCATCCGAAAATTCTCCCCGCCGCAACACCGGGAAGAAAATTGAGCAGGAAATCCACGCTGCCGGCGGGCAACCCGCTATGCAGGTGCTCCTTAAGTTCGCTGCCTGTATATTCCAACCCAAGCATGAACAACAGGAGGAGGACGCCAATCTCTGCGCCTATGCGGATGAAGTTTTTACTCAGATCGAGCGGCAGCAGACCGCCATTTCCGAAAGCTAGGCCGCCCAAGAGGTAGAGCGGGACCGAAGAAAAACCCCAGCGGCTGGCCAGCCGGGAGAGTATTCCCAACCCGCCGGTCGCGGCGCCCAATTCGACGAACACGAGCGAGATGTCATGCGGTGCGTTTTCCATGCAATTTTCAGAACCTGCGGCTTGAGATCAGAAGTAAAAACGATAGGAAGAAGAGCGCGACGACACCGCCCACTTTCAAGATCGTCGCCGTCCGCATGCGCGAACGCGTATACGAAGGAGGAATCTTGCTACGTCGGCGACTGAGTGCCTGGTGTTGAGCCGTCAGGGCTTCCTCCACATCTTGAGCCCAAGGGGGCGGCACCGGTTTATTCGGATTCCGCATAATTTTGTTGTTCCGAGCAGTCCACACAATCAGCGCGAACAATGAATCTCTGGGGCGCCGCTCCGACAAAATCGAATGGGTAGCAGGTGATGAGAGTGAGCGTCTCGCGTCCGGCCGGGTAGAGCACCCACACATCTTCCGGCGCGACGATCTCTGTCGAGATCACTTTATATTCAAATTCCCGCTCGCGCGTGATGACCTTAATCGCATCATCTCCGCGAATATGCCGCAGCGGGCGAAAGAACGTGTCCCGATGGCCGGCCACCCCCACATTGCCGCCGTCTCCAGGCAACGCGGTGCCCCGTATATGTCCAGGGCCCAGCTTCAGTTCGCGTTCCTCCGCGCCCTCGACCACGATCGTCGAGAGACCCAAGCGATGGATTGACAGCATCGCGACAACCGATCCGGTCCTGGGGTACGGCCGCTCCGCCTTCGTGGGCGATTTGGATTGAGGCGGGATTTCTGCGGCGGGAATTTTAGGCCGCCGCTCGCTAGCAAAGCGGCCCATTTCCTGGGCCTGGTAGAGCCGCGCTCTCACGAGATCGAACCCGCAGTAGCCTAACGCCAGAATGCCCAGTGTCGCGAAAATGATAGGCCAGGTTTTCATGTTTACGACCTTTAAGAAAAAGGAAGAGCCCAGATTGAAGAAAAACTCCGGGCTCCGTCAGAAGGTCCATGTTCTTGTCGTGGCCTGGTTACTTCGTCCTCGCCGCGGCAAGTCGAATACCTGCGGCGGTTCCCAGCGACAGCAATCCGATTAGGCCGACCAGAGGCAGCGGCGTAGCGGTGGCGGGTAGCGCGGCACTCGGCGCGGAGGTTGCGAACGCCTGCGCAAGCTCGACTTCCTCTCCGTTTGGCTCTTCGGCCTTCAGAGGAGCAATAATCATCGCCATGAATGCCCGCTCATGCATCGTAATGATGGGCTCCGTCGTGTTTGCGGCCAGGTCTTCCGGCATAGAGGGAACGGGGGTATTGTTGGCTTGGGCCAGCGCAATTGCCTCCTGCTCTGGATATACAAACTCGTGGCCGTCGATCCTGCCGGGATAGAACCATCCCTTAATGGCTTGGGGCATGCCTGCGGCCCGTTCTTCAAACCGGATGATGGTTGTTTCCGAAGGGTGGCGGCGGTAATCGGGAATTGCAAAGAATGTGCTGAATACACGTTTTTCATCTTTGCTGAATATCTGAACGATGTGTCGATTCGACCCCGAATCAAGCAGCTTGAAAACGTACGTGCCGGCCGGCAGTACTTGTCCCGGTATCTCGACCGGACCACTAAATGTAAGAACGGTTTTCTGGTCCCGCTCGGATGCCCTGGCGCCAGGCAATAGTGCGAGGGCTCCCAGGCCGATGAACAACATCGCTTTCATTTGCAACTTAGTCATTTCTTGTGTCTCCTTTTGAAGTTAGTCGGGCGATTATGTTACGCTCGACGGCGTTGTATTGCGCAACTGGCGAGCCAATGGTTCCGCTGGATCGAGCTCCGAAAGATGCGCCGTGCCTTCAGCGATTTGGGAGGGATCACGAAGAGACCAGGTGACCGAGATGATTCACGACTAGGAACGGTGCGACGAAGCTGTGCGACGCATTGACCGCCGAGCTTCGCATCCTTCGCGCCCTGCCTCCCCTGCCAGTTCCCGGATCGGGTAATCTCAAGGAAGCTCATCGAAGTTTACGATTCGCATGGAGAGCATTCCTCGCCGACGCCGATTAGCATCCGCGATCTTCCGCTGTGGCCTGGCAGTGGCGCTCATAGCTGCGGCTTTGGGCTTGACCTTCCTTCTGCAGAGTGTTGTTTCCACCGCGGGATTTCTATTCTTTTACATAGCCGTGGTAGTAAGCACCTGGTTTGCTGGGAGATGGGCAGGGGGTCTCGCGGTCATTCTCAGCGCATTGGCAGTGGCTTACTTCTTCACGCCCCCGATTCATTCCTTCGCGGTGGATCGGGAGTCCTTGCCCGTATTCATTGAGTTCGCGGCCTCCTCAGTCGTAGTGGGTTGGTTCAGTTCGTGGCGACGGCAAGCGGAGACCGAGCTTCAGTATGCCCGCGATGAACTTCAACTGAGAGTAGAGGAACGGACCGCCGAGCTGAAGCAAAAAAATGAGCAGTTGTTGGCGGAAATCGCGGAACGAAAGCGCGCCGAAGATGCATATTACGAAGCTCAGGCGGAGCTGGCACGCATGACCCGGCTGAGCGCGTTGGGCGCGCTGGCGGCATCCATCTCCCACGAAGTAAATCAACCGCTCGCCGCCGTGGTCACGAACGCCGACGCCTGCATGATGTGGCTTTCGAGCGAACCGCCTAATCTGGAAGAGGCGCGCACGGCGGTAGACTCGATCGCTCGAGAAGGAACACGCGCCAGCGACGTAGTCCGGCACATCCGCGCGATGTTCACCAAGGGCACGCCTGAAAGGACCAAGCTGCAGGTTAACGATCTGATTCGCGAAGTGAATACTCTCATAGAAGGAGCCGCCTTGAGAAACCACGTTGTGCTCCAGACCGAGCTGGGCGCCGATCTCCCAGCCACGATGGGCGACCGGGTCCAATTGCAACAGGTGATCGTGAATCTGATCCTGAATGGTATTGAAGCGATGAACGGAATTTCCGACCGGCCACGGCGCCTGGCGATACGTTCCCAGATGCACACCTCCGATGAAGTGCTCGCGGCCGTGCGGGATTGCGGTGTCGGTATCAACCCGAAGGATGAGAAGCGTATTTTCGACCCATTCTTTACTACCAAGGCCCAAGGGATGGGAATGGGATTATCCATCAGCCATTCCATCATCGAGGCTCACGGCGGCCGTTTGTGGGCGGACAACAACAGCGACCACGGCGCGACGCTTCAATTCACACTGCCGGCCGGCAGTGAATGATCTCATGCAGGACTCCGATCCGATCGTCTTTGTGGTTGACGACGATGCGTCGGTCCGCGACGCCGTTAAGAGACTCATCGCGCGGTCGGCCTCCGGGTCGAAACCTTCGGCTCGACCAGCGAGTTTCTCGGCAGCAAGCGGCCGGAGGCGCCGGCGTGCTTGGTGCTGGATGTGCGGCTGCCGGACGTGAGCGGTCTCGAATTGCAACGTGACCTGACCGCGGCCAACGTCCAAATCCCTATCATCTTTATCACCGGCCATGCGGATGTCCCGATGACGGTTCGCGCCATGAAGGCTGGTGCGCTAGAGTTCCTCACCAAACCGTTCCGTGGTCAAGAGCTGCTCGACGCGATTCAGGAAGCGATTGCTAAGGACCGGGTGTGGCGGAACGAGCGTGCGCAGATCGCCGAACTTCGCTCCCGATACGATTCCCTGACGCCCCGTGAGAAGGAAGTGCTGAAGCTGGTTGCTTCCGGGATGCTGAACAAGCAGATCGGCGCCGACCTGGGCACGAGCGAGTTGACCGTCAAGACCCACCGCGGACGAGTCATGCAAAAGTTGGGTGCTGAGTCCATCGCTGACCTGGTTAGGATGTGGGAAAGACTAACCTCTTCCGGCGCAGCATCGAAGTAGTCATCTGCTACCAATGTAGGATGGAAGTCGGCTGGCAGACCGCTTATGATAAAGCCAGATGAAGATTGTGGAGCAGAGTGCCAGGAGTGCGGCGACCCCGAAGACGCCGACCCCGAAGACGCCGCCCCGCCGCATCGCGATTGTGGATGACGATGCGTCGATCCGCGAGGCCCTGAAGAGCCTCATGCGGTCGGTTCGATTCGATGCAGAAGCCTTCGCTTCGGCGGAAGAATTTCTTGCCTCCGAGCGCTCGAAGGATACCGCGTGCCTGATCCTGGACATCAATTTGCCTGGGATGAGCGGCTTGGAGCTACAAAACCACTTGAATCGCGAACAACGCAGCATCCCAATCGTGTTCATTAGCGCTCACGCGGACGAGGCTTCGCGGCAAAGAGCGCTCCAGGGCGGAGCAATCGACTTCTTGGGTAAACCTGTTCGCCGAGAAACTTTGTTCAAGGCCATTCAAGCGGCGATCGCAGGCTAATACGGGCACCAGCGCGAACGCTCACCAGTCCTCTAACCCTTACGAATTATAAGTCACTAACACATAGGTACAACTCTGTAACGAGTCTACTTACTCGCGTCATAAAGAGTACCCGCCTCCTACTAAAAGAGGATAGTATTGGACGCTCAGACCACCTACGATGTGTGTAGACGAGGTAGTTGAAAGGAATTCTAAGCGACAGGAGCATTGAACATGATGTGGAAGACCTATACCGAAACATCCGAGCCGGAAGCTGCTCCGCATGGAATCATCGGAACGAGCGGCCTTCTGAAGTCTGTCATGGAGCAGATTGCCGTAGTAGCGCCCACCGGTTCGACGGTTCTCATTCAGGGAGAGACAGGAACAGGAAAAGAGTTGGTCGCACAGGCCATTCATAACTCGAGTCCCCGCCGCAACGCTCCGCTCATCAAGGTGAATTGCGCGGCGATTCCCGCCGGCTTGATCGAAAGCGAGCTGTTCGGTCATGAGAGAGGCGCATTTACCGGAGCGCTGACGCAGCGGATTGGCCGCTTCGAGATGGCAAACGGCGGAACGCTCTTCCTGGATGAGATTGGCGATGTTCCTTTGGACCTGCAAGTAAAGTTGCTGCGGGTACTGCAGGAGCAGGAGTTCGAACGTCTGGGTAGCGCCCGCACAACGCGGGTGAACGTCCGTCTAGTGGCCGCGACGCATCGTGATCTGGAGCAGATGGTCGACAACAAGGAGTTTCGCGCCGATCTATTCTACCGGCTCAGTGTATTTCCGCTCTTTCTGCCCCCGTTACGTGCGCGCCGCGAGGATATTCCGGCTCTGGTACGGCACTTCGTCGCCAAGTATTCTGAGACCATGAACAAAATGGTAGAAGATATCCCTTCGGAAACGATGGAAGCCATGGTCGCCTATGACTGGCCGGGCAACATCCGCCAACTCCAAAATTTCACCGAACGCGGTGTTATTGTTTCTCAAGGTTCCTCATTTCAGCCGCCTCTCAGCCAACTACGATCCTCAAAAAATAGCATGCCTGCAAGCGGCAAGGCTCTTAACGGCAAGACGCTTGACGATGCAACGCGGGACCATGTTCTTCAAACTCTCGAGGAGACCAAGTGGGTCGTCGGCGGAAAGCACGGAGCTGCAGCGCGATTGGGAATCGCACGTACAACTTTAGTTTCCAAGATGCGGCGGCTGGGTATCGAGTTGGCCAAAGACGAAGCGCTTGGCAAGAGCCCAAACCGCGAGCAATCATTTGGAGCGATAGCGTAACCCCCTCCTCAACGGCACCGATTGCCTAAGTCGCCCTTTCATCGCGATTGGTGCCGTTTCCCATCCGAGTAGGTCAACATCGTTGAATCATTCACTCTCGCCGCGCCAGTAACTATAAATGTGCTCAATCGCCAACTTCCCTCGTGTCGCATAATTTCGTCTCTCCATTCACTTACTTTTACCTGTCGCCGTTCGCCCTTGGTCCAGTTACGGCTAAGTGCGTGAGAATAAGTGGTCTCTGAATCTGGAACGACAGTTGCCTTTGTAGTGGCGTTAGTCGGCGCCGGAAAGCCTCATGGGCTGCGCCAGACTTAACACGACTTCGAAAGGAAAACAACCGTGAAATCCAGAATGAAAATGATGTACCGCTCAGTATTAACCATGTCCCTCGTGGCCATGGTCGTAACCACCCTCCCTTTGCAAGCAAAAGATCCAGCCGGAGCTCCGACTGTCCCGGCCACGATGACGGTTACGGCAAGCGTCAACAGCGGCAAACGCATGCCTGATATCCAGAAGGAGGATGTTTTCGTTAAGAAAGGCAAGGAACCCCTGCAGGTGACCGAGTGGATTGCGGCGCGGGGAGACCGTGCCGGTCTTGAGTTGTTCCTGCTGATCGACGACGCATCCGACCCTGTACTCGGGACGAAACTCGATGAATTGCGTGCCTTCATTAGCGCTCAGCCGTCGACGACTTCAGTGGGGATCGGATATATGAGGAACGCTACCATTCAGATCGTTCAGAATCTCACGACTGATCATGCCCTGGCTGCCAAGGCGCTGCGGTTGCCGCTCGGTTACGCCGGCGCCTACGGAAGCCCGTACCTTTCCGTTGTCGATCTCGTGAAGCGTTGGCCTGCCAGTCCAAACCGTCGCGAAGTGGTAATGGTGACGGACGGGATTGATCGAGCCCGGCGAAGCCGCAACGCATTGCTGAACCCGGATGTGGACACCGCGGCGAATGTGGCTCAGCGAACAGGGATCATGATTCACACAATCTATTCTCCCGGCGTGGGTCACTGGCATCGCAGTTTTTGGGAGGCTACCAACGGGCAGAACGGCATCGCGAAGCTCTCGGAGATAACGGGCGGCGAGTCTTTCTTCCTTGATTGGCAGTCTCCCGTCAGTTTCGCCCCTTATTTAAACCAACTGCAGAATATACTCGACAACCAGTATTTGTTAAGTGTTTCAATCCAACCAGGTAAGAAGGCTGTTCTGCAATACGTCACCATTAGCACGGAGCTTCCTGGTGTCGATCTAGATGCTGCCAACGCAGTGTGGGTCCCTGCAGCGAAATAGTTCGGTGGATGGCAACCTTCACTCGACGGAACTTAGCTGGAGTCTAAGTTCCGCCGGTTGCCCTCCTCACATGCCTACTACGAGCCGGCTGAGCAACGCAAAACACCGCCAGCTTTACTGATTGCAATCTGTGATCAGTGCGATAAGGTGCGATCGGAGTGGCCTACGAATCGAATCGGCGCCGCGGCTGATTCAAACCTCTGAACCCGCGGAACCCCTTTTGACTTCTGTTGTTGCGTATGAGACCAACTGGTTGGAACCTAGTAAGATGTCCCGGTCATAACATAACCGCTGCTGATCCGTCTGATAATTATGAGACGGAGACAGTTTGTGCTGGCCTTGACCGACGATCAACGTAGCGAATTGCGCATGTGGGCAGCGTC
>Ga0182024_10012706_pt1 | contig 16607 bp, 14 predicted proteins | sample P32metaG_FD_120480 | JGI IMG/M metagenome (GOLD analysis project Ga0182024, IMG submission 120480) | Permafrost microbial communities from Stordalen Mire, Sweden - P3-2 metaG (Illumina Assembly) | ecosystem: Environmental > Terrestrial > Soil > Wetlands > Permafrost | place: Sweden: Stordalen... | reverse complement strand
TCCGCCAGAACCTCCCGACCGTCTTTCTTGGGCAGGTTCAGATCGAGCAGGATCAGATCCGGACGAGGCGCATCTGTGTGCCTCCCCTCGCGCCCCAGAAAAGCCATCGCTTCTGCGCCATCCGAAACAACGTTCATGTTGATATGTACCTTGGCGTCCTTAAACGCCTCCCGTGTGAGCCGGACATCGCCGGGACTATCTTCCACCAAAAGAACTTCGATAGGCGTCGCGCCCTTTCCAATCGATTCCATCATCTCCCGCCTCTTTGCGGCAGGGCAAAGTGGAAGGTTGAGCCTTTTTCAGGTTGCGACTCGACCCAAATCCTCCCGCCCAGCCGCTCCAAAATCTTCTTGCAAATAGCCAATCCGATTCCGGTGCCCTTGAATTCCTCTCGCCCGTGCAACCGCTGAAAAATTACAAAGATCCTTTCAAAGTACTGAGGGTCAATTCCCATTCCATTGTCTCGGACGGAAAAGATCCATTCACGTTTGCCGTTTTTCGTAGCAGAGATGTGTACGTGCGGGACTTCGGCGCTGTGATATTTGATCGCGTTCCCAACGAGGTTCTGAAATACCTGGGCCAATTGCGTTTCGTCTGTCGTGATGGCTGGTAGCGAGTCGTGAGTGACAACCGTGCCGCTCTCTTCAATCGTTACCCGCAAGTTCGCAAGAGCATCCCCCAATGCGCTTTCACTGGAAATTTCGCGGAGGGCCTTTCCACTCGTCCCCGCGCGCGAATAAGCCAGCAGATCCTGGATCAACCCTTGCATGCGGTTGGCCCCATCTACCGCATAAGCGACGAACTCATCGGCATCGGAGTCCAGACGCCCCTTGTAGCGCTGGGCCAGCAGTTGCGTATAACTAGCCACCATGCGCAACGGCTCCTGGAGATCGTGCGATGCGACATAGGCAAATTGCTGCAGTTCATCATTGGAACGTTTCAGCTCACCCACCATTGTCACGAGATGCGCCTCGGATCTCTTGCGCACGCTGATGTCGCGGATGGCCGCGGTCACCAGCGTGCCCTCGGCGCTTTTCAGTGGGCTCAGCATGATCTCGATGGGAAACTCGGTTCTGTCCTTCCGCCGGGCGATGAGCTCGATGCCTGTGCCGATCTGCTGCGCCAACGCTTCCGCCGCGCTTCGCGTGCCATCCGCGATCAGCCGTTCCGCGAAGCCCTCCGGAATGATGTTCTTTACCTTTTGCCATAAGAGTTCATCGCGGCTGTAGCCAAACTGCTTTTCCGCTTGCACGTTCAACAACACGATTTCCCCGGCTTGATTCACCACTACCATGGCATCCGGCGCCGCTTCCAACAGCCCGCGATAGCGGCCTTCCATCTGCGCCAAACGGCTCTCGGCGGCTTTGCGCACGCTGATGTCGCGAACTGCCGCCGTCACCAGGATCCCTTCGGCACTTTTCAACGGGCTCAGCATGATCTCAATCGGAAATTCGCTTCCATCTTTCCGGCGCCCATTGAGCTCGATCCCCATGCCGATCTGCTGCGCCAGCGCGTCTTCCGCCGATCTAAGATCGTCCGCGATCAGCCGTTCCGCGAAGCCCTCCGGAATGATGTTCTTTACCTTCTGTCCTACCAGTTCATCGCGGTGATATCCGAATTGTTTCTCCGCCTGAAGATTCAGAAGGACGATCTTCCCACTCTGGTTCACCACGACCATCGCATCCGGTGCCGCTTCCAGCAGCCCACGGTACTTCGCCCCTGACTCCTTGCTCTCGCTCAGATCGTGGCTGAACTCAGAAAACCCACGCAGATTTCCGACCTTGTCGCGCAACGCTGTGAGCGCGACGCTTGCCAGAAATTGCGAGCCGTCTTTCCTCACGCGCATGCCCTGTTCCTGGTGCTGGCCTCTGGCGGCGGTCAGCCTGAGTACCTCCTCGGGCCTGCCTCGCTCGATATCTTCCGGAGGAAAGAAGCAGGAAAAATTGCGGCCGATAATCTCTTCGGCTTTGTATCCTTTGATTCGCTCGGCGCCGGCATTCCAACTGACGACCTGGCCTCGCGGGTCAATGATAAAGATCGCGTAGTCCTGAATTCCGTCGAGGAGCATCCGATATTTTTCTTCGCAGTCTCGGAGCGCGTCTTCTGCCAGGTCAGCGGCCTCGTCGGTCCGCTCAGAGACTTGGCGTTCTAAGTCGTAAAACTGTTTTGCTGGCATCGTGCCAATATGAACCTGTACCGAAGCGGAACACGTTCGATTTTATAAACTCGCATGCAGAGCTTCTGCACTTAGGCGTGCCTTTACGTGAGGTATGTGCCAAGACATGGCAATAGCTGGGCTTAGCGGCTGGTGTCGAATAGAACACAACTCGGAGACTTTTAAGCGTTTATGATGGAATGCCGGGCCATCGAGGTCTCAGAAAAAACTACCGCCCCGGTTCCGCCATGAAGAATTTAGGGTTCTCGCTTGGTGGTGATCCAGCGACCAAACTGGGGCACCGGGCGGTGTATGCGAATTCGTATAGTACGTTGGAATGCGGACTTGCTTTACGTCGGGGGGTAGCGCAACCTAGTGGCTCGTCTGCTTTACGCGCAGATTGACTCCGTGGCAAGGGCGATGGTAGGCTCCGACCCGGTTCTCCCCAGTGTCAGAAGGGGCATTCCGAGGTTCCGCACGTCTGTTAGGCGTCTTTGGTTTTCGCAGCGCACCGTATGGGAAGTCTGCCGACATTTCCGATGATCGAGAACCCAGTCTGGGCTGCGGTATCCCAGCGCTGGGCGGCTCGCGAGCGCCGCCAGGTAATCGAGTCTTTCCATCTCGATTCCGCCGCGCCCGAGCGTGCCAACCTGACCGGAAACTGCCGAATCGCCGTCACCGACCAGCGTATTTGGCTCAACGGCCTTCCGGAAGCCTTTAGCGGTCTGCGCATATTGCATCTTAGCGATATCCACCACAGCTTATTTTTTCCCCTGCATCGCGTGGCCGCGGTCGTCGAGCTCGCGAACCGCCTCAAACCCGATCTGGTTGCTCTGACCGGCGACTTCGTAACCTATTCGCGCCGCTCGATTGAGCCGGTGGCGGAGATGCTCGGAACGCTGCGGGCGCGCCTGGGCGTCGTAGCGGTGCTCGGCAATCACGATTTCCGGGTCGGTGCGGACATGGTGCAACGCGCCCTGCGCCGCCAGCGGATCAGGGTCCTGCGAAACCGGCACATGATGCTGCGCGATGGCGGCGACGCGCTGCCCGTTGCCGGAGTGGATGATCTTGGCTACGGCGCAGACTTGCCGGCGGCTTTGCGCGGCATCCCGGACGGCTCCCCCACCATCTTGCTGGCGCACAACCCACGATTGGTTCGGCGCGCCGCCCGCCATGGCATTGGGCTGGTTCTATCCGGCCACACGCATGGTGGCCAGGTGAATCTACCGGTTTTGGGCAGTGTGTACGGGCGCTCGCCCGAGCAGTTGCGGTTCAAAATCGGCTGGGACCGCCTCGGCGACACACAGATCTACGTAAGTCGAGGCATTGGAACGATCGTCCTGCCTTGGCGCCTGCGTTGTCCGGCCGAGATACCTTGCCTCGAACTCCAGCCCCACAACCCAACCGATGCGGGTTTTGCGGGCTCCCTCGCAGATTGCCTCATGGGTCAGGGCGGAGACGCGAACTCTTTTAGCCGCCCGGCCTGCTGAGCGCTCTCCCGATGCGCGTCACGGATCTCATCCGTCGCAAGCGCGATGGCGGCGAACTCACACCCGACGAAATCGCCTCTCTGATACGCGCCTATACCCGCGACGAAGTTCCCGATTACCAGATTTCCGCCTGGCTGATGGCCATTCTCTGGCGGGGAATGACCCGCGCCGAAATCGCCGCCTTGACCGACGCCATGTTGCACTCCGGCGAGGTGCTGGATTTCTCCGATCTCCCCGGCCGTAAAGTGGACAAGCACTCGACGGGTGGCGTCGGAGACAAGACCTCGCTGGTGGTGGCGCCGGTTGCCGCCGCCGGGGGACTGCGCGTGCCGATGATCAGCGGTCGAGGACTCGGTCACACCGGCGGCACACTCGACAAGCTGCAATCCATCCCCGGCTTTAGCGTCGATCTATCGCTCAAGGAGTTTCACCGCGTGCTCGGTGTTTGTGGTTGCGCGATGATCGGCCAGACGGCGGAAATCGCCCCGGCCGACAAGAAGCTATACGCCTTGCGCGACGTCACCGGCACCGTCGAGAGCCCAGCCTTGATTTGCAGCTCCATCATGAGCAAGAAGCTGGCAGAGGGCATCGACGCGCTGGTGCTGGATGTGAAAGTCGGTTCGGGCGCATTTATGAAGCGCGAAGAGGATGCCGCAAATCTTGCCGATCTGCTGGTCGAGACTGGTACTCGCATGGGCAAGCGCGTGGTCGCGCTCATCACGGACATGGATCAACCGCTCGGCCGGGCAGTTGGTAACGCCCTGGAGGTCATCGAGGTGCTCGAAGTGCTGGATGGGCGCGGCCCGGCGGACCTGCGTGACTTGTGCCTGGAACTGGCCGCCTGGATGTTTCTGCTGGGTGGCAGCGCGGCATCGGTAGCGGAAGGCAAGAGCCTGGCGGCTGAACAGATTGCCAGCGGACGCGCGAAGGAGAAATTTCGTGAGATTGTCCGGCTGCAAGGCGGAGATAGCGCCGTTGTCGACGCTCCGGAGCGTCTGCCGCGCGCGCGTCACACATTCGATGTGCCCAGCGGCGGCCAGGGCTATGTGATTGCGACCGAGTGCGAGCAATTTGGAACTGCTTGCGTCGCCTTAGGCGGCGGCCGGGCAAAGAAGGAAGACACCATCGACCCAGCCGTCGGCTTGACCGTTCACCGAAAAGTAGGAGACCCGGTCCGACGCGGCGAGACGTTGTGCACGCTCCATTACAACGACGCCGACCGTTTGGACGAAGCGCGCCAACTGGTGGAAACGGCCTACCGCTTCGCGCCTGAGCCGCCGTCGCCGCGACCGCTTGTGCGGCGCGTCTTGGGGGCTTGACCAGAGCGCGCCAACGCAATTGAGAAGTCGGTTCATCGCATTCCGGAAAGCCTGCGGGATTCGCCTATCTTTTCTGCGCGAACGACGTCTACATAAGGGGATCAGATGACGGATCGAGACGCTCTGGTGGAAGCCGCCCGTGCCGCACGCGAGCATGCCCTTGCCCCCTATTCCCACTTCCGCGTGGGCGCGGCCGTGCGTGCCAAATCGGGACGCATCTTCAGCGGCTGTAACATCGAAAATGCCAGCTACGGTCTGACCCTTTGCGCCGAGCGCGTCGCCGTTTTCAAGGCTCTCTCGGAGGGTGAGCGAGGCTTTGAAGCCGTCGCCGTGGTCACCGACAGTGACACGCTCACACCACCCTGTGGCGCCTGCCGTCAGATTCTTTGGGAGTTCTGCGGCGACGCGGAGGTCATCCTGGCGAATCTGTCCGGGCAAATCGAAGTGCACCGCATGTCCGGCTTGCTGCCAAAGCCTTTTGACTCTTCCAATTTTTGAGCTTGATGATGTGCACCGTTTCGGAGCAGCCCTATTTACTTTGCTTCCCCCGATCTAAAATTTCGATTGGACGCGCGGAGCATCTGGCATCTAAAGTGCCTGCGTACGACTCTGGATTCGTGACAATTTCACTCGTGCGCTGGCGCGGGTGTCGTGGCAGCGGCGGGCACGTTTATCTGGAAGAGGGCTCCCAGACATGGGCAAGACGGTTGAAGGGACAGAAGCCAATCACGTATTGACGCTGGAGGAGATTGGCAAGCTCGCAGCTAAGGGCGGCAAACCAGCCGAGACGCTGAGGAACGTCGTGGCCCTGATTGCCCGGCGCTTTCGCACCGACGTGTGCTCGGTGTACTTGCTGGAGCCGGACCGCGCCAATCTGGTACTCGCCGCCACGATCGGATTGCGGCCACAGTCGGTCGGCTCGCTGCGCATGGGCGTGCATGAAGGCTTGGCTGGTCTGGTAGCCGAGCAGGTGCGTCCGGTGAACGTCGGCCAGGTGCAAAATCACCCTCGTTTCAAGTACTTCAGCGAATCCGGGGAAGATGCCTATCAATCCTTTCTCGGGGTTCCCTTGATCGACCGCGGTGTCCTGCAAGGCGTCCTGATCCTGCAAACCATCGAGGCACGCACCTTTCGCGAAGACGAATGCGAGATGCTGACGGCGGCGGCCGCGCAGGTTGCGCCGATCGTGAGCGAGGCGCGCACTCTCGACCGCTTTATAGCTCCCGCGCAGGAGCGCCTCTGGGCGCTGGCGCGCAATCTGTGGTGGAGCTGGGATCAAGACGCCAGCTCTTTATTCCGGTCGCTCGATCCCTCTCGCTGGAGGGAACTCAATCACAATCCGGTTGGGCTGCTAGCCGAGATTCCCCTCGCGACGCTGGAGCGCCGCGCGAAGGAATTAGGGCTGCACGCCCGAATCAACTATGCCTACCGTCGCCAGCGCGAGTACATGGCTGCCGACCGTACCTGGGGTGCCCGGCACGCGGGGATTCTGCGGCCGCGTCCAGTGGCCTATTTCTCCGCGGAGTTCGGACTGCACGTTTCGGTTCCGGAATACTCGGGTGGACTGGGCGTTCTCGCGGGAGATCACATCAAGAGCGCCTCTGACCTTGGCATTCCTCTGGTCGGCGTCGGCCTCCTATATGGCCAGGGATATTTTCGGCAGCGGTTGGACCGCAACGGCTGGCAACAAGAGGAGTACATAGAGACGGACGTCAATACGCTGCCCATGGAACCGGCGATCGGGACCAACGGCCAGCCCGTCACCGTGCAGATCGATACCCGCAGCGGTTCCATCCGGGCCAAGGTCTGGCGGATGAAAGTGGGACGCTGCGATCTGTTCCTGCTGGACTCGAACGTGGACGGCAACGCACCCGAGGATCGCGAGCTGACGTCCCGCTTATATGGCGGCGACGGGCGCACGCGCATCCGTCAGGAGTTGCTGCTCGGTGTAGGCGGCTTTCGCGCCCTGAAAGCTCTGGGAATTACTCCGGGCGCGTTGCACCTGAATGAAGGACACAGCGGCTTTGCAGTGCTCGACGCGATCCGCAGCCGCATGCAGGAGGAGGGCCTGGATTTTGGCCAAGCCGTGCCGCGCGTCTCTCGCGAGGTGGTGTTCACCACCCACACTCCTGTGCCCGCCGGTCACGACCGCTTTAGCGCCGATCTTATCGAGGAACATCTCGGACCGCTGCGGGAGGCCATGGGTCTTTCGCACGAACAGCTCATGGCGCTGGGACGGGTAAATTCATACAACAATCTCGAAGAGTTCTGCATGACCGTCCTGGGCCTGCGCCTGGCGCGGCGCGCCAATGCGGTTTCCGCGTTGCATGGTGAAGTCTCACGAGCGATGTGGACGGGGCTGTACCCCGGCAAGTCCGAGGAAGAAGTGCCCATCGGCCACATTACCAATGGCGTGCACGTCCCGTCCTGGCTGGCTCCCCAAATGTTCCGTCTCTACGACCGCCATCTGGGAACGGGCTGGCACGAGCACAGCGCCGAAGCCAAGATCTGGGAAGGGATCGAAAACGTAGACGACGGCGAGCTGTGGGAAACACATCTCAGCCTGAAAGCTCGCCTGCTGGAATTTGTCCGGCAGCGCTCGGTGGAACAAGCGGAACGCCGCAACGAAGCCCCTGAAGTATTGCAAAGCCTGGCCCGCGTTCTCAGCCCCGATGCCCTGACCATCGGATTCGCGCGCCGTTTCGCCACCTACAAAAGAGCTGACATGATTCTCGCCGACATCGAGAAGCTAGCCACGATGGTTAATGACCCGAAACGGCCGGTGCAGTTCGTTTTCGCCGGCAAGTCGCACCCTCGCGACGAACCCGGCAAGCGCGTGCTCCAGCGCATTGCGCAGTTGACGCGCGATTCGCAGTTTGCCGATCGTTTCGTGTTCGTCGAAGACTACGACATCAATGTCGGCCGCCACCTGGTGCAGGGCGTTGACGTTTGGCTGAACAACCCACGGCGCCCGCTGGAAGCTTCCGGCACCAGCGGCCAAAAAGTCGTCCTGAATGGCGGGCTCAATCTCTCGGTTCTCGACGGCTGGTGGGCCGAAGCCTACGACGGCCTGAACGGCTTCGCCATCGGAACCGGCCGCACCCACTCGAACATGGATGCCCACGATAGCCGCGACGGTGCGGATCTGTACCGCGTCCTCCGGGAAGAGGTGATTCCGCTGTATTACCAGCGCGACCATGACGGTTTGCCGCGCGGCTGGATCAAACGCATGAAGCGCACCATCCGCACGCTAGGCTGGCGCTTCAACGCCGACCGCATGGTCATGGACTACACGCTAAAGTGCTACGTCCCAGCAGCCGGCGGCACCTCCAGCGACATGCGCAAACGTTCGTAACTCCGTCCCATCAGACCACGCCTCGAAACCGCACGGTGCAGGCCGGGAGGCCGAACCTTAGCGCCCAGGGAAAAGTTTCGAGGATAGGCGAGGCGAACCTTCGCGCGCGAGAAGGTTTTCTGGGTGCCCTTCTCTCTTATCGAAGGGCACCCAGAACACATCCTCGATTCCTGCCTCCGTGCGCCACGCGCGACAGTGATATCCTCCCGCCGTGCCCCTTCGTCAAGACACTTCCAAGGGCTGGGCCACCCGCCCAAGTGGAGAAAGTCCTCGAACAATAAATCACTGTTCACAATGGGACAGACATGCCTCCGAAGCATCGTTATGATCGGGCTGCAATTCGGTTGAATCCCATCGGCGGCCATGTCCCTTGTGGAGTGACTGCACACGGTAGTCCGGGTGGGCCTTTGCAGTTTGACCACCTGGAAGCTGCCCTTGCCGCCGGGTCAACTGAAAGTGAGAACGAAATCCGCACAGGAGAAGACCGATGTCTCCATTGTTGCTTATTATTCTTATTCTGCTTTTGCTTGGCGGCGGAGGCGGCTACTACGGATATTCGCAGTGGGGTCCTGTCGGTGGCGGCGGATTCGTCGGCGTGGCACTGTTGGTCATTCTCGTTCTGTTTCTAACGGGCAGGTTTAGATCCCGCTGAGCGAATCGCACTCCCTTGGAGCCAGCCTTGCGCGAGCAGGGGCACCAACTGCGATTGATGCCCGGCGACGACGCACTAGGTAAGTCCACCTTCAGATTAGAAGACGGTTGCTAATTAGTGCTTGTCGCTCTTCCCCCAGTCATCCATCAAAGGCTTTTCTTTATCACGCCGGTTCGTTGCGGGATCGTAGCTTCCGTCAGGGGTGCCTCCTTGACTTAATTTCTGTCCCTGCTGGCAGATTTCATGCGTGCACGAACAGGCCTTACCTGCCGGTCCGTCCGAGGTCTGGCATTGGGTACTGCAATAGTCGCTTCCGGGATCTGCCGGACAAGCGCATCCCGCATGAGAACACTTTCTGATCTTTCCTTCCCCTACCATGGCTTACCTCCTCTTTGACCGAGAACTGGTTCATTCAATCTCTGGATTCCCCCCGAGAAGCACGGTTGAAATCTCCGATGTAGTCCTCTGTGGATCGCGTATCGCACTCTTTTCCTGCCCACGAGGCCAGAACAAGCTCCAGCGAGCATCGCATGGCACCAAGTTGAATAGGCTGCCCGATAAGTTGGTGGCGCACTTGTCCACGCTGGCGGGTTCCTGACCGATCTGGTCCGCGTTAGCCGCTTGTTCCTCGCTTTTCTCATGTTCCTTCGTCGCTTCAGCGTTGCCTTTATGCATTGACAGGGTGCTGTTTATTTCTCCTCGGCCTCTTTTGCAATCGTTGTTTTGATGATCTCCTTCAGTTCATGCTCGTTATAGACGTACTCTGCTCGGTTAACGAGGACTTTGACCTCCCTGCTCTTGGTAAATTTCTCACATTTATGCCAAAGATAGTTGCTGGCGAGACTCTCCGGCACACCTAAGCCAATAGTGAGCAGTATGACCACCGAGGGCGCGTCTTTCTCTATTCGCGTTGGCAGTAGTTCAATCTTCGCATCCTGTGCGATCTCTTTTGCATCCCCGGTCTTCAACTCATGTGTCTGGAAGAGGTCGAACAACAATTTGCCCAATTCTTCTGTCGGGCCTATAAATTCCATTTCTATTCTTGCTTGCTTAACCCTCTCTGCCTTCTTCGGAGCCGCCTTCTTACTCACGACTTTCTTGAGCTTGCTCTGGCGCTTCTTGCTGCTCTTTTTGGAGGCCATATCCGGAGTCTTGGTGGCCGGCTTGCCAGGGCGCCGAGCGGGTGCCTTGGGACGTGCACTGGTCCGTCCGGAAGGGCCGGAGACAGCGCGCACGTTCTTTCCTGTTTCGTTGACGGAGCTTTCCGATTCCTGATGAGCTTCTTGCGAGTGACGGTAAGCCGTGGCCGAGTGTTCCATCGCTTGTTTCGAATGTTCGAGTCCGCTGTTATCCTCTTGATGCGTTGCAGCAGTGCGGTGCGCGTGCGCCGCTAGATCGTGTAGCTCCGCGGCTCTCCAGTGCGGTCCGTTATTCATCCGGTACCTCCTAAACCTCGTGACGCAATCTCATTCCCTGCCAATCGTGTCTTGTGTTGCACAGCCCGCCGTCCCATACCCGTCTTTTATGCGGTCGCGCTTCGCCCTCTCAAGAGATGCAAGAGAAGGAAAATGACGCCAAGGACGAGCACCATGTGGAATAAGCCCATGGATATGTGAAATGCGAAAATCCCAAGCAACCAGCAAACAATCAAAGCTGCTGCAATAATTCCGAACATGATTTCATCTCCTCATATCTGGACGCGAAACAACCTACCCTCTCTGTCATCGCGCACAGCCTTTGTGTCTACCGTAACGTAGGGCACAACAACGTAGGGCACAACCTCTTGCCGACCTTAGGGTGCGCGTCTCCAAGCGAAATATCTGTTCACTTGGGGACACCTCGAGTGCGACCACTTCGCCCGACGGAAAAAGCAAATGAATCCCGAATGTGTGCCGATGTATACAGATATCCATCTTCGTTTCTTTCGTGATCTGGCCTGCGGAGGGAAACCAGATTCCTCCGGAGAGCGAGGTAAAGACATGGAAACCATACTGATCGTTGTTTTAATCCTTTTTCTGTTCGGTGGCGGGAGCTGGGGATACTCCCGTTGGCGCAATTAGCGCCTCTTGGCCTTCAAGAGCGCAAACCAAATCACGACTGAGTGCAGTCAATTTTGTAGGGTTGATTTGAAAAGGAGGAAACATGGCAGAGGCAAGAGCAGTGAGATACACAGAGATCGTTCCCGCGAAGAAGACGGTGATAGGCAGTAGCGTCGTTAACGCGCAAAATGAGGACCTCGGAAAAATCGAAGACCTCGTACTCGATGCGGGAGCCGGCCGGATCGCCTACGCGGTCCTGTCCTTTGGAGGCTTTCTTGGAATGGGTGACAAGTATTTCGCCATTCCGTGGAACGCATTTCGTTTCAATTTGTCGGAAAAGCGTGCCGTTCTGAACGTTGACAAAAAGCTCTTGGAGAATGCTCCCGGTTTCGATAAGGACAACTGGCCGAACATGGCTGATTCAGCTTGGGGAACCAGCATCTACAAGCACTACGGTTACGCCCCGTACTGGGAGGAAGTGTCGGTTTCCACGAGAGACCGCCGCTAGCTAGAGGGATCGGGGCCGTTCGGACCTACCTGGACGGCCCACTTTCGTCCTGGTTCGGACAATCCAGGACGTCCCTCGGCTCTGCCGTTGGGCGAACGGTTTTATTACAGCCTCACGCCGCCTTGCGTCGGCCAAACAGATGGATCAGGAAGAAAACGAGTGCCAGAAGCAGTAAAAGATGGATCATGGCGGCGGCGACATGAAAAACTATGAACGCCCCGATCCATGTGAAGAACAACATGAGCGCGAGCGCAAGGAATACAAATCTCATAAAAATGACTCCCTGGTGGGTGATGATAGCACGCTCATCGCGGACAGTCCGGCGCTTGGCGCTTGAAGAAACGGGCCATCCTTCCAACTGGACACCCCGCGTCTTCCGCTTTCACCGTGCTACTGAGTCAAGCGCGGCGAAACTCAAGCCCGCATAGCGCGTTTATTCTCCTCCCACCTTACCCATCCTTTCTGTCGGTGGCCGGCCGCACCTTTGCGCACGAGCCGGTTTTTAGTGCCCCCCTTTTCTCGTCGCAGGCGAGGGCAGGCTCCTTCGGACGCATCGTCCGCCTCCATCCGCCGTCCTCATACTCATAACTGTGAGCCGAGTTCCAATATGACGCATAGCGTCCATGCGTCTGCTTCAAGGTGACCGCTAGGGAATCCTTCTTGCCCGGAGCGACCACTAGATGCACATGATTGGACAGCAAGCAGTAGCCCACCAGCGACAGTTCGTTCAGTTTCGTGTACTGCCGCAACAGCTCCAGATAAAGCCGGAACTTACCCGCGAATTGTTCTGAGGAATCTTTTTTAAAAAAAGTTGACGTCTCTCCCGGCGAGATGTATAGATGCAGCCATAAATTGACGGAGCGGACTCTCCGTCGGAGACGCGGTTCGATCTCACAATCGCGAAGGAGGGTGTGCATGAATTTCACAGTATCGTTGTGTGAGCGGCGGAAGTGCGTCGGCAGCCGCCGAGCCATGCTCGCGGTGTTCGCTGCGACGGCTGCCTTGTTCCTCTGCGCTCCGCTATTCTCGCAAGGCGGCAATGGCAATATTCAAGGCGGCGTTTTCGACCAGAGTGGAGGCGCCATTGCCGGCGCCACAGTAACGGTTGTTGACGTGGCTCGCGGAATTACGCGCCCGTTGACCACCGACGGCGCTGGACAGTACCTCGCTGCAAACGTCAACCCAGGCATGTACACAGTTCGTGGCGAAGCTAAGGGCTTCCAGACAATCGAGCACTCAAACGTCCTGGTCGAGGTCGGCCAGACTATTCGAATAGACCTGACGCTGACGCCAGGCGCGCAGACCCAGACCATCACCGTTACCGACGAGGCTCCGCAAATCAATACCAGCGATGCCACGCTCGGCGGCACCGTCAGCAACGCGGACATCAACGCCCTGCCGCTGAACGGCCGCAACTTCACCCGCCTCCTGCAGCTTCGCCCCGGCGTCTATAGCTCGCCCGGCGGCGGGTTCGGCGGTCGCCAAAGTACCAACGGCGGTCGTAGCGGAACCGACCTTCTCCTCGTCGAAGGCCTCCCGCTCGTTGCTCCCAGCACTGGCGCCATGACGCTGAACGCGACCTACCGGGTCGGCGACTCGCAGTCGCTCCTGCCCATCGACGCCATTCAGGAATTCAACACCGAGCAGAACCCGAAGGCCGAATACGGTTGGCGGCCCGGCTCGGTCATTGACGTCGGCGTCAAGTCCGGCACCAACGCGCTCCACGGCACCGCCTACGCCTTCGGCCGTGACGCTCAGGCTTTAGATGCCCGCAATCCGTTTACGCCTCCGACGCAGCCTGCGGGTGTTCCCACGATTGCTCCCGCAGACGTCGAACAGTTTGGCGCCACCGGCGGCTACCGTATCCTCAAGGACAAATTGTTCTTTTTCATGAACTATGAGGGCTTGCGTACCTATTTGACCAATCCCTACGACGCCACAATCCCAAGCGATATCACAGGTGGCGGCATTGGTACAAGTATAGTGGACACCTGTAACTCCTTGCTTTCGGGCCGTGCGAGCGTGAATCCTCTGAGCGCTCTCATCGCGGGACTTCCAGCTAACAGTTGCACTCCCCAGCCCTCTTCCTCCTCATTCGAGAATCTGTTCCCGTTTAACTCCAATAGGACGAGTGACTACTATCCTAACCTGACTACCGTTGGCCCCCTAAATAACGGTCTGATCAAAATCGACTATGCTCTTGGCGCGAAGCAGCACATCAATGGCTTGTATTACACTTCGAAGTCTTTCCAGACAGCGAACGCCACGAACGGACAGCTTACGCCCCAATGGCTATCGAACGTTCCCGGCGACGTCTCCCTTTATGGCGCCGCATGGACCTGGACTCCCAATTCCACTTGGGTCAATGAAGCTCGCGGCGGTTACGGCTATCTGAACGCCAGCACCCTTGCGGCTGACCAGAACGTTTTTACCCAGGGGCTTTGGCCCACTGGGTATGGCTTCAATAGCGGCGTCACCCAGGTAACTCCGGTTTCCTACGGCGGTATGCCGCAAATCAGCATCACCGGCTTTAACGGCTTCTTGGGTTCCGGGCGGCGAACCGGTGTCCGCGGGCCCGAAGGCAATGCCAGCTTCACCGACAACGTTTCCTACCTGCGCGGCAAGCATGCCTTCAAGTTCGGCTTCCAATTCATGGACGTCATCTACGACAACAACTCCTACAACCAGGCCAACGGCCAGGTAAAGTTCAGTAGCTTGCAAAACTTCCTGAAGGGAACGGTGAAGTCGGGGGTGCTACTGATCGGGAACCCGGCGGAGCAGGTGCGCGCCAAATGGTACGGCACGTTCTTCCAGGATGACTGGCGCCTCACGCCCCGCGTCACCCTGAATCTCGGTCTGCGCTGGGAATACCAGGCGCGTCCTACGGAGAAAAACAACTACGAGGCCACGTTCGATCCCAATGTGGCTACCGGTACGAACCCTGTTGAGCAAGTCGGCGGCGCGGGAATGCCGCCCATGTTCAACGCCTACTTTAAAGCTTTCTCCCCCCGCGCGGGTGTGGCCTGGGATGTGCAAGGCAACGGGAAGACCGTCGTAAGAGCCGCAGCCTCAATGCTGCGAGAGCCGGAACTGGTCGGTGAGTACGTAGGCATTTCTCCACTAGGAGCGAACATTCCGTTTTTGGGCATCAACAACAGCGGCACAACGCTGAATGCCCACAGCATCTCGTCGCTGACATTGGCCGCTTCGAACTTGAAATGGGCCGCCACTACGCTTGAGCCTAACGCTACGACGGCACTATTTCCGGTCGGCCAAGCTTCGACAATTGATGGCCAATCCTACTCAGGCACAACCTGCCTGGCGCCTGGCATCGACACTGTCACCGCCGGTGTTACGCCAACGCAGTGCGCCACTCAGGGCGTGAACCCCAATTTCGTGCAGCCCTACGTCGTCGCTTGGAACCTCGACGTGCAGAGAGCCATTACGAATAACTTCACGATTGACCTTGCCTATGTGGGTACTCACGGCGGCAACGAGACGGACTGGGTCGATATCAATTCGCCCGTGATCGGTGCTGGCTGGGATGCGACTGCCGTAACCAACTGCCTTGCGAGCGCCGCAACCAACTACAACAAATGCAGCGCCAACCCGGCGAAAGAAGTTGGTACCGGAGTGGTTTGCACTGCGTGTCCCTACGGCGCGAAATTCCCCTTCCTCAGCAACATCGTCCAGCTCAACAATTCAGACTATTCCAACTACAACGCCGTGCAAGCTACAGCTAGCATGCGGGCCTCGCACGGGCTTTCCTTCCTGTCCAACTACACCTTTTCCCGCTGCCTGGACATCCAGTCGGGAGAAAACACCAGTGCTCAGGTCTACCCGATCGACGCCTATCATCCGAGCCTGAACTACGGCCCTTGCGATTTCGACGCCGAACATCGCTTTAGCTTCGCGCCGACTTACAACATACCTGGAAGGAAGTTTCCCGGGCAGATGTTGCAAGGTTGGACCATCGCCGGAATCGTCAGCATCCAGAGTGGACTGCCTTGGTTCCCGGCGGATGTAACGAGCGACCTGGTAGGCACGAATGAATATTCGGACTCCATCGACAACTCCCAGCAGACCTGGAACTATGCAGGGCTGAGGTCTGCGTTCCGGGCCGGCCCACAGGCCTTCCCATGCTTCGTGAATAACGGCAACGGCACCTCCCCGATGAAGGGCTGCACTGCCAGCACGGTTGCGCCGCAGTCCTGGGCCTCTTGCGTTAGCGCTGCGCAGGCACCGTATGGCGCCGGTACCCAGCTCGGGAATCTGGCTCTCGCATCGCTGAACAACATCGGCTGCTACATCACTGCCGGCGGCGGCATCCTGACGCCTCCCGCGTACGGCACGATCGGGAATGCCAATCGCAATATTTTCCGCGTCCCTGCCTACTACAACGTCGACTTCTCGGTCTCCAAAGACTGGAGATTCAAGGAACGCTACGCGGTCCAGTTCCGAGCCGAGTTCTTCAATATCTTCAATTTCACCAACTACGCGCCGAACGGCAATCCCACTGACCCGAGTGCCGGGGCCGGCAGCGGGAATGGTTTCGGTGCGGTTATCGCCACTCCGGACGTGGCCAATCAGAACCCGGTCCTTGGTTCCGGCGGACCGCGCCACATCCAGTTCGGATTGAAGATCACCTACTAGCAAGTGCGTCAGCAGGCCGACCAATAGAGTCCCCAAAGGGCTCAAGTCAGCTGAGTCCTTCGGGCGCTGACCTGCCCCCAAACACCGCCCACGTCAGACGACGACATCCGAGTTGTGAACCGCTCCCGTTTTCTGTCACAGACGAAACTAGAGGTTTTGGGCGGTTGAAATCCATTTCGTCCCGTTTCACGCGGGTTTCGCGCACTGCAAACGACTCTGGCAAGGCGCAGCTTCTGTTTCCTTTCTTTGAGCAAATGGCGGCTCGGAGGGAGCCGTAGGCGACCGGAGAGCCGCCATTTGCTCGGCGAATGCCGCCGGCGTGCGATCGGCTAACGAACTGTGCGGACGCTCGAAGTTGTAATGCTCGCGGAACTTCGCCAACTTCCGCCGCGCGTCGTCCAGCGAAGAGAACCACTCCACATTCCGCCGTTGCTTG
>Ga0182024_10012705_pt1 | contig 16609 bp, 19 predicted proteins | sample P32metaG_FD_120480 | JGI IMG/M metagenome (GOLD analysis project Ga0182024, IMG submission 120480) | Permafrost microbial communities from Stordalen Mire, Sweden - P3-2 metaG (Illumina Assembly) | ecosystem: Environmental > Terrestrial > Soil > Wetlands > Permafrost | place: Sweden: Stordalen... | reverse complement strand
CATCGGGATGCGGGAACAAGGGCGCTTCCTCGCATTGCATGACATCGGCGATGATACGCTCGCCTTCCTCCCACGCATTCATCACATGGAAGACGTAGCAGCTCTCGGCGCGAAACCAGACGATGTCGGCGGCCGCGCCGCCACGCTTCATGACCCCGACATAGGCGCCCTTGTCCGGCTCCCAGGCATAGGGCGGGCGGCCGTGCATCGCGCGATCCATGCTGCCGGTGATCGGCAGGATCGGAAACAGAAGATGACGTTCGGTGACGATGAAATCATGCACCATGCTGGCGTAGGGCGCCGTGAAGCGATCGAACCGGGTCATCACGCCGGATGAATTGACGGATCCGAAGCTGAGCGCAGGGCTGAATGGTCCGGCGGCGTTGTAGCCGAAGAACACCATCTCGCCGGTCACGGGATCGATCTTGGGATGCGCGGTGAAAGGCCCGGCAATGCTGCCGCCATAGTTGCAGGGGCCGCGGGTCTTGAGTGTACCGGGCTCGATCTCGGTCGGCAGATGGCCTTCCTCCAGCGCCAGCAGGCGTCCGCCGTGAAACACGATATTGGTGTTGGCGACGCCGCCATCCCGGGTGACCGAATCCGGCGTGTCCGGCAGTTTCTGGCCGAAGCCGCCGAACAGCGCGCGGCCGGCGTCGTGTTCGGCCTGCCATTTCGCGGTGCGGACCCAGCGGTTGCGGTAGCTGGCGCGGCCGTTCTCGAGATGGAAGGCGTGCAGCATGCCGTCGCCGACGAACCAATGCGCGCCTGGCGACTCGAACTGCGGATTGGGGCCGTTGCGGTAGAGCGTGCCGTTCAGCTCGCGCGGCAGCTCGCCTGTGATCTCGAGATGCGGCGCGTCGCGTTCCATCGGGATCGGTGCCCGATTGGCGGCGGTCGCCCCAGTCGCCAGTTCCTGCTGCATCGGTGCGCTCCCAAATTATCTTGACATCGTAAAGATACAACTACGGCCTCCCGCGGCGGCCGTCAAGCCAAATCTTTACAGTGTCAAAATTGGGACATATAAGGTGCCATGGTCAGAAAACCCAGCGACAGTCCGGCCCGCATCCGGCCCGCTCCACGAACTGCCGCGCCGGCCCGGGCGAGCGCGAACCGAAACCCTCGAAGCTCCGCCCGACCGGCCGCGCCGGCTCGCTATCATCACGGCGCGCTGCGCGACGCCCTGCTGGAGGCGGCCGAGCGCGTGCTCGAACGCGATGGATTGGCCGGGCTGACGCTGCGCGCGGTGGCGCGCGAGGCCGGCGTGTCGCATGCCGCGCCAACCCACCATTTCGGCGATCTCACCGGCCTCGTCAGCGAACTCGCCGCGATCGGCTTCCGGCAATTCAACCTCGCGATGGCGCAGGCCGGCGCGGCAGCCACGCTGCCGGCCGAGAAGGCATTGGCGCGAGCCAAGGCCTATGTCGGGTATGCGCAGGCGCATCCCGGCATGTACGGGCTGATGTTTCGCACCGAGCGTCTCGACATGACGCGGCCGTCGCTGCATGAAGCGGCCAGCGCCTCGTTCGCCGGATTGGCCGGCGCGATCGGCGCGAGCCGCCACGAGCAGATCTCCGAGCAGGCGCTGTCGCTCGACCAGGCTGCCGCCATCGTTCGCGCCTGGTCGCTGGTCCACGGCTTCACCATGCTGCTGCTCGACGACCGGCTCTCCGACGTGCTTCGGCGGTCGCCGGCAGGCACCGATGTCGAAACCTTGCTGGAAGCCATGCTCCGATCCGCGATCGGCCGGCCGGCGGGATCGTGACGGTGCGCCACGGCGGCGAGGGAACCCGGCCACCGGTCCGGGCAACGCAAGCTGGGGAAGGTTGCCGACAAATGCGCGAAAAGCCTGACATGGGTGCGGAATCGTTTTAAGACAGCGGCTTCGCCATCCCATCGCCGTCTCTAGCGCGTCAGTTCCTTATCGATCATGCCTGCCGTTTCCCCGAACAAGCCCTATCGTGTCGGCCGTTCCCGTACCGGCCTTGGCCTCTTCGCCACCAGACCGATCAAGAAGGGCACCAAGATTGTCCGCTATTTTGGCCCGCTGCTGGACTCCAAAAAGAAAAAAGACGACGCGATCGAGAATAAATATCTGTTCGAGCTCAGCGGCCGCTGGACCATCGACGGCTCGGTGCGCAAGAACGTCGCGCGCTACATCAATCACGCCTGCAGGCCGAACGCGGAATCCGACGTCAAGCCGCGCAAGCGCAAGGTGGTGATCCGCGCCATCAAGAACATCGCGCCCGGCGAGGAGATCAACTACGATTACGGCACCGATTACTTCAAGGCCTATCTGAAGCCGATTGGCTGCAAATGCGATGCCTGCGAAAGGAAACGCAGGAAGAAGCGCGCCGAGGCACGGGCGGAACGGCTGCGCCTGAAGGCCAAGGCCGAGAAGAAGGCGCTGAGGAAGGCTGAAAAGCGGGCGGAAAAGGCCAAGCGGAAGCTGCACGGGATGAACGGCGCAAAGCCGAACGGCCAGCGCGCGAATGGAGCCGGCCACGCGTCGGCCTAGGCCGCAGGCGCCGGCATTTTGACGAAGCCGAGCCTGGTCCAGGTGACGCCGGCGGCGCGGTTTTGCGGATGATTGGATTCCGCGCCCAGGTTCAGGACGGGATGCAGATGATGCATCCCGGCAAGTCCGATGGTTTCGTCCGCCGAAACTTCGAACGTGCGGCGTCCGGGCGGGACGGGTCCGTGCCGGAGCGTCATGATTACGGCGCCGCCGCCGCGCACCAGCGCGGCGAGGTTCGGCATCGCCTGCCGGCGCTGCTGCACATCGAGATGCATCCAGACCGCGGTGAGCATGACGAGGTCAAAGCGGTCGCCGCGGCTTCGCACCAGCGCGAGATCGGGCAGGCTGTCGTCGAGCCATTCGATCCGGGGCGAGGGATGCAGCACCATGGCCGGCAGGCGCAAGGCCTCGGTCGGCTCCACGGCGACAACGCGGTGACCCTGGGCTGCCAGCCATGCCGCATCACGCCCGGTGCCGGAGCCGATGTCCAGCACATGGCTCGGGGCCGCCGGCATCAGATGCTGCGCCGTCCGATGGGCCTCGGCGGCGGAGATGGCTTCATAGCGATGGAACAGCTCCGCGGCCTCGTCGGCATATCCTTCCGTGCCGCTCACCAATGCCGGTGTCACCTCGCGCCTCCCGACCATCCGCATGTCTCCTCGTGTTGGCAAGGAGCCGGCAAACAGGCGGCACTATAGCCGTCCCGGCGAAATTGGCAGCGATCTGGAAGGGCAGCCCAGCCCAGCGACATCACCGCAAATGGAAAATTCGGATCGCCTTTTGCGGCCATGACTGGCAGAATGTCTGCTGAGCTTTGAAGTCGCATTGCGACAGGTTTCTGCAAAGCTGCTTCCGAGCGCGCTCGAGCTTACAGATTTGTAACAAGACAAGGCCGGTCAGGCCGGCCAGAATCAGCGTGATTGTGTCGCGACGTGCTGAAGCGGCAAGCCAATGGCGGGGTGGTTGAAATGCGCACTTCCAGACGCTCCAGGATATTTTTTCCGTTAGTTTCGGCGCTCGCCGCCTTTGCGATGTCGGCGCACGCCGAAGAACCGCACAAACCGCCCGCGAAACCAGGACCCGTCAGGCCGGCGGTCCAGGCGGTCAGGCCGGGCCCCGTGCACCCGGGGCCGATGCCCATGCACGCGGGGCCGGTGCCCGGGCGAGCGCCGCAGGTTGCTCATGTCGGGCGGGGCGCCTTGCCGTCGCATCATTTCGCCGGGCACGCCTATCACGGCCGCGTCGCCTGGGAGGGTGGACACTGGCGCCACGAAATGCACAACGACCGCGACGGCTGGTGGTGGGATGTGGGGGGAGCCTGGTATTTCTACCCGCAAGAGATGGATGGGCCGCCCGCCTATGTGTCCGACGTTGAGGCGGTAGACGATGGCGCCGGTCCTGATGGGCCGCCGGTCGCAGCGGATTATGCGCCGCCGCCCCCCGGGGCCTACGCGCCACCGCCGCCCCCACCGGACCCCGCCGCGAGCGCCGTAGGGGGCGCTATCGTGGGCGGATTGCTTGGCGGTCTCATCACGCACAGACCGGGCGGTGCGGTGGCCGGTGCGATCGTTGGCGGAACGACCGGCGCCCTCGTCGGCGCCGAGGCTGCGCAACGTCCCGGATATTATCTGTCGCAGGGCGGATGCTACTATCGCTATCCGTCGGGCCAGTACGTGCCGGTGGATCCGCGCAGCTGTAATTGAAATCACGGCCAGCGGCGAGCCCTCGCAGGAAACAGGATATCCTGCGTGGCCTCGGCGATGCCAAAGCCTGAATGGCGTCGCGCCCTGAATATCCGCTGCCTCGAATCGACCGACGGAAAATATGCCGTAAGCGGTAACGGAGGAAGATGAATCACGAAGCCGTCAGGACCTGTTACAAAATTGTAAGTAGGTGCGCAGGGAAAGCCGACTAGACTGCACCGACGCTCCTGGAGTGGCCCGCATGGATTCAAAGGACCAGTTTGCAGCATTCGAATTCATGTGCCGTGGGCGCGCCGCGCTTGCCGCGAAGGAAATGGAATACTGGCTGGCGGAGGCCGAGGAATGGAAACAGCTGAGGGAATCTCCGGACCCCTTCAAGGCAAGGGTGCCCTCGGCCAGCGGTTATAACGAATCCAGCTATCAATAGCTTCAAATACTGCAGCGAAACGGCACGGCGAAACAAAAGCCCCGCGGCGCCCAAGGCTTTTTGGCGCTTGCCGGCCGTCGGGATTGGCCTGCGACCACGGCGGAGGCGCGAACCCATTACCTTCCACGTAATGGAATGGGCGAAACCCGCGTGGTAGGCTTGCAGCATGAACGCACCCTCTGCCGCGGCGACGGCCGACCGTATCAAGCCCGTCCCAATCGGCGCGCATTTGCGCCAATGGCGCCAGCGTCGCCATCTCAGCCAGCTTGACCTTGCCGGCGACGCCGAGATTTCCGCGCGCCATCTCAGTTTTGTCGAGACCGGCCGCGCAGCGCCGTCGCGCGACATGGTGCTGAAGCTTGCCGAGCGGCTGGAGGTGCCGTTGCGTGAGCGCAACGTGCTGCTGGTGGCGGCGGGATTTGCCCCGGCGTTTCAGCAGCGCTCGCTGGACGATCCCGCGCTGAAATCGGCGCACGCCGCCATCGATCTCGTGCTCCGGGCCCACGAGCCCAATCCGGCGCTGGCAGTCGACCGGCACTGGAATCTGGTGTCGGCCAACCGCATGGTGATGCCGCTGCTCGAGGGCGTGCCGGAGCGGCTGCTCGGCCAGCCCTTCAACGTGCTGCGGCTGAGCTTCCATCCCGAGGCGCTGGCGGCGCGCACCGTCAACCTCGCCGAATGGTGCGGGCATTTGCTGGAGCGGCTGCATCGGCTAGTGCGAAGCGACCGCCGATCCCGAATTGATCCGGCTCTATCACGACCTCAAGGGATTCCCGATCCCGGCGCGATCGGCGCCGTTGTCCTTCGACAGCGTCGCGATCCCGTTCAAGATGCGGCTTGGCGGGGACACCTTGAGCTTCTTCTCGACCACGATGATGTTCGGCACCCCGGTCGACATTACGCTGTCGGAACTGGCGCTGGAGACGTTCTTTCCCGCGGACGATCTGACCGCCGAGCGGATGCGGACGATCGCCGCCAATCTCAAATAGCTCCCTTGCCCGGGTTCGGGTTGCGGCTTATCTCTGGGGCTTCCCGGCGAGGAGGCCCCGATGAGCAGCCTGAAACCGCTTAAGATCGATATCGTCTCCGACGTGGTGTGCCCGTGGTGCTATATCGGCAAGCGCCGCATCGAGAACGCATTGGCGCTGGTGCCGGATGTGCCGGTCGAGGTGCATTGGCGGCCGTTCTTTCTCAATTCGTGGGTGCCGCGCGAGGGGATCAGCCGCGACGAATATCTCACCGCGAAGTTCGGCTCGCCCGAGGCCTACAAGGGCATCGCCGGGCGCGTGGTCGCTGCCGCCGACGAAGAGGGCCTGTCGTACCGGCCGGAACTGGTCAAGCGCCAGCCCAACACCATCGATTGCCATCGCCTGATCCACTGGGCCGAGGCGCAGGGCAAGTCCGCCGAGATGAAGCAGCGGCTGATGGAATTGTATTTCCGCGACGGCGGCGATCTCACCGACACCGACGTGCTGGTGCTGGCGGCCGCCGACTGCGGCCTCGATGCCGACGAGGTGCGCCGCCGCCTTGCCACCGACGATGACGTCGCGCTGATTTCCGCGCAGGCGCAGGAAGCCGCCGACAAGGGCATCTCCGGCGTGCCGACCTTCGTGTTGGCGCAGAAATACGCGGTGTCCGGCGCCCAGCCGGCCGACCAGCTCGCCCGTGCCATCCGCCAGGTGTCGGCGGAAGTGAACGCGGAGGCGGCGGAGTAGGGCGCGCCATCAACCGGGCTTGAATTTGCAGGCTGGCTGAGGAACAGTTCCGGCCGGAGGCGGACGATGAAGATCAAGATTGTTGTGCACGAGGCTGAGGAGGGGGGCTTTTGGGCCGAAGTCCCTGCCATTCCGGGTTGCGCCACTCAGGGCGACAGCATGGATGAGCTTATGCAAAACCTCCACGAAGCGATCGAAGGCTGTCTTTCGATCGAAGTCACCCCGCCTGAGCCGGGTGGCACCGAACGCATGCTGGAACTTCCTGCATGAAACCGGTATCCGGCCGCGACTTCGCCCGGATCATCGAGCGACGCGGTTGGACCTTACTTCGCATCAGCGGCAGTCACCATATTTACGGCAAGAGTGGAAGCGTTGTCAGGCTGTCAATTCCAATCCACGGCAACAGGCCGCTGAAAGCCGGCCTGCTGCGACATTTGGCGAAGCTTGCTGATTTGAAGACTTTTAAGTCTGAAGTGCTCTATGCGCATCTGGCCCGATGTTGCGCGATCAACAGCTGCGCCTTCGCCGCCGGGCGCGGATCAGGCGTACGCTGCGGCGCGCCAGCTCGAGCGCCGCGTGGCGCAAGATCATCGCGGCGTGGATCAGCGAGGCCGCCGGATCGTTCGGCCGCAGCGGGATCAGCACGTCGCCGATCGCAAGCCGGCCGCGCCAGATCGGGTTGATCATGGGGTGATCGGGACTGGCGGTGGAATCCGCTGACGTGATAGCGGGATCGGCGCAGAGGTGCCGGGTCAAATCGAGCGTCAGCTGCACGCCCGGCGAAAACTTCGCGTAGCGCTCGTCGATGCCGAGCTTGAAGTAGAACGCGCGGTGCTGGTGCCGCAGCACGATCGCGGCCGCGACCGGCGTATCGCCTGCGCGCAAGGTCACGATCTCGCATTGGCCGCTGGCGGCCAGCGCGGTTGCCGCGCAGCGGATGAAGCTCGCGTCGCCATCGTGCTGGATCAGGGCGGTGCCGCGCTGGCCCTTCCAGCCGCTGGCCTCGAGCTTCAGAAACACCTCGAGCGCGGCGGTGACTTCGTCCCCGGTCCGTGCCACCTCGAAATCGACGGCGCCGTGGTGGGCGAGGCGGCTGCGCTGACGGCGCAGTTCCTTGAGTTTTCTGGCGCCGAGGGCGTCGTGCAGCAGTTGATCGCCGTCGCGGCTGGCGTCGAGGCAGGCGCGCAGGCTGGATTGCAGTACGCGCGGGCGCAGGCCGCCGCGCCGCAGCACCTCCGAAAACGCTTTCATGGCCGGGCCGTCGAGCGACATATCGCGCAGGATCACGGCACGGGCGCCGGCTCGCCGCGCCTGCCGCATCAACTTTGTGACGGCATCCTCGGCGACGTCGCGATCCAGCGGCGGCGTGCAGAGCGTGCCATAGGGATGGGCGCTGACCAGCGCCGGAAGCGGAATGCGGTAGGCGCGCCACAGCGAGACCACCGGCATCAGCCCGATGAGACGGGAGGACGATGCGTCGCGCCAGGCCGCGAGCATCGACGCGCCGACACGTCCCGGTGCGAAGGCATTCACCGCCATTTCCCATTCGGGCAGGTAATAGCCGTTCGGCTCGATCGCGCGCCCGGCGAGCCCGCGCCACTGACCGGCACTACCGGCCGTGAGCGGCGCCAGTGCATCGCCACGCGGCGCGGCGTCATCCGACCGCACATGGCTGCCCGCGGCTTCTCTCGCCGATGCGCGACCCATCCCCGCTGTGTGAGTAATCTCGGCCACGTCCCCGCCATCCCGAAATCGCGCCAGATGCGAGAACGCGCCCCTCCGGCGCCGTTCTCCACCCGCGTTGTCGGGCGAACGCTAGCGCAAAGATTGGAAAATACAGTTGGCGCCGCGATTCAATTTGAGCGGTCATATTTACGGGCTGTTGATCATGCGGGCCTGCCGGCCCTCATGGTGGACCTCAGGGTCGGGAACCCGGAAATGCTAGATCGGCTCGTAGCTTTCGGACCCGCAATTGTCGTCGGCCTCGACGTGACGCCGGTCCAGCATCACCCCGTCCTCGATGGTGATGCGGTAGGTCTGCGTGCCCAACGGCTTGCCGGTGGCCGAAGTGAGTTCGGCCCTGACGCAGGCGGTCCAGCCCAAACCCTCGATTTGATGACGGGGCCGGGAGACCCGCACATCGCGTGGCGCGGATGAGGCAACGAACACTGAATCGAGATGGCTGCGGACCATTTGCTTGACATCGGGTGGCGGCTCCGATGGCGGTTCGCTGGCCCTGGCGCGCATGAAATCCGGCAACGGCGCGTGGCTGTCGGCGAAGCCGCAGCCCGCCAGCAGCAACGCCGCGCCGGCCATCAACACCGCATGAGCAATGGCCTGCTTCATCCAGCCCGGTCTGTCCTCGCCGGCCAGATGACCGGCGATCGGGGCCAATTCGCGACGTTTTCGTTACCGACCATTGCTGAAGCGGTCGCGCAAGGGACTATGATATAACCCATGCTGATCCCTTGTTTGCCATCATCCGATTGCAGGGTAAGTAGTGGGAGCAGCAATGGCGGGGAGACCAGGGCGATGAAGATCCGAGTGGTTGCGGCGGCACTGCTGGTGATGATCGCGATGCCCGCGCAGGCCCAGATGGGCGGCGGCAAGCGGCATGGCGGCGATAACAAGGCGGAGCCGAAAAAGCCGCAAGTGGATGACAAGGCCTATAAGGCGGCGTTGGAGCGAATACCTGAGCCGAAGGAAAAATATGATCCGTGGGGCGTGGCCCGGCCCGCCGATCCCGCGAAGAAGCCGAAATAGCCTGTCGATCTTCGTTTTTCGAATTGATACCCGCCATGCGATATCTTTCCGGCCTGCTCGTCGTGATGTGCTTGATCATGGCACCGGCGTTCGGCTGGGAGCATTGGGGCGGTGATCGCGGCGGGACGCGGTTTTCGCCGCTCAACCAGATCACGCCGCAAAATGTCGGCAATCTGGTGCGCGCGTGGCAGTTCCGCACCGGCGACCTCGATGCCCGCCCGCCGGCGGCGATGGCCCGTACCAAATTCGAGGCGACGCCGCTGTTGGTCGAGGACAGCCTGGTGTTCTGTTCGCCCTTCAACGAGGTCATTGCGCTCGATCCCGGCACCGGCGCGCAAAAATGGCGATACGATCGGGGGATCAGCACCGCGCAGCGTCCCGCCAACCGTTATGTCTGTCGCGGCGTCGCCTACTGGGTCGATGACCAGGCCGCCGAAGGCGCGGCCTGCCGCGCCCGCATTTTCATGGGCACCAACGATGCCCGGGTGATCGCCCTCGATGCCGGGACCGGGATTCCCTGCGCCGATTTCGGCAGCCAGGGCGAGGTGAAGCTCGACATCGGCATGCCGCTGCTGTGGCCGGGTGAATTCCAGATCACCTCTGCGCCGGTGGTGAGCCGCGGCGTGGTCGTTGTCGGTTCTTCGATCTCGGACAATGTCCGTGTTGATGCGCCGCTCGGGACGGTGCGCGCCTTCGATGCCAGGACCGGGCGGCCGCGCTGGAGCTGGGACCCGCTGGTCCATGACGGCATCGCCGCCGGTGCCGCCAATGTCTGGGCGCCGATGTCATCGGATCAAGAGCGTGGGCTGGTATTTCTGCCGACCTCGTCGCCCAGCCCGGATTTCTGGGGCGGCAAACGGCCCGGCAATGACGAACATGCCAATTCCGTGGTCGCGCTGCGCGCCGAGACCGGCGAGCTGGTGTGGTCGTTCCAGACCGTGCATCACGACGTCTGGGACTACGACCTGCCGGCGCAGCCGACGCTGGCGCGCATCGACACCGGCGCAGGAATGCGCGATGTCGTGATTCAGCCGACCAAGCAGGGCTTTGTGTTCGTGCTCGACCGCGACACCGGTCGGTCGGTGTGGCCGGTCGAGGAGCGCGGCGTACCACAGGGCGGCGCGGAGGGCGAACAGCTCTCGCCGACGCAGCCGTTTCCGACCCATGTGCCGGCGCTGATGCCGCAACGGATTTCAGCCTCCGACCTGTTCAGGCCATTTCCGCTGTTGCGCAGTACGTCTTGCGAGAAGCAGCTCGCAGCCGCCCGCAATGAGGGGCTTTATACGCCGCCCTCGACGCAGGGGACGCTGATCTTCCCGATGACCGGGGGCGGGGTGAACTGGGGCGGCGCGGCGTTCGATCCGGTCAATCAGATCCTCTATGCCAACACCAGCCGCGCCGTGCACATCGTCAAGCTGATCCCGAGAAGCGATGCGGAAGGCGTCAAGCCTGGGTCCGGCGTCGATTTCGGCGCCCAGCGCGGCGCGCCGTTCGCGATGACGCGGCGCCTCGCGATGTCGCCGCTCGGCATCTTGTGCAACAAGCCGCCCTGGGGCGCGCTGGTCGCGGTCGATCTCAAGGCGGGAAAGGTCCTCTGGCAGTCGCCGGTCGGCACCGCCGAGGATCGGGCGCCGCTGGGGATCGCCTTCAAATGGGGTACGCCGTTGGTCAACGGCGTCGTGATCACCGGAGGCGGGCTCGTCTTCACCGGCGCGATGGATGCGTATTTGCGGGCCTTCGACGCCAGATCCGGCGAGGAGCTCTGGCAGGGCCGGCTGCCGGTTCCGGGCGTCGCCAATCCCATGACGTATCTCTGGAAGGGCGAACAATATGTGGCGATCGCGGCCGGCGGTCATTCCGAAGCCGGCACCTCGATCGGCGACAGCATGGTGGCGTTTCGCCTGGCGCGGCCAGGCGAGGCGCCCTCGCTGTGGTCGCGCACCATCGACCGCCCCGGCGGGCGATTCGAAAGCGAGGCGATCGCGCTGGCGTTCCTGATCGCGCTGGCCGCGGTTGCGGTGTGGGGCTGGCGCCGTCGCAGCAAACAGCGCCGAGCCGGTGCATCGGGGTTGTAGCCCGAATGGAGCAGCGTAATCCGGGGCCATCCGATCCGCGTTGCGATTCCCGGATTGCGCTGCGCTCCATCCGGGCTACGCAGAAACCTGCAATCAACAGGTCGGCGATGAGTTCCCGCCGCAATCGAGCAGGCGCGCGGCGATTTATCTTGATTTAGCTCGCTATTTCCCAGCGATAGGCGCAGCAATGGCTCACGCCCATACCTCCTTGCGCAACTGCCTTTGGCAGTTGGTCTTTCACCGGCTCAAGAAAGAGTTAGGCTGCCATGTCGACAGGTTTAACCGAGGTGCCGAACGTGCTCGTCGTCGAAGACGAGATGGTGCTGCGCATGCGCGCCGTCGATATTGTCGAGGATGCCGGATTCCATCCTGTCGAAGCCGTCAACGCCGATGAAGCGCTTTCCATTCTTGAGTCACGTTCGGACATATCGCTGCTGTTTACCGACATTCAAATGCCCGGCACCATGGACGGCCTGAAACTGGCCCAGGCGGTGCACGACCGCTGGCCCGCCATCAAGATCATCCTGGTTTCCGGCCAGGTGAGCCCATCCGATGCGGAACGGCCCGCCGACAACCGCTTTTTCGGCAAACCGCTGGGCGTCGAGCAGATGATCGCCGAGTTGCAGGAGATGGTGGGGGAAGGTGCCTTGGAGATTGTGATGGATACGACCTCCTTGCCAGCGGACGGGTCCTCTGACGGCGCAGCGCCAATCGGTCCGTCTCCACGCTCCGCACAGGAGGCGGTGTTGTCGGCGGAGAATGAGAGCCTTCGCCTGTTGCTGAGCAAGCCGGCGTCGACGCCCGGACCCTGCTCGCGCAGGCCGGCATCGACGCCAGGGAGCGTGAGGCCGCCGACAAGCTGCAGAAGCTTATCCTCGGAGAACTGCACCATCGCATCAAGAACACGCTTGCCACCGTGAGTGCGATTGCGTCGCAAAGCTTGCGAACCGCGACCAGTCTCGAGCACGGCCAGAAGGCGATTGAAGGCCGGCTGACCGCGTTGGCGCGAGCGCACGATCTGCTGATGCAGGTAAGCTGGGCCAGCGCCAGTCTCACCCATACCCTGAGTGGCGCGACCGAACCCTACGACAGCCGGGGGGGGCAGGCGTTTTCATTTCAACGGGCCGGAAATCAGGATTACTTCCGGCGCCGTTATTGCGCTTGCGATGACGTTCAATGAACTGTGCACCAACACCACGAAATTCGGCGCGCTCTCGAGTCCCAATGGTCGTGTTGAAATCACATGGACGGTGGACGAGGAGAAGCAGCGGCTTCGCCTGACCTGGACCGAACGGGGTGGCCCCGCGGTCGAACTGCCAAATCGGCGGAGCTTCGGCACCCGCATGATGGAATCGCTTGGCCAGCAATTGAATGGCCATGTGCGACTGGGTTACGAACCGTCCGGTTTTGTCTATGCGCTGAACGTGCCGCTTGGCTCGATCAAGGCGGCGGCGTGACGATCCGGCGCCGCCGGCCCGCAGTCGCCGTTACCGACGCATCGTCGCTGCTTACACCAGTTCATCGGTCCAGACCTTGAAGCTGACGAGGGTATTCGGCCCGAAGGTCTGGGTGATCGGAACGTCCGCGGCATCGCGACCCTGCGCGATCAGGACGCGGCCGATCCGTGGAATGTTGTTGCGCGCATCGAAGGTGTACCAGCGGCCGCCGAGATAGGCCTCGAACCAGCCGGCAAAATCTCCCGCTGCATAGGGCGGCGGCATACCGATGTCACCGAGATAGCCGGAGCAATACCGTGCCGGAATGTTCATGCAGCGGCAGAACGCGATGGCGAGATGCGCGTAGTCGCGGCAGACGCCCTTGCCCTCGTTGAACACTTCCCAGGCCGTCATGGTCGGGCGCGCATGCTCGTAACCGAACGCAATGTGGTGGTGAACGAAATCGCAGATCGCCTGGACCCGCGCCCAACCCGGCGTTTTCTGCTCGAACAGTCGCCATGCCGGATCGGAGAGCCGGTCGGTCTCGCAGTAGCGGCTGCCAAGCAGATAGACCAGCACCTCCGCCGGCAGATCTTGCACGGCATGCTGCTGGGCGGAAGCAACCATCACATCGGGCAGGCCGCTGTCGCGCACCGTGCCGTCCGCCGAGAGGCGGACGCGGCCGGCAGGTGCGACGATCCGGCTGCACCAGTTTCCAAAACCGTCGCGATAGGGCGTGATCGGCACCGAGGGCTCGATAATCAGGTGATCGGGCACGATAATGTCGGATGCCCGCGTGAAATGCGTGCCCAGCACGGCGATCAAGGGCGTCGGCTGCGGAAAATCGTAAATCATCTCGAAGCCGACACGAATCTTCATGTGAGACACCTGTTCTCGTCCACATGCATCGTTCGAAAATGGCTCCGGAGGACCGCATCGGCGCGGCTCCCAGGCAACTTTTGAAGTGAGCTTGAACGTAGGCCACCGATATTGGCCGAGCCATGCGGCCCACCCGGCCCACCGATTCCGCAATTGGTCCGGCCCGCTGGCAAATGGCTACGAAAGCGGAGCAATGCAAGACGATGCAATGGCCATTCGACGTGGCGACGCCAATCCTGAAAGAAAGCGATAGCTAATTCTGCCGAAAAAGCGCACGCTCAACGCATGCACCACCGCCATTGTGCCGGCACTGGGCTGTTTGGGAAAGACAGTCGAGCATGACCATTCGTTCGCGGCGGGAAACCGTCACCTTCAGACACCCGTTTCGGATCAAGGGCATCGATCGCCTGCTGCCGGCAGGGGCTTACGATGTCATCACCGACGAGGAGATGATCGAAGGATTGTCGTTTGCTTCGTTCCGTCGCATCGCCACCATGATCATGGTGCCGGCAGCCCCGCTGAGTTCGACCATGGAAATGATTTCGATCGGTTCGATCGACCTGTCCGATGCCCAGCGCATTGACGCGAGCGCGCCCCGTGACTGACCAGCCGCTCGATCTCGATAAGCACCGCGGCATGGCCGCACAGAAAGCGACCGACATTCGCCGCATCCTGGCCGATGTCGAGAACAACGCAAGAGAGCTGCGGCATCGCCAGGGCATCCTCGAAAATCAGCTTCTGTCGGTCCCGGCTGCTTCGTGGCCGGAAGCGGCCGCCAAGGCGCGTTACGTCCTCAATCTGTTTGCCGCGGATTTGGCTCCGGACGACACCCATCATCGCGATCTGGTGACCGCGGTCCTTGCGGACCTTGCCCGGCTCTCGGATGACAGCTGAACGCCGCGGCAACGCGGTCGTGCGGCGGGCTCACAATGACGGCGGGAATTCATAGCCCGGCTGGAGCGCACCGAAATCCGGGGTCGCCCCATCCGCGCCGCAATGTCGCGGATTGCGCTGCGCTGCATCCGGGCTACACTTGCGTTGTTGGTCGCGCTGGTTCCGCTGTTGCACCCGCGTACCTTGGTACTGCCGGTTCAGGAGCACGGGAATGGAGAGACGTCTGGCTGCCATCGTCTGCGCTGACGTGGCCGGTTACTCGCGGATGATGGGCGCCGACGAGGCGGGCACCCATGCCGCCTTCAAGGCGCATCGAAGCGCGATCTACCCTGTCATTCTCAATCATGGCGGCCGCGTCGTGAAGAATACCGGCGACGGCTTCCTGCTGGAGTTTCCGAGCATCGTGGGCGCCATCGAGTCGGCCATCGCGATGCAGGGGCTGATGGCGGAGCGCAACCATCATCTGCCGGCCGATCGAGCCATGCAGTTCCGTCTCGGCGTCCACATGGGAGATGTGATCGCCGACGAGGACGAGGTGTTCGGGAATGGCGTGAACGTCGCCGTTCGCCTTGAGGCGGTGGCTACGCCCGGCGGCGTCGCCGTTTCAGCCAAGGCCTATCATGAGGCGAGCAAGCATCTCAGCGTCCCCCTGGTCGATGCCGGCAGTCACCGGCTGAAGAACATCGACGAGCCGGTCGCTGTCTGGAGCTGGGAGCCGGGCGGGCGCGACCGAAGCGGGCAGGAGCGCAACAGCGCGTCCGGCCTGCCGGCCCAATATCGAACGGCGATCGTGGGCGTGCTGCCGTTCGCAAATCTCAGCGACAGCACCGACGAATATTTTTCCGACGGCCTGACCGAGGATCTGATCCACGCGCTTTCCCTGCAATCCTTTTACCGCGTGCTGAGCCGAAATTCGACGTTTTCGTTCAAGGGCAAAAGTCTGAGCACGCGCCTGATCGCGCGGGAGATTGACGCGAGCTATTTGATCCAGGGCTCGGTACGGCGCGCCGGAACCAAGATTCGTGTCACCGCCGAACTGATCGCTCCGGAAAGCGGCGAGCAACTATGGACCAGTCGCTATGACAGGGACTTTGGCGATCTGTTCGCGATGCAGGATGAAATCACCACGCATCTGTCGGCGGCGTTGGCGCCGGAGATATTTCGCGCCGAGGCGTTCGCCGCCCCGGCGCGGTCGACGTCGGCTGATCTGACCGCATGGGATCGGTTTCTGAGGGGGCTGTCGCGCTATTACCAGCAGACCAAGGCGGATTTCGAAGCCTCGATCGGCCTGTTCAGGGAGGCCATCGCGCTCGACCCCGCGCTCTCGATTGCACACGCCTATCTCGCCACCATCCTGGTGCAGGGCGTGCAATATGGCTGGATCAAAAGCACCAGCGGATTGTGGACCGAGGCGATGGGGCTGGCAGAAAGCAGCGTCAGGCTCGATTCCCGTTCGTCATTTGCGTTTGCCATCCTGGCCTATCTGCATGCGATGCAGGGCCATCACGAGGCGGCGATGGCGGCCGGAAAACGGGCGGTGGAGCTGAACCCGTACGACATGGGCTCGCGCGGCGTGCTTGGAATATGCCATCTCGCGATCGGCGAACATGAACAGGCGATCGAGCTGTTTTCGACAGCTGCGCAGCGCGGCAACACCGACCCCCGCTACAAATGGTCGGCGTTGAACGCGTTCAGCCATTATCTGCTGGGACACTATGACGCGTCGCTGTCGTGGTCGCGCGAAGCGCTGTATTCGAATCCCAATCATCTTCAGATGCTCGCGATCCGGGCGGCGGCGCTGGCGCAATTGGCCCGCACCGAGGAAGCGGCCAAGGCCGCCGAAGTCCTGCTCGGCAGCTATCCGGGCTTTACCGTTGAACGGCATCTGAGGAATTTCCGCTGGAAAATGCCGGCCGATATCGCCCACTACCGTGACGGACTTTTGAAGGCCGGCGTGCCGTTCGCCAAATTGAGTCTGGTTGAACCGGTCTCGAAGCGTACGGCCTAGCGCAATTCCAGCTCAGTGGCTTCATCCTTCGAGACGCATCGCTTCGCGATGCTCCTCACCATGAGGGTCTGATACCAACGGCCCTAATTATTGACTGTTGCCCATATTCGTGTGGTGATTGACGCGATGCGCTTTGGATCTTGTTCAAAGAAGTTCCATGCGTCGCAGGCTTTATCAACGATGTCGTCATAGTG
>Ga0182024_10012704_pt1 | contig 16609 bp, 18 predicted proteins | sample P32metaG_FD_120480 | JGI IMG/M metagenome (GOLD analysis project Ga0182024, IMG submission 120480) | Permafrost microbial communities from Stordalen Mire, Sweden - P3-2 metaG (Illumina Assembly) | ecosystem: Environmental > Terrestrial > Soil > Wetlands > Permafrost | place: Sweden: Stordalen... | reverse complement strand
AACACATAACTCATATTATGTGCTCGGACACATAATATGAGGCGAGAGTCTCACGTACGGTTGTGTATGAGGGGCCAGGGGCGAAATTCCCTTGGTCTACTCGACCGTTCAACTTTTCACAGGAAGGTACCACCGAACTGATTAAACGCTGCATAGTGCTGGTTAGCAGGCTAAAGCGCCATGAAGGCAGGCTAGAGCGCTCCATGAAGGCAGGCTAGAGCGCTCCATGAAGGCAGGCTAGAGCGCTCCATGAAGGCAGGCTAGAGCGCTCCATGAAAGCTGGCTCGAGCACTACTCATCGGCAAATAAATCACCAAGCTCGCCAACCAGCATCTGTGCCATTTGGCGGAATTGCCGTAACGACTCCGTACGTTTCATCACCCGGGGCATCAACTCAAGATTTTGTGACTGCAGGACCTTCACTCCAATCTTGGTTAAAGCTTCAATCTCTGCGTCTATCTCGCGCACTAACAAAAAGCAAGACGTAGAGATAGAGTTCTTGTTCCTGTCAAAGACTCGATTCACAACCGTAGTCATTGATTCGGCAACGTCTGCTGGTGGCGCCGGCTTTAAAGCACCTGCCAGGTTGAGCATAAATGGCTCGAGCTCGCTTGCTTCGCCACGGCTGACTCTTACCAGTCGAGCAAACAGTTTCTTGGCGATGATGGGCAAGTGGTCGAAACCAATTGTTCCGCCTTCTATTTCCCAGAAAATTCCACCGCTGTCCGCGCGTCCAAGCAGCTCCATAAACGACATAAAATCGTTCCGCCTCCCTTCGAAACCGGCAACAAAAGCTGCTGGCACGATGAACGCTCGGATCCGCTCAGGTTCTCCTTCCAATACCAATCCAAAATCGCTGGAAGAGATGTAACCGTAGCAGCGCTGCACGTGTGAACTGAAATTAGGTCGTTCGCAACGCACGTCTATACTGAAGGTTTCAGCATGAGCCAACTCATATGCGTATCGTTGGAAGTGATCGAACAGCGTATCCATGCAGCTCAACATCGTCAGGTGTTGTTTCTGTTGGATCACTGGCGCTGTAGCGATGTTCTCTTTGATATTTTTGATCCAGGCAATCGTCTCTTCCCCGGAAAACGTCTTTTTCTTCATCGAGTCCAGGATTTTCTTGGATGCGTCGCCAAGTGCGGATTTCTCGTCAGACATTTTGCACCGATCCTCTTGTGTTCGAGCTTGGCTTCAACTCTCCTGGTGCCATCCTAGCATGACAACTCGGGGCTGTGGATGTCCCGCAAAAGAGTAACAGAGGTGACGTCTGGCTTCTGCAGTATTGAGGCGACATCAGGGTGACCTTTGCAGAGGTCTGCGCACAAATGCCAGACGAATCAAACCCGGAACCCTAATCTTGCTGTCGGGGGATACCTTAGGTGCTGGATTGATCCTCATTGCCGGCGCGCTATTCTCTCATCACACCAAACGGGAGTCCACACAAAAATGAAAACAGATGTCACCCTCTATGAAATTTATCGGGAACTCGGACTGCTGAGAATCATGCAATCTGTTGCAGCCGCGGAATTTGTCACAGCTGCATGTGAGGACGCAGCCGACGTTCAAGAGTCCAAGGCCGCCTAGAATCGCCTAGAAAGAGTTTAGACAATAGGTGCAGGCGGGACGCCCGCGCTCCTGGATAGCGCTTCACATGGCGTTGTTTTGCAAGAGCGTGACGATAAGGGCGACCGCTGCCAGATCGGTGAGCAAGGCGTGGGAAAGACTGACAAGAACGAGCGACTTTGTGCGCCGGTAGAGCAATGCTAATCCTGCACCATATATGGTGAGGAGGAGAATTCCCAATTCAGCCCAACCACGGTACATAATAACCTGAAAAATCGGATAGTGGAAAGCGCCATAAGCTGCCGAAGACCACAATAATGCAAAGTTCTTCCAGGGCAGGTTGAACGAATCCAATTTGTTGAGAATGACACCGCGCCAATAAATCTCTTCCAACACAGGGTTCATAATTACGAAGAATAAGCACAGCGGCAGCAGTAACTCTTTCTTGTATCCTCGCGAAACTATGACTTGCAGGGCGTTTTCGTTGCTCAGCAGGTGGGCGCCAAAGTTGTGGTAAAGCCACAGTGTTGTTCCGCAGAACAATGCAGAATGAACAAGGAGTTGCAAAACATGAAGAGGTTTGGGAAACTTTAAATCATTGAGCCAGAGCTTCCGTTCCCATATGATCGCCGGAATAATGCACAGTCCATGATAAAGAACGAACGACCATATGACACTCTTGATCACGCAGACACCGAGCCAGATTGCCAGACACGGCAGCAAGCTGATAGTCATGATGACAACAAGCGGTGCAGTGACAAATTTCATCGCAAAAATTCAACAATAAGGTGCGGGCTGTTCATCGATAATCGGACTAGACAAAACGCCAATTCCCTCGATCTGCACTTTGCACAAATCCCCTTTTTTCATGAATATAGGCGGATCCTGAGTGTATCCCACTTTCGCCGGAGTGCCCGTGACAATTATGTCTCCCGGGAACAGCGTCATGCCAGCACTGATGGTGGCAACCAATTCTGCTATATCGAAAATCATGTCTCTGGTGTTAGCCGATTGCATGAGTTCGCCGTTTACTCTTGTCGTCAGCTGCAATCCTACAGCACCCGCAGGCAGCTCATCTTTACTGACAAACTCGGGACCGAAAGCACCTGTGCAATCAAAATTCTTGCCCATCGTCCATTGCAAAGATTTGAATTGGTAATCTCTGATTGATGCATCGTTGAAGATGGAATAGCCAGCCACATGTTCCAGCGCTTTATCCTTTGTGATGTGGCGTCCGGTCTTGCCAATAACGGCTACCAGCTCACCTTCATAATCAAGCTGTTCGGATAGAAATGGACGCATTATCGGTTGCTCGTGCCCGACCAGGGTCGAGGAGAAGCGCGCAAACAGCACGGGATAGGTGGGCTTGTCAAACGACGCTTCCTTCGCATGCTCGACATAGTTGAGACCGACGCAGATTATTTTGGATGGAAATCTCAGCGGGGGCAGATGCAAGAATGAGCCAGGATCCAGTACCTTTCCTTTCGACTTGAGGACGTCGGCAGCGTCGGAAAGAAGCTGATTGTAGAGCAAGTATTGTAGCGAACCCGGGTAATCAGGATCCGCCTCAGCCAATCCGTAATACCCCTCAGGGGTGGAAAGCGCCAGTCCCGCGCTAGAGCCGCTTTTGTAAGTGATAAATCGCATCAGTGCCTGACAAGGAATCTTGCAGGTCGATTATAGCAATCTGGTAGGATGGACCATACGTTTTCTGTTCATTTGATCATCTAGCAGCAATCTCTGTCGGTATGCGATCAGCTGTCTCTAAATCCCGATCGGCCTTGTCCTGTTGTCCAAGGTGGGCATACGCATATGACCGAGCTTCGTAAGCGTCCGCGTTGAGCGAGTTGAGGCGAATGGCCTGCGTGGCGTCGAGAACAGCTTGTTCGTAAGAACCCATCGTGTCATAGATCCAGCCGCGCTTGCAGAATGCAAAAGAGCTGTTGGGTTTGAGAGCAATCGCCTTTGTTAGAGATACGATAGCTTGCCTACATTCCTCTGGAGTGCGGCACCCCCAACCCATGCCCATGCTCTCATCCGCGCTCGAGGGTGAAAACGACACAGCTTGGTTTTCTCGGTCGATTGCGGCGGTCTGATTAGGCGTCCAATATTGCCAGGAGAAGATGGCCAGTGAAATGACGACAACAATGGCACCATTAATAACAATCACAGGTGTCGATATGCGCCAGCGGTGACGCCGATTGGTCGTGTACGCAACCTTTGGTTGGCCGGGTTTAACTAACTGAGTTATTTGATCGTCCATGGACCATCCTTCCGGCAGCGCCGCGGAAACGAGCGCATCCGGTGCCACCAGCGTTCCCATTTGTTCTTGTAGGACCTATCGAAGACAAGAAAGTTCCCTTCGTGAACAACTAGTGTAACTACGCAGTCGATTAGCGCGATCTGTTGAATTGCACAGCGACTGGCGATCGCTTCGGGGTTAATCTGTTGATCCCACCCAATGCGAGCCCAACAATATGAACTACGTTCGAGAATTCATTCAAGCTCTGGAAGATGAAAGCAAGTTGTGCCGGGAGCAGACGTACAAGTTGGAAGGTGGCACGCTGCTGTCACAAACCGGTGACACGCTCATTTATAACTTCAGGTGCGAACGTCCACCAAGTTTGGCGGAGGAACAGACGTTTGAACTGCAAGTGGCGCAAAATCGCTATGAATGCGCTGTTGTAACTGCAACCAACAAACTAATGCAGATCGCCGTCAGCCAAAATTTGGGCGAAGTGATCGCGCGCGCACAATTACACAGCAAGCAGAAGCAGATCCTGGATGCGCTTATCGAGCGACTTTCAATGGCCAGCCCTGAAGTGTTTGGCTTTGCCGACAAGATTTTTTCCGGCGCCTCCACTGCGCTCAAGTGCCGCACCCGCGCGCAATACTCCTGCGACCCGGCGATGCCGCCCAATTCGTCTCAAGCGCACGCCGTTGAGAAGTCGTTCAGCAATTCGCTTTCGATCATCTGGGGTCCACCAGGCACAGGTAAGACGCGCACCATTGCTCGGGCGGCGGAGGCTCATTTGAGGCAAGGACGGCGTGTCCTCCTCGTTGCTCATGCGAACACGGCTCTGGATGCGGCAATGGAGGATGTAGCGCAGCAGCTGAGTTCGACTTTTTATGCCCAGGAAAAGCTCTTGCGCCTCTGTCAGGCACCCAATCCGCGGCTGATGAGAAAGCTTCCTCTCATCTATACAGCCGGCCGAGAGCAAATCATGAAGGAGTGTCGCACTGCCAAGGTCGATGCGCTGCGCAAACAGATCGACCAGCTTGAAGAACGCAGACAACAGTTTCTCAATCTGGAGCGGATCTCAGATGTGGTGCGGGCTCTAGAGAGGCATGCTCATAAAAACTCGTCCTGCCGGACAGTGACCGGGCAATCGCTGGAAGAGGCCTATGAAGAGTTAGAGCAAACCATGAAAGTGGCTGGTGATCCTAATCAAGCAGCCGAAGCAAAATGGCGGATCGGGAATGAAATTGCCAGTCTGTCAAAGCAGTTGAGCAACGTTGGCAGTGAAAGGCTGGATGTTTACGAAATCGAAGACAGCGCACGGTTAGTCGGTGCTACAGTCAGCCAGGTCTTTTTCAAGAAGTTCTTCGAGACTCAAACATTCGACGTCGTCATAGTTGACGAAGCCAGCATGGTTTCACTGCCGCAACTGTATTGGACTCTCACCAAAGCCACCCAGGCGGTTACCATATGCGGTGACTTCAAGCAATTGCCTCCGGTGGTGCGCGGATCCAGTTCGGCTTGTAATAAATGGCTCAAGCGCACGATCTTCGACCTGCTTGATCTAAGCGACGTGCAGCGCGCTTGCCGCGATCAGCGTGTTGCCATGCTCGACAGCCAATATCGGATGACTCCACCCATAGCCGCTTTGGCTAGCGATTTGTTCTACGGCGGCAAGCTCAAGAGCGCTGAGAGCACCGCCTCGCTTATGCTACAGGACAGGTTTTCAGACATTTCGCCGCTGGTTCTCATCGATACGTCTTTCGTCAATCCGCCAATCACAGCTCCACCCGAGGGGAGCAAGAAAAATCTTTATTCGGCCGAACTGTGCGCCAGGTTATGCCAGCAGATTCTCGCCGAGAATGGCGATATCACTGTCGGTATCGTCAGTCCGTATCGACCGCAGGTCAACCTGATTCAGAAACTGCTCGGTGATTATCGTGACGACCAACGAGTCACGATCGATACCGTGCACAAATTTCAGGGCGCCGAGGCGCGCGTAATCATTTTCGATTGTGTTGATGGACCCGGCTCTGGTGACCGCAGCATGTTGGATGATTCGGGCAGAAACTCGAATGCGGAAGTGCTTTTGAATGTGGCGCTGACCCGCGCGCGATGCAAGTTTTACATGGTCAGCAATTGCCTGCATTTTCGCTCTCGATTTGAAGAAGACAATCTCATATGCCGATTTTTGGACGAGATGGAGCATAACGGCATGACAATCAAAAGCGAAGTTATCGATGGTACCTATGTAGTTGAGGGTAGCGAACGCCGCCCTGACAGCTGCACGGACAGCCGCCCTGACAGCTGCACGAACAGCCGCGCTGACAGCCAGGCTCCAGCCGGGCAGCTCCTCAACGAGAGCGAGTTCTGGGACATCTTCTTTACCGATCTTGATGGGGCTAGCGAACGAGTAGTGATCGCCAGCCCGTACATGACGCGCAATCGCAGCCGCCTGATTCTTCCCAGGCTGGCTTCGTTGCGTAGCAAAGGAGTTGAGATTTGCGTCGTCACGAAACCGGTATCGCAGCAGAAAGACAACATGGTGAGCGAATCTCTCACCGTCTCGCAAGAGTTGAAAGAGCTGGGTGCTCAGGTGACTGAGATGGATAAGATGCATCAAAAACTTGCCATCATAGACAATACCATCTGCTGGGAGGGAAGTCTGAACATTCTCAGCCACAAAGACACGCGCGAACACATGAGGCGCCTGAAAGGGCGGATGATTGCGGCAGAGCATGCGCAAAACCTGCGGCTAGCCTAATGCTTCTACACAGTTGGTAGACTTAAATTCTACACTGACCTGCAATCTGCATGGTCCGATTTAAGTGGTGCTGACTATGGATTTCATTTATAACAGTCAATTAGAGGATGCAAGAATGAACTTAAAAATTCATTCGCCGAGGACCAAGATCGTAGTACGGTCCTGCAGGTACGGTTGCGCCTACCAATTTGCCGACGCTGACAACATCAGGATCATTGGCATAGCGGTCTATGTCACTTTGCAAAAAGCCTTTGAAGGCTGCATTAAACTGTGCTTTGGCTCTAGGGTCACCGGCGGTGGCAAGTGCTGCCGCATAGAGCATATGAGCTGCTACTTTGGTATCAGCCGCTTGTTGGATCATCTCCTGCTTTCTCTGCCACGGCTCAACCGGTTGCATGAGAGTGTCGAGGCTGGCGAGCGTATCGGTTATATCTTTGTGATTGGTCAACCACGCGACTGTAGCGTTGCCGTCGGCTTGCCCTGACACGATATTTTGCAATGTCTGGACATCAGCATCAGGCAGTTTGGCCATCTGGCTGTGCACCGTGTCTTCGAGAGTTCTTGCCTGCTGCTGCGCTGATTGCGGAAACGCTTCATCCATTTTTTGGTTTACAAATTGCCGGCGCGACCAAAGTTCATCGAACTGCGCATCGGCTAGGCTTGTGCCGGATTGAAGATTCGCGTCTTCTTTCTTCAATGCTTCTTTGGGATCAAGTCCTGAGCCAAATGTATCATTTGCCTGTGCCATGCTCTTGATTATGGTGCTATTCGTATTCTGCTCTTGCGCTTCCTCTGATGCATCCAGCGCCTTTGCGACAATTTTGTGCGCTGCGGCATCTACATTCAGGTCTGACGCGGCGTCGGCGGCGAAAATGACTGATTGACCGGCGAAGATTGCTTCTTTTGCTTGTGCTGTGCCCTTGGTCAGATCCATGTCGATGACCGCGCCTTTGGCTCCGGAATCGGGCAAACCGATGAGGATGGCGTGATTGTTGCCCGCCGTATCGATGGTCAGAGGAACGCCGGCCACGTCTAACGCTTGATTCAGGTTGCTGATGAATACATTGGAATCCGGGCTGTTCTTAATCGCCGTCTCGAGACCGTTGATGTTACCCTCAAGCGCCGCATGACCGGCAGCTGTCAGAGCTGCTTTGGCAGGACCGCAAGTGGTTTGGTCCCAACAATTGAACTGAATAATCGCAGTATCCAAACGGTGTTCACCAGCGGCTAGCTGTTTTGCGGAGATTGTGCTCTCTGTTTCAAATGGCATGGGGACGAGCTCCTGTGTGGGGGTAATCCAGGAATTCAAATCGGATTGGGTGGGGTATGTATGTTGGCTGAGAACTGTATCTTAGCCGGATGGATAATCGTTGTCAGTGGGGAAAATACGATGCCGCTGAGCCCCCGCCTAAAATCGCGGAAATGCTCAGTGGATGACAATTTCGCGGTGCGACTATTGGCAGTTATTGGTGACCTCGAAGTTGGAGAGCCAGGTGTCGGCCTCGGAGGCTGGTTTGTTCAGGCGAGTGAATTGATCTCGTATGTGTTTTTGCCAGGCGTCGTTTAGCTGTTGGTTGGTCACTGGTTTGGAATGATCATCGAAAAGGAGGTCGGTCAGTTCTCTTTTGAATCGAGCCGGATCGTCGTTCATTTTCTTGCCCCAGAGATCTGCCATTGCGTCGACGCACATTTTTTCGCTGGAGTGAGCGGCGCTTCCGTTGCCTGTCCACGATGCGTTTTCAACTCCGGTTTTTTGCCCGGCTGCCACCACTCCTCCGCTTACACTTGCATCTGAAACCTTGGCCATCTATTTCAATCTCCTTAATCCAAACCTGTCTTGTTTTGTTACGCCTCGTGAGTCTCTTCTTCTCTTCTCTTCGATCCTCTTGTCTCCTGTCTCCTGTCCCTCTCCTCTTGTCTCCTGTCCTACGCGATTACGGAGTAATCGGATATCCAGCCAGCGCAATCTGTCCTTCCGTTAACGACTTCATGTACCCCTTGCCGAAAGCTTTGGAGACGGCGCCCGGTTCACGAGCCAGTTCGCCAAAACCAGCCATTCCTTTTTGTTCAAATGTCTCGTAAGCGTGCTCGGTGTACAATCCGGCGCCTGCACCACAGGCGATACCAATCGGAGTTTCCGGTCCGCCACAAGCGATCGAACCAAGAACGGTGGCGCCAACCGAAAGCCCACCTTTGAGTCCGGTATTTGCTCCTTCAGCGATATGACCCTGTGCCGCCTCGACCACTCCAGCTGCGGCGAAACCTGCTCCGGCAACATAAGGAGCGACCTTGCCAGCTATCGGCGCATACTTCAGTGCCGTTCCGGCTAAATTCTCTGCGCCTGGAATTGCTTGCAAAACCTTGCCCACGACATTCGCCTCCTGACCAACGGCGCCATTTTCCGCGATGACACCAGAGGTGGCGGCACGCAGCGCGAGGTGAGCAGCGTCGCTGGCCTGTCCAGACTTATCCACAACATTCGCCCCCGTTGCCACGGGTCCGCCTATATTGAGTTCTGCGGCAGCCAGGGCTGACTCGATGCCTTCCTTTTGTGTCTTAGTAAATTCCTTAGCCGCGTCGCCGCCCAGGTCGCCCTTTTGTGAGCGATCGATGGCGGCTCTGGTGACGGCGTCGCGGTCTTGTTGCTGGTAGGTGTTGTGCGGAAATTCGCCGGCGACCGAATTGACAAATGACTTTTGCTCGGGCGAAAGCTTGTCGTATCCAGAGTCAGCTTTGTTGCGCACATCGGCAGGGTCCTTCTTCCAGCCGTTTTCGCGATTGTCGGCATTGCTTCTATTTGTGCCGTTGGCGCGTTCCAGTCCATCGACATCGCGATCCATCCAGCGAGTCATGCGCTCTTTTTGGGCCGGGTCGTCGGTGTTTTTCGCACCATCGGCGATGCGCGTAAGGAAATCGCGTTGCTGCGACGTCAAGTCTTTATCCTTATATCGGTCGTCCATCTCTTTGCCGAATGCCGTTTTGGGCAGATCTTTGCGGGCAGGATCCGGTGTAGCTGCATCTTTAGGTGCCGGGTCTTTCGCTGCATCTTTCGGCTTTGCTGCATCTTTCTCTGCGTCTTTCGCTGCATCTTTAGGGGCCGCTGGATCTTTCGCGGCGTCTTTCGGTACTGCACCGGTGGTGGCGTCACCTGCTGGTTTGATAGCGCCGAATTGAATGCTGCCGTCAGTCAACACGCAGGCTTTGCTCAAGTGGTGGTCGGCGGTGGAAGGCTCGTTGCGGCGTGTGTCGGCAGTTCCCGGGCGATAGGCATCGACGGCAGCACCGGAGGCGGCGCGGCAATTCTCGGCGCGTTCCTTATGGGGAGCAGTGTTGTCGGCGGTGCGGAGAGCTTGATCCACGCGGAGGTCCTCTGCGCCGACGATCTATCTCTGCCGTGTGTAAACACATGCAGTACCTATCGTCGCCGATGGTTGGGGGTTATATGGAGCGGGGCAATAGTAACTGAAATCGGATGGTTGGGTTTATCAACCACAATGTAATTTAGCGCTCCATTGTTACCAAGATGCTACGAGAGTGAATGCTGGTAGTGCTAGTCCGGTGCTTCTGGTCTCTGCATCTGCTTCCCTAATTCAACCTCCGCCTGAATTTGTAAATATAGACCGCTTCGGTGGGTGGTCTTCCATGAAGTTTTCGAGGGCGCGTACCCACTCAATTCGGCCGTAGCGCCCTTCCAGTTCTCTGCCGAATTCAGTAAGGTGGACTGACTCCCAAACGATTTTGTTGTATTCGTCACAGCCGTAACCCGCCGCTGCATCGACGGGGTCTCGGCACGGATTTCTTGTAAAGTCGATGTGTTGGAGCTTGCGCAAGTTGGGCGAGGCGGCGAGGACTTCTACATCTGCTTCTGTCAAATGGCTGTTGGAAAGATCGAGCCAGCGCAGGTCTGCCAACCGAACCGAAGCTGCTAGTGCATTGATCGGCTCGCCCGTCCATGATTGTTTCGAGCCATCTATCGAGGCTATCTGCGCCAATTGCGGAACCTGAAAAAATTCCGGAGCCGCCGCTATTGCTTGCAAATTCAAGTGACGAAGCGGAATCATCGTGACGATTTCTGCGGCGTGATTGATGAAATTTCTCGCAGTTATTGTGATCTCGATTGGTAATCCTTGAACGAATATCACCTCAGCCTCCCATCTTCTGGCGCAACCGTCGAACTCTTGGTGCCAGCTCACCAGGCTACTTTTGTATTTATCCATGTTCGCGTCATACATATCTTTATTGAACCAAATAGGTTTTTTCTCCATCTCATCAACCAGCCGAAAGATTTCCGCTCGCGAATCGCCGGTCTCTTTCAACGCATTAACAAATTCCTCTTTCAACTTCTGCTCGCCAGGAGCGCTAAGAATCTGTTGCCAAATGTCTGATGCTTTGGTAGATGTTGTCATTTCATTAGTGGCTAGGTGACGGCGGATTTGGAAGCATTGTGACTGCGCAAGAGCTCGAACAGTCGTGGATGCACCAGCGTGTTTTCTTTGTCCACATGAACATCAAGATCAGCACGCAATTCCTGTAGCGCTGCTACGGTTGTCTCTTTCAGAGTGCTGTTCGACAAACGACCGAGCATCTGATCGAGAGTGACAAGAGCCTTGCCGCAGTTGTTGTGTTCGCTCTCCATTTCTTGCAATCGCTCGTGCAAATCCATACTGGACAACGGCGGCGGCGTGCCCTCTTCAAGCGCTGCAGCCGTAGGAAAGAGCACCGCTTCTTCGTCACGCAGGTGCGCTTCTATTTTCGTGCGAACCTTTGTATAAAGTTGTTGAGCTTCCGAGACCGACGCGGCGTCCTGCAGCTTCGCGGCATCATCTGCACACACGTTGGACAGCGCCTCTAACAATTCACTCAAGCGAGGCAACTCCCTTCGCAGAAAACTGTGATGTGTGGCTACGATTGCGTCTGTTGTTTCTTTGAGACTCATGACCGATATTGTACCATCGGCACGGGAGTATATTAGCCAGCGCCACCTTATTTTCTGTGCTGGAGCTTTTCCCTGATTGCCCTACTCTTCGCCGCAAAACGTTCTTGGTCTAAGTCGTATTTTGTTTTCTTCCTGATCGTTAACATGATAGTCGTGCCCTTGGCAGTTTGTGCATCACTGGTCAACAGGATGTGCGCCATCAGGTCGTCTTTGTCAGCGTCCATCATCACGGTGCCTGCGGCGACGAATTTGTTGGTCTCGTGACTGGCATTTTGACTGAATTTCCAACCACCAGCACTCATGTCATCGTAATAGAATTTCTGGATTTTCTCCGGCGCATCAGGCGAGCTCATATTAGCCATATCGTAATGCACATCGGGGCTCGCCGCGCAGTACGAGGCTATTGATCCAGGATACTGTTTGAGTGGAAAAATAGGCGGTATCTCAACGCCACCTTTGCCGGACATGTCGGAGTTTACTACTGAACCGTCGGCACCCTTGACGTTCATGGTCGGCAAAGATGGTTGCCCATCAGGTGTCTTTCCCATATTTGAGAAATGCATCACCGTGCCATTGGCTGTGGTCATGTCCACGTTTGGCATATCGGATGACGACGTCGGCAGATGCGACACAGTTACTTGGGTTCCGTCAGGTGTTTTCGTTGTTAAGGAGCAAGCGGAAAGCATCCCGCTGATAAGCATCGGTAACCATAGACTGCATACACTTTTATTCATTGTCATCAGATCTCTTTCAATTTCACAACCACGATGCGGTTGCATGATTGTACTGCAACTGATGCGGCTTGCAACGTGCTTCGCCTACCTAGTTGACTGGGAAATTCATAGGCTGGTGGCGGGTAAAGCCGCCTCCAATTGTTGAATGGTGTAATCAATTATTTGCAGAGCCAGCGGAGACTTATGATTGATTTTATTTTCAATCTTCCAATCGTAGGAAACCAATGTCGCTGGAGATGAATCCGCAATTTGGGGTTCAAGTTCACTTTGTTGGGCATCGATAGGTATGGCGGCGCTTTCGGTCTGGGCAGGAGTTCTCCTAAAAGCGATTTCCATAATTATGCGGAATTGTTGCAAAAACTCGCGCGGTGTTTGAACGCTGATAGCAGGAGTACCCGACCTTCCGCTCAGCCCCATGGACTGATGAAACTCGTAGGCGGACTGGCCTGCATACCTATCGATGTCCTCCACGTAATCAAGGACGACGGTCACCGAACGTTCAGTCGTCTGTTGTTCATCAACTTTCCACCAGAAATGGTGTAAGACATACGGTGCGGCGTTGGAAACGATGTGCGCGTTCGGCGCGAAGAATCGACTGATTGTACTGATTGCCTGAGATTCGGCAAGGGGATACAGTGCGGTGCGCTGACAGACTCCGTAATCGGGTTTGCTGCGCATAGGCAGGTAACGAAGGGTCCATTGGAGCGAGCCGACTGTCATCCTGACTACAGCTGCAACCACCAGCAGTATCAGACAGCCAAAAACAATAAGAAGCGGCCAGCCAGTTAACATCCAAAATCCCTATGCCACCATATGCGGTAGGTTTCTTTCATTGATACAGTACCCTTTTAATTTCCTTTGATCCTTGTTCATGTTAAGTTCCTCGTAGTGCCGTGTGAGTGCCGAATGCCGCTCACCCCCGTAAACCATCAGGCGACTTCGCCATCTACAACCGTTATGGTGACTTCTTTACCAAGTTTGTTGAGATATTTCACCAGAGTATCCAGCGTGAAGAGGTCTATTCGACTTGAGAACAATTCGGCTATTCTCGGCTGAGCAACACCGATTATTTTCGCCGCTTGTGCTTGTGTCAAGCCTTTGGATTTGATTGTCTCTTCGATTTCAATCATCAGTTTGCTCCGCATAAGGAGGTTGGCAGACACGTCGTCACTTTTGCCCATGTCCTTGAAGACATTGCCTCTACTTTCGTAAACTTCGCGCTCGTATCTCTTAGCTGCTGTTTGGTTTGTCGGCTTTCGGTATGTCTGTTTTCTGCTGGAGCTTTTGGAGTTCGGCATATTCGGACCTCGCAATCTGGATTTCGTTTAGTGGCGTACGTTGTGTTTTCTTGGGAAAGCAGTGAAGAATGTATATTGCTGTTGCATAAGATGCGACGTAGATGACTCGATGCTCGTAAGGCTGTTGATTATACGAATAATCGTATAATTGTGCAAAGTTGGTTTGTACTTTGGTCAATTGGCGCATTTTTCGAGCTGTTCCCGAAGATAAAATTTCGATTTTCATCGTGCCACCGAATCCGTCTCTGTCAGGTCCTCGGCATAGGTCACAGATAGCAATCCGGCGTCATGCTCCGGCTTTGGTTCGCAGCCCAGCAGTCTGCCGGTCAGCGATGACCGCAGCAACTCTAGCGCTTGGGCAAGATGCCACTCTTGTATGTACACCTCGGGTCCCTCTTCGATGGCAAAAAGCGCAGCCTTCCGGAACAGCTCGCGAATGAATGCAGCGCTTGCGCCTTCTGTGCTCTGCACAAATTTGCTCATGTCGTTTACTGCAACTGGGAGCTCCTTTGCATACAACTCGAACAGACGCGTCCGGCAGTCTTCATCCGGCAAAGGGATCATAATCGCCTGGTCGATCCGTCCTGGACGAGAAGCGAGCGCTGGCTCCAGTATTTCAGGACGATTGGTGCTCAGCAAGAAAAGCACATCGGCATCATCGGCAATACCATCCATTTGATTCATCAGTTCGAAGAGGAGTGGGTTGTGGTGCATTCGCGTACGCTCCTCTGCGACAAGATCAACATCTTCGATGACGACAGTAGCAGGTTGAAGCGATCGGGCTAACGCGCATGCATCTTCTACATGCTGAACACCCCTTCCACTCAAAAGCACGGTGGTGCGATTTGGCATTTGCGTCAACAGGTACATGATCGTCAGAGACTTACCGGTTCCGGGAGGACCATACAGAAGGAGCCCACGCTTCAGGTGTCGCCCACGTGAAAGGAGAAGATTGCGGTGGTTGGAAAAGCCCGAGGTGTGACGCTCAATTTCTTGGAGGACTCCATTCGGCAAAATTACTTGGCTGCGGTTGATAGCGGGCACATTCTGAAAGCACACGGTCAAATCTCTTCGCACCTCCTTCATGCAGATTACCTGACCCCTGTAAATGCTGTGAGCGTCTGCTAACAGCCTCAATTCGGCTAGAAAGTCTTCAGCAATCTTGCGATCTTTGGCCATCACTTCGACCATCACGTTCCTTTCGTCATGCCTCCAAGTTGGACTGAGAAGCACTGCAAAACGCCCCTGGTTGGTGCGTACCAGATATATGGCTTGCTGGGCACAGCTCAAGTTGCGTCCATCGCTGAGAGTTACGTTCTCGTACTGAACCGGCCCTGCAGTCTGTTGAACATACGAGTCAGGATGAAGTAGATCACCAAATCTGTTGTCGGATGTCGTTGACAGACCAAGCACCATTCCTTTACTATGCTTGCGGGCAAGATAGCGCTGGAGAGCAAGATAAACACAAGCTTTGCGATAAGGGCTGAATTCCGTTTGCACAATGGGATATTTTCGCGGGTCGCGACCGAAGTGCTTTTTGAGATAATCCAGGATCGGCTTTGGTCTGTTTGAAAATAAAGCTATCGCTGCTTTCACCAACAAATGTTCCATGATAATTCCTCGAACCTGATACTTAGTCGCGCGATAAAGCGGCTGCAAGTGAGGGCACCACTTGCGACACCAAAGAGACCGATCTATGTCCGCAGCATACTCGGCGAGACTGCATTTAGTATGCATTCTCGGTATGCTTGTGGAAATATGTTTGTCACAGAGTCTCGACTGAAAGAATCAGCCTGTCTCTTGTTCGCGCGAAAGAGTTATCGTGTCGCCGCGCTTGTTTGAAATTTTCAGCATACATTTGTTTTCAATCAGACTCCTTATCAGCGGTAGGGCCGTGCGAATGTTGTTGCTTGCAAGGTCTTGAAGTAACTGACTCAGCTCAACTGGAGCGGCAAGTTGCGTCCAGACCAACTGCTTTCTTCGTGCCGGCTGTAGTCCGGTGCCGCCCCAATCAAAAATGAAACCATCAACTTCTTCAGTTTGACTAACCTCGAGAGGGTAAAACCTCCTGAGGTCCCAAACAAAATGTATTCGGTCTAAGAATGGCTTGTGTACTGAATCCTTGCCAAAGATTTTTCTATTGCAACTGATACAAAAACCTGACCAACTGTTGCATCCGGAAAGCGGTGAGCCCCCGAAGCTCAGAACAAAAATCTTTTCTGAGCACACCGGGCAGGGCTCAGTAAATATTCCATCCTTCCATCCCAAGAGCAGATAGCCCAGGCAGAGCGGACCATCTCCCCAGACCCATGGCCAAGAGCACCAGGAAAAGGAGAGCGGCGTGAAAAAGTAATCTCGGCAATTCAAAATATCTTGCTCGTGTTTGAGCAACAAACTCAAATTGCTGGTGAAGAATTGGAATTGCTCGTCCAATCTTGCGTTATCGATATTGGCTGGCACGTGACCGTGCGAATGAATAGTCATGGCATACCTCGCTTTAGCTGGATTTATAAAGCGCCTGCAAGCTGAGAAACTCAAATTGGCGCTGTTGTCACCATAGCACAGAATCATTTCACTTGGGACTGCAAATCTTGTTCAGCATCCTACTTGCCGATCACCGCACCCAGCTCGTTAGGACATTCGCTATCTCGGAGCGATCAATCACTGCCGATAACCGCGTCCAAAATAGTGATTCAGCGTCATCGAATGGAAAGAAAAAATCGCGCATCAATTGATCACAGGTTCGCGGAAGCGTTGACGTCGGTTCTGGTATTTCTTCGACGAGCGTGCGAACACGTGCGAGATCTCTCTCATCACCAGGTTCAAAATCATCGACTCCGTAAACATAACGTTCAAAGATCGCGTAGGCCAAATCTTTCTTCAGCTCTGCGTCATTGGGATTTGCTTCAAGACCAGCTTCCATGGCTTCGATTGATACATTCGCATAGTGCTCAATATTTTTGCAAGTACCTTTCTTGGTGGCATCGGATCCAGCGCGACGGTCTTTCAGTCCGTTCAACTCGTTTGCATTTGCAGATTCTGCATCGCCTGTTGTCATTTGTGTCATTT
>Ga0182024_10012703_pt1 | contig 16609 bp, 16 predicted proteins | sample P32metaG_FD_120480 | JGI IMG/M metagenome (GOLD analysis project Ga0182024, IMG submission 120480) | Permafrost microbial communities from Stordalen Mire, Sweden - P3-2 metaG (Illumina Assembly) | ecosystem: Environmental > Terrestrial > Soil > Wetlands > Permafrost | place: Sweden: Stordalen... | reverse complement strand
GCTTGGCCCGCGCCGCCAGCCGGGCAAGCCCAGCAAGCGGCACAGCCCGCTCAAACCAACTGGCCGGCCCCGCCGCCGGCGGGGCAACCTAAGTAGCCTCTCAGCGCGCGCACCTAATGGGCCTATGGCGCCGCTTCCGACGTATTCACGCTGATCAGTTCAGGATAAAGAGCGCGTGCGGCGCGGACGCCGTTAGTGTCATTTGGCCCTTGGTTCTCAGATCGCTTCATGTCCTTTACCGTTGCCATTGTCGGCCGGCCCAATGTCGGCAAATCGACCCTGTTCAACCGCCTGGTTGGCGCGCGGCGCGCGCTTGTTGACGATAAGCCGGGTGTTACGCGCGATCGCCGAGAAGGCGAGGGGCGGCTCGGCGACCTGTCCTTTCGGGTCATCGATACGGCAGGCCTCGAGGACGCCGCGGCCGAGACCCTTTCAGGAAGGATGCAGGTACAGACCGCGGCCGCTATGGCGCAGGCGGACGTCGTGCTCTTTCTCGTCGACGCGCGCGCAGGCGAAACGCCGACCGATCGAGCCTTTGCGGGTCTCGTGCGTAAGTCGGGCAAGCCTGCGATCCTCGTCGCCAACAAGACCGAAGGGCGGGCCGGCGTAGCGGGCGCGTTCGAAGCCTATGCGCTTGGGCTCGGCGACCCGATCGCCATCAGTGCCGAGCACGGCGAGGGGTTGTCCGGGCTCTATGATGCACTTCGCGCGGCGCTGCCCGACGCGACCGCGCAGGCCGAACCTGATGAAGTTCCGGACGACGCGGCGGAAGACAAGCCGATCCGCATCGCGGTTGTGGGCCGGCCGAACACCGGCAAATCGACACTGATCAATCGTTTGCTCGGCGCGGAGCGATTGTTGACAGGTCCCGAAGCCGGCATCACGCGCGACGCGATCGCGGTTGATCTTGACTGGCGGGGCCGGCACTTGCGCATGTACGATACCGCAGGGTTGCGCCGCCGTTCGCGCATTGCGGAAAAGCTCGAAAAGCTGTCGGTCGCCGATACGCTCCACGCCATCCGCTTCGCCGAAGTGGTGATCGTGCTCGTCGATGCGATGGCGCCATTCGAAGAACAGGACATCCGCATCGCCGACCTCGTCGAGCGCGAAGGCCGTGCCATCGTGCTTGGCATCAACAAAGTGGATTTGGTCGATCGGGACCCGGGCGTCCGTCCGCGACTCCGTGAAGAAGCCGATCGCATCCTGCCGCAGATCAAGGGCGTGCCGGTCGTCGCCATGTCGGCGCGCAGCGGCGAGGGGCTCGACCGGTTGATGGCAGCCGTGATGGAGAGCTATGCGGTCTGGAACCGCCGCGCGCCGACTGCCGCGCTCAACCGTTTCCTGGCAAAAGTGGTGGAGGCGCATCCGCCGCCAGCCGTCCGCGGCCGGCGCATCCGGCTCGACTACATGACGCAACCTAAATCGCGACCGCCGACTTTCGTGCTGTTTTCCTCTCGGGCATCGTCGCTGCCCGAGACCTATCGTCGCTATCTGATCAACGGCCTGCGCGAGGCCTTCACGCTGCCGGGCACGCCGATCCGGCTGACGCTGCGCGCCAAGGCCAACCCTTATGCGGGCCGGAAGCGCCGTTGATGGAGCGGCTGATAGACGAACCGAAAGTAAAAGGCGGCGCAATGCGGCGGGAGGCCGCCTTTGTCTTCATCTTCGCGACCGTGCTGTTGGACATGCTCGCAATCGGCATTGTCATTCCAGTGTTGCCGAAGCTCGTTGTCGATTTTGTTGGTGGCGATACGCAAGAGGCGGCAAAGATTTTCGGCGTGTTCGGCACCGCATGGGCCTTGATGCAATTTTTGTTCTCGCCATTTCAAGGCGCGCTGTCGGACAGCTTCGGCCGGCGCAAGGTGATCGTGATCTCCAATTTCGGTGTTGGACTCGATTATGTGCTGATGGCGCTCGCGCCCACGCTCGGATGGCTGTTCGTCGGCCGCCTGATTTCCGGGATCACGGCCGCGAGCATCGCGACCGCATACGCTTACGTCGCCGACGTGACGCCGCCGGATAAACGTGCCGCGCGCTTTGGCTTTCTTGGCGCGGCCTTTGGCGCCGGATTTGTGCTGGGGCCGGCGCTCGGCGGGCTTGCGGGCAGCATTTCTCCGCGGCTGCCGTTCTGGATCGCCGCCGGCTTGAGCCTGGCCAATGCCTGCTATGGACTATTGGTCCTGCCGGAATCGTTGCCGCGTTCAGAGCGCGTGGGCTTCAGTTGGCGGTGCGCCAATCCCTTCGGCGCTGTGGTATTGTTACGTACACACGCCGAATTGTCCGGGCTCGCCTTCGTCAACTTCCTCGGCAATCTCGCGCACGCCGTGCTGCCAAGCATCGGCGTCCTCTACATGTTGTATCGTTATGGCTGGAACGAACGCATCGTCGGCTTGACGCTCGCGGGCGTCGGGGTCGCATCGATGATCGTGCAAGGTGCCGTGGTCGGCCCGGTGACGAAGCGGATCGGCGAGCGTGCCGCATTGATGGTCGGCCTCGCCTTTGGCGTCGTGGGTTTTCTCGTGTTCGCCGTGGCAAAAACCGGCACCGAATTCTGGATCGGCATTCCGCTCTTGGCGTTGTGGGGCTTGGAAAGCCCGGCTTGCATGGCCTTGATGAGCCGTTTGGTCAGCGGCTCGGAACAGGGCCGGCTTCAAGGTGCCAACTCAAGCGTTACCGGCATCGCCAATCTGTTCGGTCCAGCGCTGTTTTCCCAGACTTTCGCGTTCGCGATCGGCACTGGGCAAGATTGGCAGCTTCCCGGCGCACCGTTTCTGATCGCAACGCTGCTGCTGGTGCTTGCCGCTATTCTGGCGTTGTGGGTGACGCGGACTCGGACATAGCCAGGTCTGTCGCGGCTCATCGTTCGGTGGACGGCGATGTTCAGGCGGGCCGCATGAACTCCTGAAGCTTGCCGCTGCGGAAATCGTAGATCTTTCCGGTTTCGGAAAAGCTGGGCAGACAAAGATCGAGGATTTTCTCCGCGACCTGTTCCGGAGTCGGCAACGTCATCGGGTCTTCGCCCGGCATGGCCATGGCGCGCATGCGGGTGCGGGTCGCGCCGGGGCTGAACAGATTGACGCGCACCGATGTCGAGCTCGTTTCTGCCGCGTAAGTACGCACCAGCACGTCAAGCGCCGCCTTCGACACCGAATAGGGGGCCCAATAGGCGTAGGCGAGCGTGGCGATGCCCGATGTCACAAAGACGGCGCGGCCAGCGTCGGAGCGTTTCAGCAACGGATCCATGGCGCGGATGAGATGCCAGTTGGCGGTGACGTTGACCGCCATCGTGTCGTCCCAGGCTTTCGGCTCGATGTGATCGAGCGGGGAAGGCACGCCGGCCGTCGCGGCATTGCCGACGAGCACATCGAGCCGCGCGTAGCGCTCGTTCAGCGCGGTAGCGAGTCGATAGAGGCCGTTGTAATCGCGCATGTCGACCGGGGTCAGCGTCGCCGAGCCGCCCGCGGCACGCACCGCATCGTCGAGTTCTTCAAGACCGCCGACCGTGCGCGCCATTGCGATTACATGCGCGCCGGCGCGCGCCAGCGCGAGCGCCGCGGCGTAACCGATGCCCCGCGAGGCGCCGGTGACGAGCGCGACCCGATCGGCGAGAGGCAGGGACATCCCTCAGCTCGCCTCGGCGAGCAGGGACAGCTGATGCGGTGGCGCGTCTTGCGCGGTACGGTCGGTGAGCGGCGTCGGATATTCGCCGGTAAAGCAATGGTCGGTGAATTGCGGACGCACCGGATCGCGCGCTTTTTCGCCCATCGCGCGGTAGATGCCTTCCACCGAGAGGAAGGCAAGCGAATCGGCGCCGATAAATTTGCGCATGCCCTCAAGGTCGTGGGTCGCCGCCAGCAGCTTGTCCTGCTCGGGCGTGTCGATGCCGTAATAATCCGGATGGGTGATCGGCGGCGAGGCGATGCGAAAATGCACTTCGCGGGCGCCCGCGTCGCGCATCATCTGCACGATCTTCACCGACGTCGTGCCGCGCACGATCGAGTCGTCGATCAGTACGATGCTCTTGCCATTGACCACGGCGCGGTTGGCGCTGTGCTTGAGACGAACACCAAGCTGGCGGATTTGTTGCGTCGGCTCGATGAAGGTACGCCCGACATAATGGTTGCGGATAATGCCGAGCTCGTAGGGGATGCCGGATGCTTGCGCGTATCCGATTGCCGCGGGCACGCCGGAATCGGGAACCGGGATCACGACGTCGGCGGCGGCGGGCGCTTCGCGCGCGAGCTCTTGCCCGCAGTTCTTGCGCACGTCGTAGACGCTCCGGCCGCCGACGATCGAGTCAGGCCGCGCGAAATAAACGTATTCGAAGATGCAGGGGCGCGGCGCCACCGGCACGAACGGCTTGTGCGAATGGGCGCCATCCTCGTCGAACACGAGAATCTCGCCATTCTCCACGTCGCGCACATAATGCGCGCCGATGATATCGAGCGCACACGTCTCAGAGGCGAGGATGGGGCAGCCGTCCAGTTGGCCGAGCACCAAAGGCCGAATGCCCAACGGATCACGGGCGCCGATCAGCTTCTTGTTGGTCAGGCCGACGAAGGCATACGAGCCTTCGAGCATGCGCAGCCCCTCGATGAAGCGATCGACAAAACGGTTGCGGTGCGAGCGCGCCACGAGATGGAGGATCACTTCGGTATCGGTTGTCGACTGCATCATGGCGCCTTCGCGCACCAGCTCGCGGCGCAATGTCAGGCCGTTCGTAAGATTGCCGTTGTGCCCAACGGCAAAGCCACCGGCATTGAGCTCGGCGAACAACGGCTGCACATTGCGCAGGATGGTCTCGCCGGTGGTCGAATAGCGCACGTGCCCGACGGCGGCATTGCCCGGCAGGCGATCGATCACCTCGCGGCCCGAAAAGGCGTCGCCGACGAGCCCAAGGCGGCGTTCGGAGTGAAATCGCTTGCCGTCGAAGGAGACGATGCCGGCGGCTTCCTGGCCACGATGCTGAAGGGCATGCAGGCCTAACGCCGTGATGGCGGCGGCGTCGGGATGGCCGAAGATGCCGAACACGCCGCACTCTTCGCGTAGGCGGTCCCCGTCAAGGTCGAGATGAGCAGTTTCTGTCATGGCCTCGGCCCACGATCCCTCAATGCACGATTCTCCTGGCCTCGAGCAATTGCTGCATCCCGATGCGGCTGGAATTGTCATAGCCCGCGTCGGCGCGGCCGTCGGCGGGTTTATCGCGTTCGCTGTGCCGATCCGGCGCGCCTTCCGGCGTTTCGGTGTCTTCCGGGCGCGGCCGCTTCAGCCTCTTCAAGATGGTGCTTTCCGGGTCCTCCGGCAACATCGACATCAGCCATTGCCCAGTGCCAGTCAGGACGATGCGCGATTTAGCGCCTTTCACCCATTCCGGCTGGCTGCGATCGGGAACGAGCCAGTTGAAGAACATGAATGCCACGACGACGATGACGAGTCCGCGCGCGAGTCCAAATAAGAAGCCAAGCGTGCGATCGAGCGCGCCCACACGGCTGTCGAGCACCATGTCGGAGAGCCTGACTGTCAGAACCGAGACCACGAGAAGCGTCAGCAGGAATACGCCGCCGATCACAGCCACGGCGGCGACGATATCGTTGTTGAAGTACTGCTTGGCGACCGGCAGAAGCTTGGAATACGCGTAAAGCGTCGCGCCGGCGGCCAGCACCCAGGCGATGATCGAGAGCACCTCGCGCATGAAGCCGCGCACCATGGCGAGCAGCCCTGAAACCAGCATGACGACGATGAGTACGATGTCGAGCAGCGTAATCGGCATGTTTTGCTGGTCCGCTCGTTAGTCCGCCTTATTTGGCCGCGTGCGCAGGTGGCTCGGAGGTAAAGGTCCGCCGCGTGTATAGCTGGACCGTACGGTTCCGTCACCCGCCTTATCGTGCGCTCAACAGGATCACCGATATCGGCCACCGGCTGATACCTCGCATACACAGACCTTCATCCCCAGTTTGGAGGTTACACGGCGTGAAACGAGCGGCGGCGATCGGTGCCTTTGTACAGTGATGGCTCAACCAGTCTAGTTGTCCTGCCGGCCGACGCGCCGCAGCGCCGGCACGCCGTCGCGGGCAATATCGGCGACCAGGTCGGCAAGCGTGCCGATGGTTGCGAGCGCGAAGCCGTCGGGAGCTTCGTTACGCGCGGCCTCCGGGACAATCGCCCTGGCGAAGCCGAGCTTCTGCGCTTCTTTCAGCCGCGCCGCAGTCTGCGCCACCGGCCGCACCGCGCCTGAGAGCGACACTTCGCCGAAATAGACTGCATCCGCTGGCAGCGGAGCGTGCGCGAGCGACGACACCAGGGCGGCAGCGGCGGCAACGTCGGCCGCCGGCTCCTGAATGCGCAAGCCGCCGGCGACATTGAGATAGACGTCGTGGCCCGAGAGGCGAACCCCGCAATGCGCCTCGAGGACAGCCAGTACCATTGACAGCCGGCTCGGGTCCCAGCCGACGACCGCGCGTCGCGGCGTACCGAGAGAGGTGGGCGCGACCAGAGCCTGAATTTCCACCAGGAGCGGGCGCGTTCCTTCAATGCCGGCGAAGACGGCGGTGCCCGCGCTGCCGAGTGCGCGTTCGGAGAGGAACAGCTCGGAGGGATTGGCCACTTCGTGCAATCCGGCACCGGTCATCTCAAACACGCCGATCTCGTCGGTGGGGCCGAAACGGTTCTTGATGGCGCGTAGAATGCGGAATTGCTGGGAGCCTTCGCCTTCAAACGACAGCACCGCGTCGACCATGTGCTCGACAACGCGCGGACCGGCAATCTGTCCGTCCTTGGTGACGTGGCCGACCAGGATCACGGCAGCGCCGGTGCGCTTGGCGAAGCGAATGAGCTCGCCCGCCGATCCGCGCACTTGCGTAACGGTGCCCGGTGCGGACTCGACGGATTGGGTCCACATGGTCTGGATTGAATCGATCACCAGAAGTTGCGGCGGCCGCGCCTGGGAGAGCGTCGCCACGATGTCCTCGACCGAGGTCTCGGCGGCCAGCTCGACGGCCGCGTCGGTAAGGCCGAGCCGATCGGCACGCAGCCGCACCTGGGCGACGGCTTCCTCGCCGGAGATATATACTGCACGGTGACCGTGGCGCGCGAAGGCGGCGGCGACTTCGATCAACAGCGTCGATTTGCCGATGCCCGGATCGCCGCCAAGGAGGAGCACCGAACCCCTCACCAGGCCACCGCCAGTCACGCGATCGAATTCGGCGACCCCGGAGGCAAGGCGCGGCGCTTCGAGCGTCTGGCCCTTGAGCGGCTCGATGACAAACAGGCGCCCTTTGCGCGAAGAACGCGCCGGCGTTGCCGCACCTTCCTCGACAAGTGTGTTCCACGAGCCGCAGGCATCGCAGCGGCCCGACCAGCGTGCATAGGCTGCGCCACAACTCTGGCAGACGAAGTTTGGCGAACGCACGGCCATCTCAAGTGCCCTCTCAACCGCCACGATAGACGAGATGGCAACGCAGGCCGAGCCGAACGAGGATTTCATAGCCGATCGTCCCGGCTGATGCGGCGACCTCGTCGACGGAGATGTTCTCGCCGATGAAGGTCGCGCTATCGCCGCGGCGAACGCGCACATCCGTAAGGTCGGTGATGTCAACACAAACCAGATCCATCGAAATGTGGCCGGCGATCGGACAGCGTTTTGCGGCGACGATCGCCGCTCCGCCGCCCTTGCGGTCCGTTCCGCTTGCGGCGCGCAACAGCCCATCAGCGTAGCCGAGCGCAACGACGGCAATGCGCGAGGCGCGTTTTGCCTTCCACGTGGCGCCATAGCCGACGGTCTCGCCTTGCTGCACTTGGCGCACCTGCAGGATGCGTCCGGCCAGCTCGACGGCGCCGCGCATCGGATTGGGGCGGCCGGGCGTGGGGTTGATTCCATAGAGCGCGGCGCCGGGCCTTGCCATGTCGAAATGCGCTGTATTGCCGAGGAAGATTCCCGAGGAATTGGCGAGCGAGGCGGGAACGCCGTGGTACAGCATGCGCAGTTCGCGGAAGAGCCGGATTTGACTGGCGTTGAGCGGGTGATCGGCGATTTCCGCGCAGGCGAGGTGGCTCATCAACAGCGTGATGCCGTGATTCTCGCTCTGCACCCGCAGCGCAAGCGCCGCGGCTTCATCCGCCGAGATGCCGAGCCGGTTCATGCCGGTGTCGACGTGGATGGCCGCGCCGCCGCGCCAGTTCTGCGCCGCGACGAAGGCGTCCCACTCCGCCAGTTCGGCCGTGCTGTTGATGACCGGCTGCGCGTTGAGCTCGGCAAACGCCATTTCGGCTTCCGGCACAAATCCATTGAGCACGTATATGGTGGCTTCGCGCGCCCGGGCACGCACGCGGCGCGCCTCGGCAATATCGGCAACGAAAAAGGTCTTGCAGCCGGCCTTCACAAGCTTCGCGGTGACCGGTTCGAGGCCGAGGCCGTAGGCATTGGCCTTGACCACGGCGGCGCATTCGGCGGTGATCAGCTTTTGCGCCAGCGTGCGCCAGTTTGCCTCGATGGCGTCAAGATCGATGGTGAGCGTGCCGCCGGTCTCCGGCTCCGCGAGCGGGTCGGCCGATTCAGGCAGGGGTTCTACGAACGCCATACCCGCGTTATGACGGCGGTCGCGGCGGCGGTAAAGGGGACGAAAGCGCGGCCTAAAAACTCGACCGATGCGCGGAATCGAGATTGGCGAAGCGGGTCACTTCAGCATCAAACTGCAAGGGTACTGTTCCGGTAGGTCCGTGGCGCTGTTTTCCAATAATGACCTCAGCCTTTCCGTGCACGGCATCCATCTCCGCCAACCATGTCTCGTGTTCGGCGGTTCCGGTACGAGGCTCCTTGTTCGTCAAGTAGTATTCCTCACGGTAGACAAAGAGCACGACATCCGCGTCCTGCTCAATGGAGCCGGACTCACGCAAATCCGAAAGCTGCGGCCGCTTGTCTTCTCGCGACTCGACCTGCCGCGACAATTGCGAGAGCGCGAGGATCGGAATGTTGAGCTCCTTGGCGAGCGCCTTGAGCCGGGTGGTGATTTCGGTGATCTCCTGCACCCGGTTTTCGCTGGAGCGGCGGGTCGAGCCCTGCAGGAGTTGTATGTAGTCGATCACCAGAAGATCAAGACCGCGCTGCCGCTTGAGCCGGCGGGCGCGTGCGGCCAATTGTCCGATGGTAACACCGCCGGTTTCGTCGACGTAAAATTGCAAACTCTGCAGTTCGATCGAGACATCCTTGATTTTTTCGAACTCGGCTTCGTCGATGGCGCCGCGCCGGATCTTGTTCGAGGGAATTCCAGTCTGCTCGGAGATGATGCGGGTGGCGAGCTGTTCGGCCGACATTTCCAGCGAGAAAAAGCCAACGATGCCGCCGTTGACAGTTTCCCTGTGGCCATCGGCGCGAACGTCGCCCTGCGCAAATGCCTTGGCGACATTGTAGGCGATATTGGTGGCGAGCGCGGTTTTGCCCATGCCGGGGCGGCCGGCGAGGATGATCAAGTCGGAATGCTGCAAACCTCCCATTCGGGAGTCGAGGTCGGTTAGGCCGGTGGCCAATCCCGACAAATTGCCGTCACGCTGATAAGCGCGTGCCGCCATGTCGACTGCGGTGGTGAGCGCCTGGGCGAAACGCTGGAAGCCGCTCTCATAACGTCCCGTTTCCGCAAGCTCGAAGAGCTTGCGCTCGGCCTCTTCGATATGGCTCTGGGGTGTCGCGTCGACGGGCGCGTCGTAGGCCAGATTGACCATGTCTTCGCCGATGTTGATCAGGTCGCGGCGGATCGACAGATCGTAGACCGTGCGGCCGTAATCCTCGGCGTTGATGATGGTCGTCGCCTCGGCTGCAAGCCGAGCCAGATACTGATTGACCGTAAGTCCGGCGACATCGAGGTCCACCGGCAGGAACGTCTTGAGCGTGACGGGCGTGGCCAGCTTTCCGGCGCGGATGAGCCCGCCGGCGAGCTCGAAAATGCGCTGATGGATGGTTTCGAGGAAGTGCTTCGGCTCGAGGAAATCGGAAACCCGGTAAAACGCTTCGTTATTGACCAGGATCGCGCCCAGCAGCGCCTGTTCGGCCTCGATGTTGTGCGGCGGCGCCCGGAACATCGTCTCTGCGGGAACCACCTTGCGTGCGGTCGAATCGAATGCTGCCATGGTCCCAATCAGGGGATTTGCGTGTGGCCGATTTGCGGTCACTCAACATCGCGGATCACTCAACGACGGCGTCACTGTCGAATCTCGCACCGTTGCACTTAACCACGAGGACCTCGTCGATAGTCGAGCGGAGACCCGTTGGGAAATGCTCATTACGGCTTTCCCCGCTACTCACTGTGTGCCGCAGAGCCGCCGTTGGCAGGCGCGAATGACTCTTGACGTACCCGTTTCGGCAGCGCCGGTTTATCGCGCTACTCGCCGGCGAGTCGCAGCGGCTCGGAGTAGCCGGATTCGATCGCACGCAAGCGCGCTTCCTGGCGCGCAATGTAGTCGCGCGTCTCCGGCACGACGCCTTTTCGCTTCGCCATCTGGATTTGAAACACCACCATGTCGCTCTCGCGAAACGCCATTTCCGAGGACGCCAAATAGAATTCCCACATGCGCACGAACCGCGCATCGTAGAGCCGCTCGACATCCTCCCGATGCGCGAGAAAACGCTCGCGCCAGGCCTTGAGCGTCTCGGCGTAGTGGAGCTGCAAGATTTCGACGTCGGTGACGATGAGCCTCGCGCGCTGGATGGCGGGCAGCACCTCCGATAGCGCGGGGATGTAGCCTCCCGGAAAAATGTATTTGGCGATCCAGGGATTGGTGACGCTCGGCGGACCGCTGCGGCCGATCGTGTGCAAGAGAAAGACGCCGTTGTCGTCGAGCAGTTGGGCGCACTTACGGAAGTACCTGTCGTAGAAGCCGACGCCGACGTGCTCGAACATGCCGACCGACACGATGCGATCGAAGCGGCCGGCGACGTCGCGATAATCCTCGAGCCGGAAAATCGCGTCCTGCGCCCGGCCGCGTTCGTGCGCCCGCTGTTGGGCGCGTGCGAACTGTTCCTGCGAGAGCGTGATGCCGGTCACGTGCGCGCCGGCAATCTCGGCGAGGTAGAGGGCAAGGCCGCCCCAGCCGCATCCGATATCGAGCACTGCGGCGCTGGGTTCGGGGAGAAGCTTCGCGGCGAGGTGGCGCCTCTTGGCGAGCTGTGCGTCATCGAGCGACTGGTCCGGCGTCTCGAAATAAGCGCAGCTATATTGCTGGTCGGCATCGAGGAACAGTTGGTAAAGCCTGCCGTCGAGGTCGTAGTGGTGGGCGACGTTGCGCCGCGACCGGGAGGGCGGATTGAACTGGTGGATGCGCCGGATCAAATAGCGCCCGAACCGGGACGGCAGCGCCCATCTGGGCGGGGCGATGTGCTCTTGCCGCAGCAGGATTTCCAGCACGTCCGCGATCGAGCCTTGCTCGACCACAAATGTGCCGTTCATGTAAGCCTCGCCTAGCCGGAGCTCGGGATTGAACAAGACCGTGCGCTGGGCTTTTGCGCTGGTAAAGCGCACGGCGGCGGACCGGCCGCCGCCATCGCCGAAGGTGTACCTGTTGCCAGCCGCCGTGGTGATCGTAAGCGAGCCGTGGCGGATAAACCGCCGCAAAAATATCGATAGCAACCAGTCCACGATTGCCTCCACGCACTTCTACGGTCGCCGTACCCAACGGGACGGCGACCATCAAGGCTTGGCACCCACGATCTAGGTCTCCGCTATAATCGTGGCAGCCGACCTTCCCCTGCCGTCATTAAAACAAAATCCTCGTTGACCAGCAATGCGGATGACGATCGTTTTCTTCTCCCTGATCGATATGCCAAACGCCGCTCACGTTTGGCCGGTTTTTGGGGTAAGGAATGGCCGGCCAGGCGGCGGTGATTTGAGGAGTTGAGGGTGACCCGGGGTTTCGCGCCCACAATAGGCCTGCTTGCAGCGTTGGCGCCGGCGATGGCGCACGCGCAGACCAACCTCGACCAGGGCAAGTCGGCGTCGCAAATCTTTTCGGCGGCCTGCGTGGAATGTCACAAGGCGCCGCACGGGCTCGCTAAAGGCAAAAGCGCCTCCACCGTGGCGGACTTCTTGCGCGAACACTACACGACGAGCCGCGACCAAGCGGCGGCGCTTGCGGCATATGTGGTAGGCGGGCGCGACATTGTTGCGGCACCAGCGCCGGGCAAGAAGCCGCCGGCAGAGAGTCCCAAGACCCCGGCCTTGGCAGAAGAGCCGAAACCACCGAAACATCAGGCCCAGAAGCCGCCAAAGCCGGGCGAAGGTGCATCCGCCAACGCCAAGCCGCAGCGGCCCGCGGACGCAGACGCCAAGCCCAAGGAAGAAGCGAGCCCCGGCGAGGTACCGAGCTTGGTCAACCCGATTGTGCGGCCCGAGGGCGGGCCACATGAGCGGCCGGCTACGGCCACCCGCAACCGACGCAAAGAGCCCAAAACTCCCGAGCCCCCGCAAGAGCCTGCCGCGGTGGCCCATGCGCCTGCCGCGGTTGTCGTCGAGCCGGCTCGCCCCGAGATGCCACTCCCAGAGACGGCTCCGAGTCCAACGCCGAGCGCCACCGCGCCGACGGACTCCGCTTCGGGCGAATCCGGCGAGAACGCGCCAGTGCCGCGCGACCACATTCCCGACTGAATAGATGGCGTCGATTAGCTCTTGGCCGACTAGCTCTTGTCGGTCGGGGAAGGGGTCTCGGCCGGTTCACCGTCTTCGCGGGCCCGCGCCGATTCTGCGGCCTCAGGCTCGAAGAACGCTTCCGCTGCAAGCACCGCGGCTTCTTCCGCCGTCTGCTCTTCGCGCAACCGGCTGACATCCTCGCCGCGATCGATGCGTGATGCTTCATCGGCGTTGCGGGCGACGATGATGTTGATCGACGTCTCGATCTCGGGGTGCAGCGCGAGCGGAACGCTGTGCCGGCCGATCGTCTTGATCGGCGCGTTGAGCGCGACGTGGCTGCGGTTCACATTGTATCCGGCGGCCGTGAGGATGCCGACGAGATCGCGTGGCGAAACCGATCCGAAGAGCTGACCTGCTTCCGAAGCTTGGCGCAGAACCGTGAAGCTTTTGCCGTCAAGCTTCTCCGCGACTTGACCGGCCTCGCCCTTAAGCGTGAGCGAACGCGCCTCGAGCTCGGTCTTCATCGTGCCAAAGCGCGTGCGGTTCTCCGCCGTGGCGCGCAATGCCTTGCCGCGCGGCAATAGAAAATTACGAGCGAAGCCGTCCTTGACGCGCACCACTTCGCCCATCTGGCCAAGCCTGGGCACCCGTTCGAGCAAGATCACTTCCATATCGATCTCCCCTGCTCAGCGGATCACATAGGGCAGCAGCCCGAGAAAGCGCGCACGCTTGATGGCTTGGGCCAGTTCGCGTTGTTTCTTTGCCGAGACCGCCGTAATGCGACTCGGAACAATCTTGCCGCGCTCCGACACGAACCGCTGCAGCAACTTGACATCCTTGTAATCGATCTTGGGCGCGTTGGCGCCGGAGAACGGGCAGCTCTTGCGGCGGCGGAAGAACGGTCGGCGTCCGCCCGCACCTTGCGGTGACATTGCCATGTTCACTCCTCCGTCGCGGTCGTTGTTGCAGCTTCAGGTTCGTCAGCGCCTTCGCGCGGACGTCGGTCGCGCGAACGATCGCCCCGGTCTCCTCTGTCGCCGCGGTCTCCTCTATCGCCGCGGTCTCCTCTGTCGCCGCGGTCGAAGCGGTCGCCCCGGCGGTCGTCGCGGTCACGATCGCGCTCGACTCTGCGCATCATGGCGGAGGGACCTTCCTCGTGTTCCTCAACCCTGATCGTCAGATAGCGCAAGACATCTTCGTTCAGGCGCTCCAGCCGCTCGATCTCGTTGATCGCCGCCGGCGGAGCATCGAGGTTCATGAGTGTGAAATGGGATTTGCGGTTTTTGCGCAGCCGATAGGAGAGGGATTTCACACCCCAATATTCGGTCTTCGCAACTGTTCCGCCGAGCCCTTCGACGACGCCCTTCAACTGGGCGGTCAATTCCTCAACCTGCTGCACGCTGGCGTCCTGGCGCGCAAGGTAGACGTGTTCATAGAGCGGCATGAATGCCCTTTCCTCGTTGTGCTCGCTCGCCTCGGCGCGAAGCCCCTCGAACCCTTCGGGAAAGGCTCGAATGCTCTGAAGGCGGGAACACCGGACGCCGAACCCGAAGGTCCTACCGCGTTTTTCACGCAGCCGTCCGTTCAGCCCCCGGCCGGGGCGAGCGGAATGCGGCGTTATACGCGCCCGGCTCGGAAAGGCAAGCGGATCAAGGTCCGCTCGATGGGTCGGCGGGGGTCTGGATCAGTTCCGCGAGCCGCACTGCAAGTGTTACGCCTTCGCGCATCTGCTTGTCGCTGGCGGCGGCGGAGCCGGACGCCTGGCGCTGCCTCTGCAGGCTGCCGAGTAAAGCTTCCAGACTTTGCTGCAAAAGCTTCTGCCGGAATGCGGGATCGCGGCGTGCGCGGTCAAGTTCGACCTCGGTGACTGGAGAATATAGGCTCATCGAAGCGAACTCGTGGCCGGCGTCTTAACCATGCGGCCGTTGGCTCATCGAGATTACCGATGTTCCGTTGTCGCTTTGTTACCGGACGCCGCTCCCTTGACACCGTCGTGATCGCGGTATCTTTCGCCCCTCCTTTCAGGGGCAAGGAATGGCGCTCGCTTTCGTGTTTCCCGGCCAAGGCAGTCAGGCGGTCGGCATGGGCAAGGGATTGGCCGAAGCCTTTGCGCCGGCGCGCCGGGTCTTTGAGGAAGTCGACGCGTCGCTTGGGGAGAAGCTCAGCCACACGATGTGGAATGGGCCGGCCGAGACGCTCACCCTCACCGAGAATGCGCAGCCGGCGCTGATGGCAGTCTCGCTCGCCGCGCTTCGCGCGCTTGAAGCGGAGGCCGGTGTCGATCTCAGTCGCGATGCGGCCTTCGTTGCCGGTCACTCGCTTGGGGAATATTCGGCGCTTGCGGCCGCTCAGTCCCTGACCATTGCCGATGCGGCCCGCCTCCTGCGCATCCGCGGCCGGGCCATGCAAAAGGCCGTCCCCGTGGGCGCGGGCGCCATGGCTGCGCTCATCGGGGTTGAGCTCGACGCGGCCAAGGCGATCGCCGCGGAAGCCGCGGCGGCAGGCGAGTGCGCGACCGCCAACGACAATGGCGGCGGGCAGGTTGTCTTGTCCGGCGACAAAGCGGCTGTCGAGCGTGCCGTCGAGATCGCCAAGTCGCACGGCGTTAAGCGGGCGATGATGCTGCCGGTATCCGCTCCCTTCCATTGCGCCCTCATGCAGCCGGCGGCGGACGCAATGGCCGAGGCGCTGTCGCGGGTTTCGGTCAGGCCGCCAAGCGTCCCGCTCGTTGCCAATGTGCTCGCTGAGCCGATCAGGGATCCCGCCGCCATCGTGCGCTCGCTTGTGCAGCAAGTGACCGGTACGGTGCGCTGGCGTGAGTCGGTGCTATTCATGGCAGGCGCGGGGGTGACGACATTCTACGAGGTTGGTGCCGGCAAGGTGCTCGCCGGGTTGATCAAACGTATCGCCGATACGGCGAATGTATCTTCGATCGGAACGCCCGAGGACATCACCCGGTTCAAGGCTGCGCACGGTTGAGCGTTGCGCGTTCGCGAGGACGGTTATGTTTGAACTTACCGGGAAGACCGCACTAGTCACGGGAGCCACTGGCGCGATCGGCGGCGGCATCGCCCGCGTTCTGCACGCGCAAGGCGCCACGGTCGCCCTTTCGGGCACCCGACGCGAAATCCTCGATCAGCTTGCCGCCGATCTCGGTGACCGCGTTCACGTTCTGCCGTGCAATCTCGCCGACGGCGCCGAGACGGATGCTCTGGTCCCGCGCGCCGAAGAATCGATGGGTCAGCTCGACGTGCTCGTCGCCAATGCCGGTGTGACCAAAGATAATCTTTTCGTGCAATTGCGCGATGAAGACTGGGACCACGTGATCGCCATCAATCTCTCCGCCACGTTTCGCCTCGCGCGAGCCGCGATGCGTGGCATGATGCGCCGCCGTTTCGGACGCATCATCGCGATCACCTCGGTTGTGGGAGCGACCGGCAATCCCGGTCAGGCCAATTATGTCGCCGCCAAAGCGGGCGTTACCGGGATGATCAAGGCGATCGCCCAGGAATATGCGAAACGCGGCGTCACCGCCAATTGCGTTGCGCCCGGATTCATCGTCACGCCGATGACCGACAAACTCAACGACAAGCAGCGCGAAGTCATACTTGCGAAGATACCGGCGAACCGCGCCGGTTCGGTAGAGGAGGTCGCGGCTGCGGTCGCCTTTCTTGCCGCGAACGAGGCTGGCTATATGACCGGACAGACGTTGCATGTGAACGGCGGAATGGCCATGATTTGAATGCGATAGAGCTCGCGGCGATGACGTGCGGCCGCGCTAGTCAAGGCTTTGGAAGTGTGGTAACCGGACCGTGAGTTGGCTGGGGGAGCCGTTTAGCCGGAGAGCGGGGAGTGAGCGTCCGCCTCTGATCGGTGTCGACCCGCGGCCGTCGCACCCACGACGGGGCCGAAATATTTTGATCGGGTCGCGTTGAAAGAAGAGGTTGGAAACGATGAGTGATATTGGCGAGCGGGTGAAGAAGATCGTCGTTGAGCAT
>Ga0182024_10012702_pt1 | contig 16610 bp, 15 predicted proteins | sample P32metaG_FD_120480 | JGI IMG/M metagenome (GOLD analysis project Ga0182024, IMG submission 120480) | Permafrost microbial communities from Stordalen Mire, Sweden - P3-2 metaG (Illumina Assembly) | ecosystem: Environmental > Terrestrial > Soil > Wetlands > Permafrost | place: Sweden: Stordalen... | reverse complement strand
TGCTGTCCTCGCAGGTCACCAGCGGCTGGGACTGGCACGGCGGCCGCTTGCAGGCCAGCGCCGAAGACGACCTGCGTACGCTGCTCGCCTTCAGCCCGACCTTCCGCCTGCTGATCGCGCACGGCTATTCCGACATGATCACGCCCTATGGCATGACGCGCTATGCGCTCGACCACCTGCCGCCGATGGCGCCGCCCGGCCGCGCCCAGCTCAAGCTCTATCGCGGCGGACACATGCTTTATCTCGATCCCGCCTCGCGCAAGGCGTTCTCGGCCGACGCCGCGGCGTTTTATCGGGCGGGGGAGTAGATTATTTTCGTCATTCCGGGACGCCGCGAAGCGGCGGGCCCGGAATCCATACTCCGCAGCACTGGGGGTATGGATTCCGGGTTCGCGGCTTAAGCGGCCGCGCCCCGGAATGATGGCTAATTGTGCCCTGTGTATTCCAGCACATCGAACCCGACGTGGCGGTCGACCATGTAAATCAGCCCGCGCTCGTCGAGCATCACGTCGTTGCTTTGCGGCGCTTTGCGCCCGCCGACCGGGTCCGGAATGAAGTAGCCCACCTCGCGCGGCGCCATCGGATCGGCCACGTCGATGATACGCAAGCCGCCGCCGAACCATACCGCATGGACGAGAGTTCCTGTCATGCGTTCGTGAAACTGGTGCGCGCCGAAACGCGCGCCCGGCGTGCGGGCAAACGGGGAATCGAGTTCGCTCACCTCGAACAGCGACAGCGGCTTCACCGCGGCATAATCGGAGATATCGAAGACGGAAATGCCGGCATGCGGACGGCCGCGGCGCGCCTGTTCCTCGCCGGCGCTCTGCGCCTGGTCCTCTTCGTCGATGGTAAGCGCGATGCGCTTGCCGGCGATCTTGCCCGGCACCGGCATCGCCGTGTGGGTCGGCTCGGGAAACGGCGGATGGTAGTTGTAGGACGCCACGGTTTTCGGCCGCGTGAGATCGGCCACGTCGACAATACGGAAGCCGCCGTGCCAGCAGCTGGCGAACATCTCGTCGCCGAAGCGCAGCGCGTGGTGCAGCCGCTGCCGCTTGCCCGACCAGCTCGGCGTTTCGCCAGCGGCGACGTGCTGCCCCGGCATCCACCAGCGCGAGATCTCCTGCGGCTTTTTCGGATCGCGCAGGTCGTAGGTGACCAGGATATTACCGATGAAGCCGTCCAGCTCGGTGGAGATGTAGGCGTAGCGCTCGTCCATGTCGAAGCGATGCACGCCGATGCCGCCGGTCAACTGATGGTGGATCATTTTGGGCGTTGACGGATCGGCGACGTCGTAGATGCGGAAGCCACCGTTGCGATAGGGCCGCTGTTCGGCGGCTTCGATCTCGACGATGTCGGATTCGCTCACACTGAGTTTTTGCGCCAGCTCGGCGCGCGTCGGCTCGCGCCCGAGCGCCTCGCGCAATTGCCGGCGCACGCCCGGCATCTGCTCGGCGCGGCGGCCGACCGCCGTCATGTTGCGCTCGTGATTGACCAGCATCAGGTCGCCGGCAACGCGTACTTTGTGGCTGTGCGAGGCCGGGTCGCCGACGGCGACCGTCGCGACCAGGCGCGGATTAGCCGGGTCGGCAATGTCGACGATCGAAGTGCCGAGGTCGCCCTTGTTCGGGATGTGCCCGACATAGGCGTAATGGCCGGCAATGGTGACCTGACCCGCGCCGGGCAGATCGAGATGGCCCAGACGCCGCACGTTGCGGGCGAGCGCGCCGTTCGGGCGTTCAATATTGGCCATGGATCACTTACCTATCTTCGCGCCGGAAGCCTCAACGATCGCCTTCCATTTCGGAATTTCGATCGCGATATAGGCTTTGAACTGCTCCGGCGTGTCGCCGACGATATCGACGCCGAGCCGGCCGAGCGAGGTCTGCACGCCGGGATCGTTTAGCGCCTTGACCGCCGCATCGTGCAGCGTCGCGATCACCTTGGGCGGCGTGCCGGTTGGCGCCACCAGCCCGTGCCAGGTGCTGGCCTCGAAGCCTTTCAGCCCGGCCTCGTCCATGGTCGGCACATCGGGCAGGATCGCCGTGCGCTTGAGCGTAGTCACGGCCAGCGCGCGCACCTGTCCGTTCTTGATGTGGCCGATCACGGACGCCGCGGTGGCGAACATCATCTGGTCGTGACCGGCGATCACGTCCTGCAAGGCGCCCGCCGCGCCCTTGTAGGGCACGTGCACGATATCGACTTGCGCCTCCGCCTTGAACAATTCGCCGGCCAGATGCGCGGCCGCGCCGTAGCCGGAGGAAGCGAAATTGATCTTGCCGGGCTGCGCCTTGCACAATTCGATCAGCTCGTTCAGCGAATGCACCGGCACCTTCGGATTGACCACCAGGATATTGGCCTGCGTGCCGATCAACGTGATCGGGATGAAATCCTTTTGCGGATTGTACGTAAGCTTTTTGTACAAGCTCTCGTTGGTGGCAAGGATGCTGTTGTTGCCAACCAGCAAAGTGTAACCGTCGGCGGCGGCATGGGCGACGAAATCGGCGGCGATGTTGCCGCCGGCGCCCGGGCGATTCTCGACCACGAACGGCGCGCCGAGCAGTTCCTCCATCTTCTTGCCGACAATGCGGGCGAGCACGTCGCTCGGGCCGCCGGGCGGGAATGCGACGACAAGCGTCACCGGCCGGCTCGGATAATCGGCGGCCTGCGCGGGGATAGCGAGCGCCAGCACGGCGGCGATAGTGCCGAACAGCGCGGCGCGGCGCGCCCGGTTAGCGATCAATGTCATGCAAATACACCTCAGACTTGACGTCGCACCCCGCGGCAGTATCCGACCGATGCTACCTGCCGGCCTTCGGTTCAGGAAGCCAGTCATTCGTCGACCGGCGCGGTGCGCGGCCATGGTCTGCTTTCTTTTTCATTCCGCTCTCAAATTCAAGTGCAACTTAGTCTTATCAAAGAATAGCCCGTGAACGTTGCGTGTATTCGTTCGATGTCCGACGGCGGCGGCCAATAAGCGGTGGCCAGAACCCCCGTACAGCGGGATCAAATGGTGGACCCCTTGATGTAAGTCAAAGGGCCCGCGTTTGCAGGCGGTTAGCCTCGGCAGGCAAACCGGTTTTTGCGCCGGCTTTCGTGCATCAAACGGCTTTCGCAACCGTGACGCTGCTTTTCGGCGAAGCGTGAATCGCCGGCGGCTCGCAGCGACGAGCAATTCGTCTGCGTGAGACTTCGACGTGAATGAAGCAAGAAACAATTGGAGGAGATCGGAAATGAAAATGCGCTGGGCTTTTGCTGCGCTTTTTGCCCTTTGCAGCATGCTCGGATTCAGCCCCGCCAAGGCGGCTGAACCGACCAAGATCAAGGTAGGCATCCTGCTTCCGCTCACCGGGCCGTTCGCGGCGGTGGCGGAAACTCAGAAACAGGGCGCGCTGCTGGCGGTCGACGTCATCAACAAAAAGGGCGGTCTCAATATGCCCTGGGGCAAGGTGACGGTCGAAGGCGTGGTCGACGACGACGAAGCCAAGCTCGATGTCGGCGTGCGCCGTTATCGCTATCTGGTTTCCGAAGGCGTCAAGGGCGTGGGCGGACAGACTTGGTCGCCGCTGGCCTATGCCATCAACGCCATCGTGTCGAAGGACCCGATGCCCTACTTCCCGGTCTGCGTGATGGCGAAAGACGCGTTCATGAAAGGCAAGCTCGCCGATTCGAGCTTCGCCGCCGCTTACAGCCCGTGGACGGTCGGCTACATGGCCGGCAAGGCGGCGGTGCAGACGCTCGGCAAGAAGAAGATCTTCTTCCTCGCCCGCTCCGACAGCTGGGGCTGGGACATGCGTGACGGCGCTTACGCGGCCGCCAAGGAATTTGGCGGAACCATCGTCGGCTATGACGAAGCTTCACTCGGCACCGCCGACTTCACCACCATCCTGCAGAAGGTCAAGGCCGCCAAGCCCGACGTTCTGATCGCGGCGCAGTTCGCGGCCGATTCGGTGGCGCTCCTCAAGCAGGTCTCGCAAATGGGCCTGGGCAAGGAGATGACCATCTTCAACGCCTTCATCACCAACGTGGTCGCCAAAGGGCTGCCGCCGGAAGCGCTGCAGGGCGTCTATGCGATGCACTATTTCTACTACGACCTGAGCGGCTTTCCGGACAAGGCCGTGGCCAAGAGCGCGCAAGAGTTCACCGAACTGTTCCGCGCGAAATACAACACGCCGCCGGATGCCTACGCGACCATCGCCTACGTGGCCTACATGGAGATGTTCCGGGGCTTCGAGGCGGCCAAGTCGTTCGATCCGAAAAAGGTCTCGGCGGCTCTGATGGCCGACGGCGGCAAATTCGACACCGTCAAGGGCCCGGCCAACTGGCGTCAGGACCATTCGGCCGCGTATAAGTATGCGGCCTTCCTGGTGAAGGGCAAAGGCGCCGCCGAGCGGAAGAACGAGTGGGATTTGTTCACGGTTGAAGGTTCCATGGGCGGCGAATCCGTGTTGCCGACGCTCAAGTCCCTCGGTTACTGATAGCAACGCCGGCCGGGCGAGTTTAGCCTTCGGGTCGACACCACCGTCTAACTCCGCCCCGGCGCCTGCGTGAAGCAAGCGTCGGGGCGGATACTGAAAAAAGGCCACGATGTGACCGACACGCGCGCCGAAATCATCCGAGCAAAAGGCATTACCAAGCGGTTCGGCGCACTGGTTGCCGTCGATAACGTCGATTACCTGCTGCGCGAAAACGAAGTCGCCGGCATCATTGGCTCGAACGGCGCCGGCAAGACGACGTTCTTCAATCTGCTCACCGGATTTTTCCCGCCCGACCAAGGCACCATCCGTTACAAAGACGAAGACATCACCTTCATGAAGCCGCAGCAGCGGGTGGCGCGCGGGTTGATGCGCACTTTCCAACTGACGGCGACGTTCGACAATCTCAGCGTGATCGATAACCTGGTGCTCGCCTTTTTCCGGGCGTACCGGAAATCGTCGATGCTGCAGCTCTTGCTGAACACTTGCAAAGGCCAGCGCAACGATCCGAAGATCGTCGAGTCGCTGGAAACCTTCGACCTGCAAGACATTCGCGACCGCATCGTGAAGCACCTGAGCCTAGGCGAAAAACGGCGCCTGGAGATCGCCATGGCGGTCTTGACCGAGCCGAAGGTGCTGCTGCTCGACGAGCCGCTCGCCGGGTTATCCGAATCGGAGATCAAGAGCGTGCTCGGTGTGCTGCGCCAGCGCATCGGCCGGCAGACGATTCTGATCGTGGAGCACAAGATTTCGCACGTCGAGGACTTCCTGGAGCGGCTCACCGTCATGCATGAAGGCCGTATCATCGCCGACGGCGGCTACGAGGAGACGCTGCGCGATCCGGAAGTGCGCCGCAGCTATTGGCAGATCGACACCAGCGGCGAACAGGACAGGACCGTCGTCGCATGACGAATACCGACGATATCCTCACCGTTTCCGGGCTCAATGTCGCCTACGGCGAATCGAAGGCGCTGTTCGACATCGCCATGGACGTGCGTGCCTGCCAGGTGGTCGCTTGCGTCGGCCGCAACGGCGCCGGCAAGAGCACGCTGCTCAAGAGCATCGCCGGATTTCTTAAACCCACGTCGGGAACCATCATCTCCGACGGCGCGAGCCTCGTCGGCATGAGCGCCTTCGCCGTCGCCGGCAAGGGCATCAAATACATCCCGCAAGACAAGAAGGTTTTTTCCGACCTGACGGTGCAGGAAAATCTCGAACTCGGCAGCTACGCCAGTCAGGATTACGACTGGGCCCCGGTCTTCGACTATTTCCCCAAGCTGAAAATACTGATTGACCGCAAGGCGGGCCATCTGAGCGGCGGCGAGCGCCAGATGCTGATGATCGGCCGCGCCATCCTGGGCGGCCCCAAGCTGCTGCTGGTGGACGAGCCGACCGAAGGATTGGCCCCCAGCATCGTGATGCACCTGCGCGACGTGTTCAAGGAATTGGCCAAGAAGACGGCGCTGGTGGTCGTCGAGCAGAACCTGCCCTTGGTGTGCGCGATCGCAGACAAGGTCTACGCCTTGAAAGAGGGGCGCATCATGGCGGAGTTGACGGGGCGCGCGTCGATCACACCCGAGGCCTGCGAGCAATATCTTTAGAATAGGATCGATAACGATGGCGGCGATGAGTTTCGTGAGATGGTGGTGGGGATTACTGTTGGCATTCGCGCTGGTTGCGCTGGTGCGGGTATTTCTGCCGCTGCCGTTCGCCAACGAGATCATTATTTTTTCGATCTACACCATGGGCTGCAACTATCTGCTCGGCCGCATCGGTTTAATCTCGTTCGGCCAGCCGGCCTATCTGGCCGTCGGCGCTTACGCCGCCGCGTTTTACCTGTTCTATTTCGGCAACAATCCTTACGTCGGCATCCTGATCGGCATTGCGGCGGGGTTCCTGGTGTCCCTGGCCATCGGCCCGCTGTTCGTGCGGCTGCGCGGCGACTACTTCGCCTTGGTCAATCTGGCGCTGTCGGTGATCATCTTCTATCTGATGCAAAAGGTGCTGGCCGGCATTACCCACGGCGACAACGGGCTGTGGTTCCTCACCAATCTGGCGTCCACGCCGGTGCTGGACCTGTCGCGGCCCGATCAGTTCTTCATCTTCGGCTTCCTGGTCGCCTTCGTCATTTGGGCGTTCTTTAAATATCTCGACGATTCGATCTTTGGCGCCTGCTGCCTGGCGACCAAGCTCAACGAGGACAAGGTGAAATTCCTCGGCTACAGCAGCTTCAATATCCGGCTGACCGCCTTCGTCATCGCCAATACGACCACCGCGCTCGCCGGAGCGATGTATGCCGTCTATCTCGGCTTCGTCAGCCCGGAGATCACCAGCCCGGCGCGCGCCGCCGATCCGGTCGTGGTGACGATCCTCGGCGGCGTCGGCACCCTGTATGGGCCGCTGGTCGGCTCGATCGTCTACACCGGCATGAAGGACGTGCTCAGCAAGGTGTTCGGCAATTGGGAGCTGGTGATCGGCTTCGTGCTGGTCTTCATCATGCTGGCCGGCGAGAAAGGCATCTGGGGCTCGCTGCAGCCGTTGCTGGAAAAAATGGTCTTGCGCGTCACCGGCAAGACGGCCGAGCGCGGAGGGAGCGGCCAATGATCAGCATGCAGCTGTTGACCTCTGGCGTCATTTTCGGCCTGAGCCTGGGTAGCATCTTTTTCCTCATGACGATCGGGCTGTCGCTTTGTTTCGGCCTGATGCGCATCATCAGTCTCGACCAGCTGTTGTATTACTCGGTCGGCGCCTACATCACATTTTCGGTGAGCGCGCTTTTGGGCAACATCTGGCTCGGCGTGCTGGCCGGCGCGATCGTCGCGGGCGCCTCCGCTCTTGTGGTGGAACGGATCGTTTTCCGGCGCATTTACGACCGGGATTTGCCTTTCACCATGATCACCTCGTTCGGCGTGCTGATCGGCGGTGTCGGCGTCATCAAATATTTCTGGGGCCTGGTGCCGCGCCCGGTGGGGGAGCCGATCGTCGCCCGGGTCGATATCTTAGGGACGGATATTCCGGTCTATCGCCTGGTGATCGTCGCCATCGCTGCGCTGGTCTACATCGGCATCTGGCTGTTCCTCAACCGCACCATCATCGGCAAGGCGATCCGCGCAGGCACCGAGGACGTCGAGCATGTCGAGGGGCTGGGCATCAACGTGTACCGGCTGTTCACCATCACCTTCGTCATCGCCGGCGCCTTGTCGGGCGTGGCCGGCGGCCTCTATGCGCCGCTGATCATGGTCGATCCGAACATGGGGCTCGACGTGCTGGCCTTTGTCTTCATGGTCGTCATCATCGGCGGGCTGGGCAGCATCAAGGGCACGCTGATATCGAGCTTCCTGGTCGGCCAGGTCGTGTCCATAGGCTCGCTGGTCTATGCGCCGCTCGCCCAGATGGCGCCGTTCGCCATCATGCTGCTGATCCTGCTGATCAAGCCGACCGGCCTCTTCGGCAGCCAGATGCTCAAGCGCTAGCGGACCGATCAGGCCGGGATTTGCTTCTGCTCGGCGGCGCGTTTGGCCTTGATCGCGGTCAGCACTTTTTCCGAGGTGGCCGGCAGCGAATACACCCGCACGCCGACCGCATCGTGGATGGCGTTCAATATGGCGGCCGAGGTCGGCACCGCGGTTGGCTCGCCGACGCCCTTGGCGCCGAACGGGCCGGTCGGATCGAAGCCCTGCACGATATCGACCGTGATCTCCGGCATGTCGAGCGACGTCGGCATGATGTAATTGGTCAGGTTGGGGTTGATGTGGCGCCCATTGGCGTCGAACAGCATCTCCTCCTGCAGCGCCATGCCGACGCCCATGGAAATGCCGCCCTCGACCTGACCCTCGACCAGCATGGGATTGATGGCGGTGCCGCAATCGTGCGCGGCGGCGATGCGCAGGACTTCGACCTCGCCGGTCTCGTCGTCGACGTCGACCTCGGCGATCTGCGTGGCGTAGACGTAAGTGGCGAACGGCTTGCCCTGCCCGGTTTCCGGATCGAGCGCGACGGTCGGCGGGTTCCACGAGGCGCTGCCGATCGCCGGCGTGCCGAGCACGGCCTGCGCGCGAAGCGCCACCTCGCCGATCGAGACGTTGCGCTGCGGATAGTTCTTCACCTGGATCTTGCGGTCTTTGGCCTCGAGCTGGCTGACCTTCACGCCCAGCATGGGCGCCGCGGCTTCGAACAGGATGGCCTTGGCGGCCTCGGCGGCGAGGAAGATGGCGTTGCCGGTGACGTAAGTGGTGCGGCTGGCGATGGCGCCGGTGTCCATCGGGGTGGTGTCGGTGTCGGCGGAAACGACATGGACGTCGTCGGTTGCGATGCCGAGGGCTTCGGCCGCGATCTGGCCGAGCACGGTGAGCGAGCCCTGCCCGGTTTCGACCGTGCCGGTGAGCACCGTGGCGGTGCCGTCCTCGTTCATTTTCACCGTCGCCGCGCTTGGATTGGCCGAGACGGTGAACCCGATCGGGTACCACATGCAGGCGATGCCGCGGCCGCGACGTTTCATGAGCGCGGCTCCCAGTCGAAGCGGTCGGCCGCCTTGCGCAGCGATTCCTTGATCACCACGCTGTGCAGCACCTGCCCGGTCGGGCTCGGCGAGCCTTCGTCGAACGCATTGAGCAGGCGGATTTCCAAAGGATCGATGCCGAGCTTCTTGGCGATGTCGTCCATCTGCGACTCGTAGGCGAAGCACACCTGCGGCGCGCCGAAGCCGCGCATGGCGCCGGTCATGGTCTTGTTGGTGTAGACGACAAAGGCCTCGGATAAGACATTGTCGATCTTGTAGGGGCCGGGCGCCAGGATGCAGGCCTTGCCGAGCGTCGTTTCGCTCCACGAGCAATAGGCGCCGCCGTCGAGCACCAGCCTGATCTGGCGCGCCAGGATGCGGCCTTTATTCGTGACGCCGGTCTTGTAGTCCATGATGATGGGGTGGCGCGTGGTGGTCGAGGTGAACTCCTCGCCGCGCGTGAACACGCCCTTGACCGGCCGGCCGGTCTTCTTCGACAGCAGCGCCAGCGCCGGTTCCTGCGAGATCTCGTTCTTGCCGCCGAAATTGCCGCCGACGATGGTGCCGATGATACGGATGCGGCTCATCGGCAGCTTGAGCGTGCGCGCGATGTCGGCACGCGCCAGCGTGATGCGCCCGATGGTCGCCCAGATGGTGAGGCGGCCATTGGCGTCCCAGTCGGCGATGGCGGCATGCGGTTCGAGCGATACGTGCTCGATCATCTGCGTCGAGAAGCGGTCCTCGAAAATGTAGTCGGATTCGGCAAAGCCCTTCTCGACGTCGCCTTTGCGGATCGTTTTGGTGGCATAGATGTTGCTGTTGGGCGCGTGCACCTTGGGCGAGTCCTCGCGCATGGCCGCTACCGGATCGAGCACGGCCGGCAGTGGCTCGTATTCGACCACGATCTTTTCCAGGGCCTCGTTGGCGATCTGCTCGGTGACCGCCGCCACCGCGGCGACGCCGTCGCCGGCGTGGAACACCAGATCGTCGACCAGCACCGGCTGGTCCTGGAACGAGGGCCCGAACGAATTGACCGGAATCTCTTTGCCGGTGAGCACCGCCATCACGCCGGGCATGGCCTCGGCCGCGCTGGTGTCGATGCGCTTGATGCGGGCGGAGGCAATGCCGGCGCGCTTGATGCGCGCGTAGAGCATGCCGGGGAAACTGAGGTCGTCGATGTATTTGGTCTGCCCGAGGCCGTGCAGACGGCCGTCCGGCCGGGTCACGCGCTGGCCGACGGCGCGGGTCTGCTGACGGGCGTCCGGCGTCAACGTCTCGATCGGATAGGACTCGCGCGGCAATACCGCGGGCAACCGCAACTCGACGTCGGACAGTGGCTCGGCGATATCCAACTTGTCGCGTTCCAGAACTCGGCTGTGTTCGTTCATGGTGTCGCCACCTCGGGTCGCGCATGAGTAAGCTGGGTGCGGGATTCCTCACGCAACAAGCGGGCCGCCTCCTGCACCGCCTCGATCATCTTGGTGTAGCCGGTGCAGCGGCAGAGATTGCCCGATAGCGCGTCGCGGATTTCCTGCGTCGACGGGTCGAGATTGTCGTCGAGCAGGGCCTTGGCGGACAGCAGCACGCCGGGGCCGCAGAAGCCGCATTGCAGCGCGCCGGAATTTTCGAAGGCTTTCTGGATCGGGTGCAAGTGCTCCCGGCTGGCCAGACCCTCGATGGTGAGCACCTGGCGGCCGTCGGCCTGACCGGCGAGCATGAGGCATGAATTGACGGCGTGGCCGTCGACGATCACGGTGCAGGCGCCGCAGTCTCCGACGTCGCAGCCGAGCTTGGCGCTGGTGAGATTGAAATTCTCGCGCAGCAGCTGGAGCAGCGTCGTCTCCGGCGGCACCGAAGCGCTGCGGGTCTGCCCGTTGATGGTCATCGTTACGTCGGTCACGCCGCCAACTCCTTTTGCTTCGCCGCCGCGCGCGCCTGTGCGCTGGCGAGCGCGCGCTTGACCAGAACAGCGACGAGATCGCGCCGGTAATCTGCGCTGGCGCGGAAATCGCTGATCGGCTTGGCCTCGGTCGCAGCGATGCGGCCGGCTTCCGCCATCGCCTCGGCGCTGATCTTGCGGCCCTCGAGGTAGGCTTCCGCCTTGGGCGCTCGAATGACGGTGGGAGCGACCGCGCCGAGCGCGATGCGGGGGGAGAGGAAGTTTCCTTTGTCGATGAAAAACGCCGCACCGACATTGACCAGCGCCAAAGCCTGGCCCTTGCGCAGCCCGAATTTCTCGAACGCCGCCGGCTTGCTGAGATTCTGTTTGGCAATGACGATGTCGACCAGCAGATCGCCAGGCTTGAGGCTGGTCTTGCGCGGGCTGACGAAGAGTTCGCCGAGCGGCATCTGCCGGCGGCCGGCTGAGCTGGCGACCGTCACCAACGCCTCGAGCGCGATCAGCGCCGGGCCGCTATCCATCGACGGCACGCAGGTGACCAGATTGCCGCCGAGCGTGCCGAGGTTGCGCGTCTGCACCGCGCCGATCGAATGGGCGGCGTCCACCATAGCCGGGAACATGTCGCGGATGATCGACGAGTTCATGATGTCGCCGTGCGTGGCGAGTGCGCCGATGTGCAATCCGTCGTCGGCAACGGCGATGGTCTTGAGCTCGCTCAGCCGCGAAATGTCGACGATGATTTCCGGGTTGTGGACCGCGTGCTTGAGTTCGACCAAGAGATCGGTCCCGCCCGCCAGGATCTTGGCCTTAGCGCCGTGCTCGCCGAGCAGCGCCACGGCGTGCGCGACATCCTTGGCCGATACGTATCCGAACGCCTTCATCCGGTCAGTTTCCTTGATACCGCGCCAATTGTGCGTTGCAGCGGTCTGCCCATCCTCCCAGACGGAGGTTCATCGGCGTCGAGGCGGCCGCAATTGAGAACTCGGGAGAATAAGCGGCTATGCCGGCGTAATCTAGACCAAAGTGGCTCGGCAAAACTGAAAGTCCCTGGACATGGTTGAAATCCCCGAGATTTGCCCGCCTGGGAGGGAGGAAAGCTCGGCGAATCGGGCGTCCGCTGCCGCCAAGCCGGCCATTCTTTCGCTGTCCGAAAGCGGTCAGAATTCGCGGCCGAGGATGAGGCTGTCGAATGAGTAGGCGCCGCCGCCGTGCACTAGAAAGTAAACCGCCGCGAGCGTCCACATCAGCGTGTATTCGAGGCCGAGCTGGTTCCAGAAATATTTGCCGACGCGCCAGCGCTCGACGTTCGATACCAGCAGGAACAGGACGATCGGCACGGCGGCAAGGCGCGTGAACAGGCCGAGCGCCAGCAGCGGCCCGCAGATGAGTTGCGTCGCCGAGATCGCCGGCGCCCACAGCATCCCCGGGCGATAGCCCTGCTTGTCCATGTAGTCGGCGAGCGCCCGCATGCTTCGCAGAGGCTGCCCGGTCGTGGGGAAGAAGTTGAAGGTATTGCGCAGCCCGTGCGGCACCAGCGCCAGCCCGACCATGACGCGCAAGAGCGTCTCCGCCACCGGTGCAAGCGTTTGGTAGAGCGCGCCGAGCTGGGGAAAGAAAAGAGGCGTCGATGGGTCAGGCAAATTTATAACCGGATTTCGCCGAGATTGATGCTGACGCCGAGCTTGGTGGCGATGGTCTTCTTCGCCCGGCCGGGAGCCGAGATCTCGACGACGTATTCGCCCGAGTTCTCATCCAGCCGGTCGAATTTGAAGTCGCCGTAATTGTCGGTCGCGGTTTGTGCGACCATGGCGCCGCCCTTGAACAGGCGCATGCTCGCGCCCTCGACGCAATCGACGGCGCCGTTCGCCTCCATCGACACCGAGCCGGCGATAAAGCATTTCGAATAGCGCCACAGGTTCTTGTAGTAGACGCGCGGCTTGGTGGCGAGCTCCGGCTTCATCACTTCAAGCCCCTGATCGCGCGCGAGCTTGGCCATCTCGGCATCGTCCACGCAGACCGCGCGCATGGCCCCGGTCGGACACGATTGCTGCCCGCGCGTTTGCTTCCAGCCCTGATCGATCAGATGGGCGTCGAAGGTCCAGGCTTGCGGCAGTTGCAGCTCTTCGTTCCACCAGATGTGGCCATAGGGACAGGCATCCACCAGATCCTTGCGGCCCTTCGCCTTGACCGGGTCGATGAGCACGATGCCGTCGTCGCGCTTTTTTATCGCGCCGCCACCTTTGGCGACGCAGGGCGCGTTGTTGCAGTGGTTGCACATCGTCGGCACGTAGGCGATGTCGATCAACGGGAGCTGGCCGCGCTCTTTCTGCAGGATTTCGATCCACTTGTGGCCGTGCTTGGGCATCGGCGCCGAGTAGCCGGGAAAATCGTTGCCGATGTATTCGTCCATGGTCGCGAGCGTGCACAGATTGCAATTGGTGCACTCGGCGACGTCGATAATCATGTTCCATTTATTCATCGGAATCACACCACGTCATGCGCGCGCCGTTATTCACTTCGGTATTTTCGGCACGATGAGATGAAAGAGCTTCAGCGAGGCGCCGCTCGCCGCCTGGATGGTCGCGGTCTCGGAGGGCCCAAGATAGACGCCTGCGCCCTTCTCGACGTTGTAGTCCTTGTTGTTGAGTTGGATGCTGCCTTTGCCGTCCATGAGGTAGATGAGCTGGTGCTTGTCGGAGGTATCCGGCTTGAACGTCTCGGCCGATTTGAGCCAGCGCAACGAAGCGTGCACGTTCTTTGCCCCGCACAACGCCGCGTTCAGCACCTCGGTGACTTCGCCTTGGCCGGCCGAGGCCTTTTTGGGCAGCTTGTTGGTTTCGATAAATGTAAGCGGCATGATCGTTCTCTTCTGCTGTCGGGCTAAATTCAGGTTTGGATCCAGACTTTGCCGTCCTTGCGGTCCCAACGCAGGTCGGCGTCGGTGCCTTCGAGGATCGTGGTCTTGAATCGGTTGGGCGCCTGCCACTCGAAATAGAACAGCGGCTCGGTGGCGCGCAGACGGTGCTTCTCCTCGGCCGGGATGAAGATCATGTCGCCGGGTCCGACCGGCCGAATGCCGTCGTCCGATTCGACCGTCGCCTTGCCGTCGATGATGAAATAGAAGTGCTCGCAGTTCTTGTGCAGGTGCAGGGGCGAGGCCGCGTCCTTCTTATAATGCATGACGCCGGCCAGCATGTCGTCGATATGGGCGAGTTCCTGATTGACGAAGAAAATGCGCTCGCGCGCCTGCTTGGCGTCGATCAGCGAGGGCAGATCGCCCTCCTTGAATACATAAGCCATCGGATCAGTCCCTCCTGTTATCGCTATTTTGCCGGCACCAGCCGCGCCGCCTCGTGCGCGGTGCGGTTTTTCTGATCCTTGTCCATTTTTGCGGACGTCTCCGAGGCATGCGCTGTGCCGCCGTCCCACAGCACGACCTGCACCAGCGAGTTCGAACCGGCCAGTGAATGCGTGCTCTTGGTTTGCGTGCGCTCCGGCGTGAGCAGATTGAGGCAGCCGCCGCGATCGACCGATTTGCCGGGCTCACCCATCGGTTCGTAGATCGCAGCGGATTCGTAGCCGTGGCAGACGCCGCGCGGCAGCCGCTGGGTCGGCAATGCGGCGCAGATCACCGCGCCGCGGTCGTTATAGACTTTCACCAGATCGTGCTTCTTGATGTTGCGCTCGGCCGCGTCCTGCGCGTTCAGGCGCATGATCCAGTAATAATAGCCGCCGACATTGACCCGGTGATCCTCGATATTGAGCAGGAACGAATCCTTGCCGTCGCCCTGGGTGTGGAACGAATATTTTGAGTGCGGCGTGAGCATCTGCAGCGGGTAACGCTCGAACAGGGCGCCGGAATGCGGCCCTTCCCATGACGGCACGTATTTGACGATCGGCGGCCGCTCCGGATCGACAAAGCGCTTCAGGCTGTTGCATTCGAATTCGAGCTTGCCGGACTGCGTCTGCAGCCCGCGCAAAAACTCCTCGGTGTAATCGGAAGGCAGTGGCTGCGCCTCCGGCACATCCTTCTTGCGGTTCTCCCAGAACCATCGGAACGACACTGGCGCGCGCAGGTGCTCCTTCTCGGCCGGCACCACGTAATAGCCGCGCTTGATGAATTCCTTCCAGGAGATTTTTGTCGGCAGGTCCGAGGCATCGAAGTGCCGCTTGACCCAGTCGAGCTCGTTGCAACCCTCGTTGAAGTAGTTGGCGAGACCGAGACGTTTGCAGATTTCGGTGAAGATCCAATAGTCGGTCTTCGATTCGCCGAGCGGCTTGATCGCCGGCGCCTGGAAAATGATAACCCGGTGGTTGAGTTGCTGCTGGCCGTGGTGGCCGTAACCGCCAAGGCCGGCCCATTCGCAGATGTCGACGCGCTCGAAATTGGTGCAGGCCGGCAGAACCACATCGGCAAACTTCGCCTCGCCCTCGAACCAGATCGACTGGTTGACCACGAATTCGAGGTTTTCCGATTGGTACATCCGCACGTGGCGGCTGGTGTTGTTCATAGTCGCAATCATCGAGCCGCCATACTTGTAGAGCATCTTCACCGGCGAATGGCCGGGCGCCGGGTAGCTGAATTTGGCGAACTGGTGCTCGATCGATTTGCCGACCCACGGCCAGCCTTCGGCTTTACCGTCGGCGATCGCCTCCGGCATCCAGATGCGCGGAATGCGCTGGAAGCTCGAATTCATGGTCGGCAGTTGCGGCATGCGCTGATAGAGCTCGACCGGCATCGAGGTGTTTTCGAGATCGCCTGACATGCCGCCGTCGGCGTAGCCGGGGAAATAGAAATTGAAGTCGATCGGGCAGCCCCATTGCAGATTGCCCATGTTGATGCCGGGCTTGCCCAGGCCCTGCATCGCCGCCAGGCACACCATGGTGCGCGCCCACTGGATGCCGGTCTGATTGCGGCAAGCGCCACCGTGGCCGTTGCCCCAGCCGCCGGGCGCGAGATAGACGCGTTTGCCGCCCCACTCGCGGGCGAGCGCGCGCACGTCTTTCGCCGGAACGCCGGTTTCCTTCTCCTGCCACTCCGGCGACTTCGGGATGCCGTCTTCTTCGCCCGTGAGGTAGGCCTTCCAGACGTCGAAGCCGACCGTGTGGGTCTTCACATACCCTTTGTCGTAGAGGCCTTCCATGATCCAGACATAGGCGATCGCCATGGCCAGAGCCGGCGACGTGGTCGGCTTGGGCGAAAGCCACTTGCCGGGGAGGAATTGGGCCGAGGCATTATAATAGGGATCGATGTGGACGACCTTGATCCCGAGCGTCGGGTTTTTCAGCCACTGCCGGCGCACGGTGCCTTCCTGCGCGCCATAGGAGCCAGACGTGGTCTCGGGGTCCGCAGCCCAGAACACGATCATTTCGCAATTCTGCAGGCAATCCTCGACGGTGCCGTAGGTCTCCGACTGACCGACGCGCAGCGTGTGGCCCCAGTGATGCACCGCGCCCCAATACCAGCCTTCCCACGAGTCGGGATTGTGGTGCACGCGCGTCATGCCGACCGCATTGGCGAAGCGGTAGAGCGCGGACAAATAGTAGCCGATATTGCCCCAGGTGTGATGCGAGCCGTGCGAGGTCGCGATGGCGCCCGGTCCGTGGTCGCGCTTGCAGCGCTTGATCTCGCCGGCGACGAGGTCAATCGCCTCCTCCCACGAAATGCGCACGTATTCCGACTTGCCGCGGTTCTGCGGATTGCGCGCGCCGTTGGGATCGAAGTCGACGCGCTTCATCG
>Ga0182024_10012701_pt1 | contig 16610 bp, 17 predicted proteins | sample P32metaG_FD_120480 | JGI IMG/M metagenome (GOLD analysis project Ga0182024, IMG submission 120480) | Permafrost microbial communities from Stordalen Mire, Sweden - P3-2 metaG (Illumina Assembly) | ecosystem: Environmental > Terrestrial > Soil > Wetlands > Permafrost | place: Sweden: Stordalen... | reverse complement strand
GGGTATTACGAGCGGGATGGGAGTTGGCACGCGGATCCGGGCGCGCGCGCCTTGGCGGGCGGAGCGACGGGCGCCGGTATCGGCGCGGCAATCGGGTGCATTGTGACGCTTCCGATTGGGTGCGCCCCTGGCGCGGCGGTTGGCGCCGCCGTGGGTGGCGGCACGGGCGCCGTCGCCGGCGCAGCCTCAACGCCGCACCACTGATCGAAGCCTCGCGCCGATCGGAGCGGCCGCTTCGGCGGCCATCCGCGGCGCCGCCCCAGGGGAGGTCCGGACCCGTCCGGGCCTCCCTTCGCGCGTTCTAGTCTAGCGGATCGCAGGATCGATGCGCGTGCCTGATCCATGCAGGCTGCAGCGCCCGCATTTGCCCAGAAGATCGACAAGAACGGCCGCCGCCACGCTTGACGGGCGCCGGAATCTCTACAGCGTCGCCCGGGTGGTTCGGTGCGCTGTGGGTGATGGGCAAGACCGTCACGATTGTCGCGCCGTCTAGGTGCTCGCGTCGCCAGAGGTACGAATAGCCGACGACGAGGCCCGCCTCGGGAGTCGGGATCGCCGCCATCTGCCGGAACTATTCCTGGTCGAGGAGGCCGTCGAGGTGGGCGTGCGGCGGGTCCATGCGCGACTCGGCGATGGCCCGGACCTTCTCCTCCGAGAGGTCGGCCGTCGCGAAGCTGTGCCGCTGTTCCCTGAAGCGCTTGAACTCCTCGTAGTCGTCCGGCCCGATGAAATAGCCGGTGACTTGGCCGTGGCTCGAGACAGCCACAGCCTCCCGCTGCGCCTGCATGCGATAGCGCCCGAAGTTGCGGGTGAATTCAGACGCTGGGACGGTCGCCGCCATGGTGTCTCTCCGTTCCCGCGTAATATGCGCGACCTGCGCGACCTGCGTGACTTGCGCAAGTCGCGCAGGCAGGGCGGTCACGCCGAGGGGATCGCGGACAATCGAGCCGTCTATGAGCGGCTGAAGCCCGGGGGGTCCTACGTCATCGTCGACCACGCCGCCGCCGCAAGGGGGGGCACGAGCGACGCCCAATCGCTGCATCGGATCGAGCCTGCGTCCGTGCGCGAGGAGGTGGAGGCGGCCGGCTTCGTGCTCGATGCGCAAAGCACCATGCTCGCGAACAAGGACGATCCGCACTCGCTCAAGGTGTTCGACCCCTCGATCAAGGGCGAGACCGATCGTTTCGCCTATCGGTTCGTGAAGCCCTGACAGATGCCGGTGGCGACTGATGCGAGCGGTCGTAGGCGGCTGGTCGCCTAGAGCTAGGCGATCTCATGGGGATCATCTGCATGCTCTAGATCGCGAGCGTCTGCAACGGGGTCGTGTGCCGTCGGCCGCGGTAAGCCAAGAACCAGACATCGGCGAGCGTGGATGCGCTGCCAAGTTCGAGGTTTGTTCGACCTTAGCGTTGCTGAGCTAACAAATGTCGCGCTGCCCTCATGTGGAACCTCGCTGAGCGCCATGCGCTTTCTGCAGGTTCGGCGCCCGCTCTCAGGTCCGCTGGGGTGAGTTGCGGACACGCAGTTAGACGGTGTCGTCGAACGGCTCGAAGCGCAGGATCCCTATCGCTTCGGCAATCACCGGACATAAAGCTACGCAACGCGGACCAAGGAAACACGATGGCGAAGAAGACCTACCACGGCTCCTGTCACTGCGGTGCGGTTGCCTTTGAGACCAAGATTGATTTCGATAAAGGAACGACGCGCTGCAATTGCTCGATCTGCACCAAGTCGCGCTTTTGGTTCGCGATCGTGCAGGCCGAAGATTTTAAGGTCGAAAAGGGCGAAGATCAGCTGTCCGACTACACGTGGATTCCGGCTGGCAAATCGAAGGCCAATCTTCACTATCGCTTCTGCGAGACCTGTGGTGTCCGAGCATTCGGACAGGGAGACAACGCGTCACTCGGTAAATTCTACGCAGTGTCTATCGCCACGTTGGACGATATCGTGCAAGACGCCGACCAAATCGCCAAGTCGATAAAATATGTCGATGGCCGTCACGATGACTATGATCACAAGCCGGCCGACACGCGCCTCCTGTGACTATGATTGAGAGTAATTCTTAAACCCTACGATAGGCGCGAATTGGTGTCGTTTCGCATAACCTCGATGAGCCAATCGACATAAGAGGCCTTAAGAAACAACGACTTGTGCAGGTTGCTGTCCGATAAGATACCATAAGCGCGGAGCCCTTGTACCGCAGGATAGGGTCCGCGCCGTCTCTCCACCCCCAGCGGGTCGGCTCGGCGCCAGGTGCGGGAATTGCCCCGCCTCCAGGAACTCGCTGCTCAGGTGGGCCGCGCCGCCAGCTTCACGGCCAGGCGGAGGACCCGCGCTCCCGCCGCGACCCGCGCCAAGGTCAGGCCGCTCTCGTGGCCGTTACCGGAAGCGCGACTGTCTCCAATGTCGTGAGATCCAGCCGCGAGGCATGGTCGATGTCGAGCCCCACCACAGCGCCCGAAGCGTCGAAATCAACGTTCAGACCATCGGCGATCTCCCGCGTTTCCGCGCCGGGCCCGGACTTGAGTTCGATATAGAGACTGTCTGTCTCGGCGTAGTAGTGCAGCTTCATGTACTGTCCCTGACAAAGTCCCGCGCCTTCACTGCGGTGGGTTGTATTTTTCCAGGAAACTCACGACGGACTGAAGCATCTGCAGGCGGGTGTCGCCTCGCGACAGCCAGTGATCCTCGTTGTTCAGGGTCACCAGTTCGACGGATTTGCCCGCCTTGCGCAGCGCGTCGGCCATGATCCGACTCTGTTCGAAGGGAACCACCGTGTCGTCCTTGCCGTGAACGAGCAGGACGGGAATCCGCACGTCGGCCGCGTGGTGGACGGGCGAAATCGCCCGCAGGTCAGACGTCCGACCCATATAGCGCAGCCAGTACCGCTCGGCGGGGGTCTCCCATGAGATACCCCGGGCGTCGTTCACCATCCGCTCGAGGTCGGAAGGGCCGGCCACGGAAGCGGCGCAGCGATAGACGCCAGGGTCCAGCGCCGCGCCCGCCAGGGCGGCGTAGCCTCCATAGCTTCCGCCGACGATGCAAACGCGGGACGGGTCGATGATCCCCTGTTCGGCGAGATAGCGTACGCCGTCCGACAGATCGGTCTGCATCTTTCGGCCCCACTGGCCGAAGCCGGCCGACTGGAACGCCCAGCCGAAGCCACGGGAGCCGCGGTAATTGACCTGCAGGACCGCATAGCCGCGCGACGCCATGGCCTGGGCCCACCAATCGAATCCAGGCTCGTCTCGGGCCGCCGGGCCACCGTGCGGGAACACCACGAGCGGCAGGTTCTTACCCGGTTTTTCGCGCGGCAAGGTCAGGTACCCCGTCAATGGCAGACCATCGGCCGCCTTGAAGGCGATGGACCGTTTGGGGCTGATGTCCTTGTCGCCCAAGTCCACATATTCGGAGCCGATCCAGGCTCCCTTGCGGGTCTGCAAATCGACCAGCGCGAAGGCGGGCCCCTCCGTAGCCGAATCCACACGCACGACGTACTTTTGACGATCGGCGCTGACGGACTGAAGTTCGATCCTGTCGCCGGGATAAGCCGCGGCGATCGCCTTCCAGATCTTCTGGTCGCCTGGGTCGAAGAACTCGTAGTCCAGCTCGTCGCCGCGTTCGAATATCTGCCCGCTCCACGCGAACGTGACCGGATCATGGATCAGATAGTCGGGTGAGGGCGCAGGATCGCCCCAGGTCTCGCGCGTGGTGTCCAGTTGCCGGATCTGGGCGCCCTCGTCGTTCGGAAAAGTGACGAGCACGGAGGATGGATCGCGCCCCAGCCCCTCGACAACGGGTTGTTCGATGTTGGCAGGGGCGTGCATCGCCACCCGCCAACCTCCCTTCCAGATCTTCAGCGTCCACTGCTTGAGGTTTCCGTCATACTCGGTCGCCGCCAGAGGCTCGCCGTGCGAGTCCATCAGGAAATCGGTCGTGTGGGGCAGAAATCCTTCGGCGAGCGTCGCTCGGTCCTCGTTATCCAGGTCGATCCGGAACAGCGAAAAGAGTCCGCCATGCAGATTATCCAGGCTCCTGACGAAGACCACGGGATGACCGTCGATGTACCGCACGGCGGGCTCGCCGAAGATGATGCTCGGGTTGGATCGCGCATAGACGCCCGAAACAGGTCTGATCTGTCTCAAGGCGCCAGCGACAATGTCGTAGTCTATCGCGATCGTCCATTCACCTCGGCCGATCCACAGCCGCGGGAACGCCCCTGTAAAGCTTTCGCTGACGATCACGTGGGATGAACCCGTCCATTCAAGGCCGCGGACCTTGTTCTGGCCGGCGTTGACGGCGCGAATGGGCTTGCCCGACACCAGGTCCTTGATGATGATGGTGCGCGTCTCCCCGTCGGTAACGGCGTAGGCGAGCCGCTTTCCGTCGGGCGAGAGAGAGACCTGCTCCATGAACGGCAGCCGCCCGTAGGCTTCGAGGGGCGCCGCGGTCGCGCCGAAACCGGTCGCCAGCAGGCTCCCCGACATAATCAGACAACAAACCTTCATGCGTGTCCCCCGACGTGGGTCAGGAAGCTACATCACCTGAAGGTCCGGGTGCAGAGCTGTCGATATGGAAATTTGGGGACGAGATCAGTGACTCCGGTAATGAAGGCGCCGCGGCCCGGGCGGCGTCAGCCGTTGATCCAGCGTTGGAAAAAGGGCGAGCCAGTCCATTAAGAACGCGGGGACGGGATCTCCATTCCCCATCAGGCCGCCTCTGCGCCGCGACTCGAATTGGTCGACATGGAGCGCGAACGTTTCAGCAGCCGGCCGAAGTCGATCATACGATGCCGTCGAGATAGTCCTTCAGGTTCACGCGAAGTGGCATCAGATAAGCATTGCCCCCGAGTTCTCTCACAGCGCTTATTGCGCGCGCTGCGAAGTTCTTGTTCCAGGCCATTGTGGGTTTGAATTCGCGGGGAAATCGCTCCCAGCTTCGTAACGCGAAACGGGTAAGATCGGGTATGTTCAGTGCCGTGAACGCCGAACTCGCTGCGCGCACGACAAACGCGTCTGCGAGGACTTGCTCGGGGCTCTTCGGCACTAGCTCAACTGAGATTCGCATTCGGCATTGCGGTCGCAAGTCACCGCACTGAAATGCGGGCCGCCCGCAATTGATCACACCAGGACTGATGCGCCTTAATTCTAACTAGAAGTTGGCTGAGCATAGATCAATCGTGCGCTACGAAGCGCGCGGTTCGCACCTCCGGTTGTAGTCCGACCACTGCGGGCTTGCTCTGTATCCTAGTGACTTCGCTCGATCCACGCCGTGGGCGTGGTCAATAGGCGCGTAAGCTGACGGAGACAGACATGACACTTAGAACTCTGTTGGCCGGCGCCACTCTCGCGGCCTGGCGTCATCGAGACACGCCTTCCCTGCCGCCAACTTAGGTTATTCACGCCACATTGGCCTTCGTTATATGCGACTCAAGAACAGGAGAATGCCGCCGTGAAAATTCGTCAGACAATTTTTGCTTTAGCCATCTCGCTGACCGGAAGCGGGTTGCTGGCCGCGCCAGCGCAGGCCGGCCAATACAACTTCACCACCGTAAGCGACCCACTGGCCACAGGAGGGACTTTTGTCGATGGCATCAACAACGCGGGGACGATCGTCGGTGCGTATGTTGATGGCAGTGGCACCCACGGATTCGTCGAGTCAGGCGGCGTGTTCACCACCGTCAACGATCCCTCGGACCCGAGCTACACCCAGGTGAAGGCCATCAACAATGCCGGGACCATGGTGGGTCAGTACGGCGACGAAGGATTCATATATTCCGGAGGCGTTTTCACTCCGATCATAATCTCAGGAGAAACCATACCGTTGGGCGTGAACGACGCCGGCACGGCGGTGGGGTATTCATATGACGGAGGTTACTCAGGTTTTACTTACGATAGTGGCCACTACACGGTTGGTCCGGCAGGGACCATTTTCGGGGGTATCAATAACGCGGGTACGATCGCAGGGTCATATGCCTCCGGCGGCCAAGCGTTCATCGACAATGCCGGGGTCTTTACGGCCTTCTCCGATCCATCGGCTACGGGCTCTACCGAGGCTTATGGCATTAACACCGCCCGGGTGATCGTTGGCACATACTTTGATGGCGCCGCCCAATACGGCTTTGTCGATAATGGGGGCCACTTCGTGACCTTAGATGACCCGTCGGCGACCGGTGGGACCGCAGCGATCGGCATCAATGACGCCGGAATAGTAGTGGGCTATTATCAGGGCCCGGCCGGCTATGAAGGCTTCATCGCCACGCCGACCCCCGAACCGGCCGCGTGGGCCTTGATGGTGATCGGCTTCGGCGGCCTGGGCGCAGTGATGCGCACCCTGCGGCGGAAACGAGCGTTCGCCGCTGCCTGATCGAATATCGCTAAGCGTAGAGCGCCGCCGGTCGCGAGATCGGCGGCGTTTTGTTGCGCGGTCAGCCTGCGCGTTTGGTCCGGAGTCCCCCCTTAGCGGTCAGTGGGAAGGGCTGCTTCCGGGGGGTGTTGCGGGGATATGGGCAAGACGGGCAAGGTCGTGGGGTAGCGGCCACGGCCCAAGGAGCCCTCCATGCCCTCCCGACACCTGCTGGACCCGGAAATGGCGCCCCTCGCCGAGATGTCCTTCAGTTTCGAGTCCGCCGGTATCGAGCAGGTGCGCGCGACGATGGCGGCCACGCGGCCGCCGCTCCCGCCGCTGCCGGCCGATGTCCAGGTCCATGAGGCGCGGACGCCCGGCCGCGACGGCGCGCCGGACGTGCGCCTGGTGGTCACCGCGCCGAAAGCGACCGGGCCGAAAGCGACGGGGCGGGCTCGTCCGGGGATTCTCCACATCCACGGTGGCGGCTATGTGCTCGGCTCGGCGGAGATGACCGGTCCGACCGACGCCGCCTATGCAAGCCAGCTCGGCGCGGTGGTGGTCTCGGTCGATTATCGCCTGGCGCCGGAGACGCCCCATCCGGGACCGGTGGAGGACTGCTACGCCGGTCTTGCCTGGCTGCACGCCCAGGCGGCGGCGCTCGGGGTCGATCCCGGCCGCATCGTCGTGACCGGCGAGAGCGCCGGCGGCGGACTTGCGGCCGCCTTGGTTCTCCTGGCCAGACACCGGGGCGAATACGCCGTGGCCTTCCAGCACCTGGTGTTTCCGATGCTGGACGACCGCACGGTCACCCGCCCGGACCCCTCTCCCTATGTCGGCCAGTTCGTGTGGACGCCGGACAGCAACCGTTTCGGCTGGGCCGCGCTGCTGGGCGGTCCGCCGGGCGCGGCGGACGTCTCGCCGTTCGCCGCGCCGGCCCGCGCCACGGACCTGTCGGGCCTGCCGCCGACCTTCATGATCTGCGGCGCCCTCGACCTCTTCCTCGAGGAGGATCTGGACTACGCCCGCCGCCTGATCCGCGCCGGCGTCCCGACCGAGCTGCACATCTATCCCGGCGCGCCGCACGGCTTCATGTTCATGCCGGAGGCGCAGGTCAGCAGGACCTTCGCCCGCGATTCCATGGCCGCGCTGGCGCGCGCCGTGGGCAAGAGCTGAACGCGCGACGCAGCCCGCAGGAAGATCGGGGGGATGGTTGCGGTCGGGCCACCCTTGCGAATTTACGTCGGCATAGACGCGAATATCCATGAGGAGCTCCGCCTCATTGATCCAAGCGCAGAGACTTGGTCTTCCGCTACGGCTTTCAATGACTGCACGTCCGCGGCCTGCAAGGCGCTCGCCCCGAAAGTTGTTTGGAGACCGGAGCCGACGATCTGCCGGGGTGAGAATACGCCAGGAAGAGAAGTTCGGAGTGCTCCGGATTGTCCCCGCTCAGGCGCCCGCGCGAGCTGGCCAATTCAGCGCGGTGACGTCGATTTCCGAGATTCTTCCTTAGGCGCGAAACGGGTGTCGGCCTGTGGGCCGCGATTTCCGAAATCAGACCCTTAGGCGCGGTTCGCTTGATGGCGCCGCCACCGCCGAACAAGTGGTCGCGGCGACGGGAATATGCCGTTAAGTTTCCGATAGCCAAGTTTACGCGGAGGCAGGCCATTATGTCGATACTCGACTTGTTCAGGCCCGCATGGCGGCACTCTTCTCGAACAGTGCGCGCGGAGGCGCTCAAAGAGCTGACCGACCCGGCGGTGCTCGCGGAGGTCGCCACCAGGGACAGCGACAAGGATGTGCGCGAGGCCGCAGTCAATAGGCTCACGGACCTGTCTGTGTTGGCAGAGTTGGCCGCGAAGGCCCTCCATTCTGACGTGCGCGAGGCCGCAGCCTCAAGGCTCGTCAACCGAATAATCTTGAACAGGGCGTACGATCGCAAGTACGCGGTCGCAAGGCTCACCGACCAAGGAGCGCTGGCTCAGGTGGCTTTCAGGGCCATCCACTCGGATGTGCGCGGGGCCGCAGTCGCAAGGCTCACGGACCAGGCAGCACTGGCTGAGGTGGCCACCAGGGACAGCGACAAGGAGGTGCGCGAGACCGCGGTCGCAAGGCTCACGGACCAGGCAGCGCTAGCCGAGTTAGCCACCAAGAGCAGCCAGTGGAGCGTGCGCGAGGCCGCGGTCAGAATGGTCACCGACCAGGCGGTTCTGGCGGAGGTGGCCACCAAGGACCCCGCCGAGGACGTGCGTAAGCACGCGGTCGCAAGGCTCAACGATCAGGTCGTGATGGCTGAGGTGGCCACCAACGACAGTGACGAGGGGGTGCGCTACTGGGCGGTTACAAGGCTCACCGACCAAGCCGTGCTGGCTGATGTGGCCACCAAGGACAGCAGTTCGTTCGTGCGCGGGGGGCCGTGAAAGGGCTGACCGACCAAACCGCGCTGGCCGAGGTGGCCACCAAGGACGGAGACACGGGGGTGCGCTACACGGCGGTGGCAAAGCTGACCGACCAGGCAGTGCTGGCTGAGGTGGCTACTAGGGACAGCGAGTCGTACTTGCGCAGGACTGCAGTTGAACGGCTCTCCGACCAGGCAGCGCTGGCTGAGGTGGCAGCCAAGGACAGCGAGAAGGACCTGCGCTGGGCGGCATTCAGGAAGCTCGCTGACCCTTCTGCATTGGCGGACGTCGCCGCCAAGGCGCTGCATTCGGACGTGGCGGAGGACGCGGTCAAACGGCTTACCGACCAGCCAGAGCTGGCAGAGGTGGCCGCCAAGGCCTTGCATTCAGGCGTGCGGGAGGAGGCCGTCAAAAAGCTGACCGACCAGGCGGTTCTGGCGGAGGTCGCCGCCAATGACAGCCACGAGGGCGTGCGCTATGCGGCTTTCTGGAGGCTGACCGACCAAGCGATGCTGGCTCAGGTGGCCTCCAAAGCCCTCCACTCGGACGTGCGCGAGGCCGCAGTCGCAAGGCTGACCGGACAGGCGGTCCCGGCAGGGATTGCCGCCGAGGACAGCGCTGATAACGTCAGTGGCCAAGGAGCAATGCCTGGGCCTGGAAAGGCATTATTGGACGCGGCCAAAAGAGGAGACACAGCCTCTGTACGCACACTGCTTACTCTAGGCGTCGACCCCAACGTCAAGAATCACCGCAACAGCACGCCATTCGGTCTCGCGGTACTACAATGCCGTATAGAAGTAGCTGAATTGTTGCTCGACAACGGGGCCAACGTAAACGAACAAACAAACCAGATGGACGAGCCCCTTCTTGAGAGACTCGCGCACCAACATCACCATAATGGTCTCCGTGAGGGTATTTGGATCTCTCGTCAATCGGACATGGCCAAGTTGTTACTCTCCCGCGGTGCTGAGATCGGTTCCGCATTTCATATCGCAGCGAGCTCCGGTAACAAAACTTTGATCGAACTATTCCTGAGCAACAAGGCCGACGTAAATCGGAGAGATCCTGAAGGAAATACACCTTTGCATATTGCTGCTAGATCTTGCCAACGGGACATTGTCAAATTTCTCTTGGAAAACAACGCGAATGTGGATATAAAGAATAATAGAGGCTTGAAACCCTCCAATTTTGCCGCAAGCCAGCTTCATTCTCCTTGGGACGATTACGGTAGCTGGAATTTGAACACCGAATATATATACGAGAACATAGTGGGACTGCTCAGGGCTCGGGAGTCTGACTAATTCGCCGTTACGGGGATTAAATTCTCACCCTCTCGATCTCATCCAGGCTCACCGGGTCGGACCGCCGATCATAGAGCTGCGTCGTCCGCGTTGAGGCGTGGTTCGCCATCGACGCGGCTGTCTCCAGCTGGCCACCGTTCTTGAGGTAGGCGGTGATGCCGGTGGCGCGGAAGGTGTGGTTGCCGACCGTCGTCCGGATGCCGGCCGACACGGCGCGCCGGCGGATCATCGCGTGGGCGCTCGCCTGTGGCAAGCGGACTGCGGGTTAGCTGGCGTGTTCCGCGGCCGATCGTGCGGAACAGCGGCCCCTTGGGATCTCCGGCGAGGCTGCAGCCGTCGAGATAGGCGTGGAGGTAATCCTCGAGGAGATGGTGGCAGGGCATTTCGTGGACCTTGCCGCCCTTCTCGTGCAGCCGGAGCCACAGCCGGCGATGCTGCGTGTAAGGTTCGGGTGGCCCGCGCACGATGCGGCGGGTAGGAACCTGCCCGATCGATCTCTCCCTTCACTCTTGATCACAGATTTTATCGATACCGAGTTTCGGCCGGGGGAAGCACGGCATAAACGCGAGTATTTATGAGGAGCTCCGCCTCATTGTTCTAAGCACAGAGACTTGGGCTTCCGCTACGGGTTTCATGACTGCTCGTCCGCGACCTGCAAGGCGCTCGCCCCGAAAGTTGTTTGGAGACCGGAGCCGACGATCTGCCGGGGTGAGAATGCGCCAGGACCGGCCGTTGGCTTCTGCACCTAAAGCGGACAATCACGAGGGCGCTGTGATGCCGGGTCCGAGGCACACGCCAACGACGAGCGGGCCCGCAACGTGCTCAGACTTCAAGGCAGAACGGCCAGGGCACCGCCCCCTGAAAATTCGGGAACGCTTTAGGTCACCCGCGGACCGCTCCCACTTGTCCATTTATCTCATTTCAATTATATCTCCTACGACCCGTAGGAGGGACAGCATGGCCAACTCACCGGGGCCGCTTGAGGCGGACCTATTGGCGATCCTGATGAAGACGCCTTCAGGGAGCTACGGCGCCGAGATGGCTCGGACCTATGAGGCCGCATACAGCCGTTCGATTAGCCTCGGCGCGCTCTACACTGTGCTCGAGCGACTCGAAAAAAAAGGCTGGGTCAGTTCCGCTTGGGGTGAAGCCACGGCGGAGCGCGGCGGTCGCCGCAAACGGGTCTACACCGTCAAGGCGGAAGGGCGCCATGCGATGGCGAACCGCGACCGTGGTCCCTTGGCTTTCGGCGCGCCCGGGGTGACTTCCCATGCGTAGGGCGAAGAAGCCCGGGCCGGGCATTCCCGAGCCTACGATGGAGGAGATTGTCGCCGCGATCAGACAGATCATAGCCGAAGACACGGGATTAGAGCCCGCGGCTTTCAAATCATCCATGCCCGGTGAGTCGACCGGGGAGGAGCATCTAGATTCGGCGCAACAACTCCTCTGCGAAGGCGAGGCGATTTACGCCAGTCTCGCGTTCGATGCCGAACCTGTGATCAACCCTCCATCCGGCGCCGCCGGCATCGCTTTCAAAAACGCTAGAATTTTTCGGTCCGAGCGGCGAAGCCAGGGCCGGCTGCCTTCTTGAACTGTATCACAATAAGCTTCGCCTGCTCGGCTCGCGCGGCGCGCGGTCGTGGCTGTTTTGGCAGGCGTTTTGGATGCTAGCGCGCCTAGGCTGGGGTCTGATCGTTCGGCTACTGCAATTAGATGAGATCCTGCGGGGGCCGCACCTCCACTAACTCCAGCCGCTTGGCGCCATGAACGGTCGTCGACCCCGCTCCAGAAACTCGCCGTCCTGGGGGCTAGCCACACGAACGAGGAGTTTAGAGACCTGCTCTCCCGCCGGATTGCGGCCCTTAGTCACGCTCCTTGCGGAGCGCTGATAGCCGCCGCTCAATTCGTCACTTAACGCCGACGAGCTTCCTTGATGTACCACTGAAGGATGACCTCAGCTAGTTGGGGAGGGGTGTACTGTCTTCCGCCGGTCTCCCATACGTATTCTTGCGCAGTGCTGTATTCGAATTTGATTTTGAGTTTCTTTCTAGGCGTCGGTTTCTCAAGGTACAAAAAACCTGGAAGCGGGGGTGTCCCGTCCCATATCGTCGCGGATATGTCCGAACCGTCTAGATTGTTGGCGTACACGATGTGAAAATTGAATGTGAGGCCATCGAGTAATCCAGTTATCGCAGGAGCATGTCCGGGTTTTGTTTGGTGAAAAGTAAGTCTGATGGCGTCCTGGGCACCGTTAAATCTATCTGTTGCAGCTCGAAGAGCTGACGTCACTTTGGCTGCCTCGCCAGTGACCAATTGCGAAAGGTCACCCCGGTTCAAAGCGCTCGCCCTCTCAGCCTCGAATCGCGCTTTTCTGCCTTCCCGGGCTGCAAAATCTTCTAGCGTCTCCACATGTGGCGTTCCCCCGAGTTCTGAAACCCTCGCCTCAATCACCGCGGCAGTACCGGTTGCGCCCCAGCGATCGTATCCGATCCAGAGCCTGTTCTTAGGCAACCACCTTGGAACCGAGGCACGGTCTCCGAGTGGCACGAAAAGGCAGAAGTCATAACCCTCCGAATGTGCGCGGTTTCGGATCGCGGTCTCTTCGATTCGGGTCCATGGAGTCTGGCCCCAGCCCTCGCGGTAGATGACGACCACCGATCTGGCTTGCGCTGCGAACACCTCGTTGAATGCGACTTCGCCATCTCGACCCGCCAATTCCTTCTGCCGTTCCGAGTATAGAAAAGTCTTGAATCGCTCCTGCAGGAGATCGTTGAGCTGAAGGGCAATCGCCTCGTCCTGCGCCAAGAAGGAAAACGCGACGTCGTATTCGAAGGGATCGTTTGCAGTGTCCATCATACCCCATTGTCGCATTTCCAGCTGAAGGGCGAAATCGTCAAGCGCTGGCGGACGACGGTCTAGTCAGACGGGATCCCGCACCCTATGCGATCGACTCGAGCCCGAGACTGCGCTGGATTACGCACGAGCGCGAAGTGGTAGGCAGACGGACCGCCTTACTGGTTGCCAAACGCAACAGGCCTGCTTGGCGGCATAGGCGGAAATTGGGTTGCCGCCCGAAACCTCTGGCGGCGGCGCCGCGGACAAGTGATCCTCGCCCATGAACCCAACCCCTCTCGCATCTTATTGGTCGACGCGCTGGGAACGGGTGCGGTCAAGATGTGAACCAGGTAGTGTCTCAGTTTGAAATTGTACGACCGAACGCGGCATTGGTCAGCTTGAAGACCCCCCATCCGATTGAAACGGTCACCAAGCCGGCGCGAGAGACTATGAAAAATGGCCAGTACCAAGCCCGGGCGCCCGGTGGTGTGGTGCGGATCACGCGCCACGTGAAAAATGCGACCACGAGGCCAAAGCCGATGTAGGCCAACGCCTGAAGGACTATTCCTATCACGTGCGCCTCTTGTAGGGGCCGCGCGGCCCCGATTTCGGGGCGCGGGCTTCGATCCGTTCGGCAATGTTCTCCATTGTCCAGAGCGTGTCTACGACTCCGGCAGCCATCACGGGCGTGACCTTCAGCGTCTTGTGGACGCGGACGAAGTCGTAGAAGGCGAAATAGAGCGCAAGGGCGTGAATATGGTTGTCCAGATTCTTGCTGAACGCGTTCGTCAGACGGGTGAAGCGCCGATTTAGCATCCTGATCGAGAGGTTCGAGCGCTCGACGTAGGATGTGCAAACGTGCGCCAGATCGGGCTTGCCTTCCACGATGTCCTTCCGGACGCCGGTGCATATCACCGGGCTGTAACGGTCCCGTGCAGCGGTCGGATCGGTCCCATAAATCTTCTGGATTTGGCCGTAGTCGGCTTCGGCCCCCGATTTCAAACTGAGACACTACCTGAAACCATCACGATTATACGCCGCTATCGCTGCCGTGGTATCATCGCCGATGGCCGAGCTTGCGAGAGATAGGGCGTGGTTGGAAATGCGGGACGTCGTCAAGCGACGCCTCGGCAATTCTGTCTGGCTCCCGCTTTATCAGAGCTACAAAACAACTGCGGGGCAGCATAGTCACCTTGGATTTTGGGATGACTACTTCGGCGTTCGCACGCTCGCCGTTCACGTTGATAGGCGGCAGGCGGTGGAGGAGTATTCGTTCAGCGATCTCGCGAATACCGCTGGTGGACCCGGGTGGGACGGAGAATATACGCCGTTTGGGTCCCACAGGGACGACGATGGCGAGATTGGTGTAGACCTCACGCTGTGGCAGAACTTCGATGGCCCGCAGAACTCCATTCTTCACCTTTCGGAGGACTTGATATTTGCGCTGCGACTAGTAAGGGAAGGTGACAAATGGTTGCGGCCCGAGGAGGGATATGTTGAAGTTGCAAGACTTGAACACGACCCGGATGGCCGCGCTAAGACTCTTCTAATCCGTCCGGAGTTTCTCTGCGACTATCTCTCTGCCAGGAAAATGGCGCTCCTAACTTTAACCTATCGCGAGCGAATACTGGTAGTCTTGGATCCATCGACGCATAGATTCTCGCGAGAGGAAGATCACTCTGTCGTTCAAGCCGAAATCGAAGGGGGTCGGCTGGAATTGAGGGCGGCCGCTATCCATGAAGGCGGGCTCGGCTTCGGCGCCAAGACCGCCGTATTCACGATGGCGAGAACTGACAGTTGGGAAGAGGGCGACCTTCCCATACTGGGGCCGCCCACCGATGAGAACGTGATCAGCGAAAGCGCCACACGGATTTCGAGTAGTCGCAAGCTCTTTCGCCTGTCGGGCGAGTTCCGCCGAAATGAGTGGATCGAGCCCGCAAATGCAAGCCCACGCGTGGGGAGAGATGAGGTGCCCTCCCAGGTATCTTTCATTGTGGATGCGTCCGGAGGGCGGATGCTATCCCACGAGCTAGACAACGAGGACATTGGCAGATGGCTCTGGTTCTCACCCGCCGTCATCCCTGCCGTGCTGGCGCATCGAGGGGCGAGCCTTGAGTGGTACACGCGCGATACGGCGGGTGTTTTTAGCCCCAGCGGCCTGCGTAGCCACATTGGCCTGAACGAAGTCGACCTGATTGTTGTCTACGCCCACGACATTGCGAGACTTGATGAGTGGGAACGACGCATCTGGGCGGGTTTCAACGTCATTCCTCAAGGGGGTCTAGGCACCGAGCTTCAGGCCGCGCAGGTACATACCGCACCTGCTAACACGGAGGCGCCCGAGGCTTGGATTGGCCGAAGCAGAACCGCTGTAGACGCAGCTTTCGCGCGGCGGTGGGGCACCCATTTATTCACAAACCATGAACATGTCTCAGCAGTGATTGCCAACTGTGACCGTTTTCGCGCAACCAACGAGGCCGGGTTTCTCGCGCTTGCAAAAGACCTCGCGCGGATCACTGCGGACAGCATCGACATCGCGCCGCTACACAAGATTTCGCCGCCTCTAGCAGGAGGGCAGGGAAGAGGGTCATTGGCATCCATGCAACGGGTGCTCACGACAATAGTCGGACCCGAGGAATCCCGCAGGCTGATGAGCCCCTTCGTAGGCGTCTATGATCTCCGACTTGGAGACGCCCATTTGCCGTCCGCAACTCTCGCGGAAGCCATGGCCTTGGCGGAAATAGACGAGAACCAATCGTGGCTTCGGAAAGGTCAACAGCTCCTGCACTGTGTAGTGTCCGCGCTGTTTGCTATCGAGGCTGTCGTCGGTGCTTCTGGAGTCCCGTGATCCATCTCGATCTGCAGATTCGCGTCTTCAACGACTGCAAGATCGTCGGACGCGGTCGCTTAGTCTTGCCCATCTCGACGCCGCCCGCCGCATGCCGCTTCGATCCGGCGTCTGGCGCGTTCGCCGGCCTGCGACGCGATTTGGTCCATTGACACGGACTTTTCATAATGCAATAATGTGCCCATGTCGAAAGGCAAGCCCCTTGCCGCGCCGCCCGCGCCCGTCGATCCCGAAGCGGGCGGCGGCGCGGGCGCGCCCGCTCCCTCGGTCGTCCTTGCCGAAGAGCATCTGCGCTTCCTGTCGGAGCTCCGGCAGGCGGGCATGACGATGGTCCGGACCCTCACCGAACGAACAGAGATCGATCTGCAGTCCGCGAAGGTGCTTCTGGCGAAATGCTCCGACCCGGAAGCTGCGCGCCGCGAGGGTCCGCCCGGCCCGGCGCCGCTGCGCGATCCGGCCGGCGACCTCGCCCGCCTGTCCCGCTGCCTGCGCCTCACCGTGGTCCTCGAGGGCAGGATCGCCAGGCAGCTCCATGGCCTGCACACCGGCCTTGCCCGCGAGCGGGAAGCCTGCCGCGAGGACGTGGCCAGGCGAGCGGCGGCGGAAGGCGAGGCGCGCCATCAGGCGGCCAGGGAAAAGGTCCACGACCTCGTCACCGATGCGATCCTCGCCGGGGATGGCGACGAAGCGGAGAGCCTGGAGCTCGCCGAAGCGCTGGACGAGCGCCTCGAAGACGACGACGCCTACATGAACCTCGAGGACCGGCCCCTGCGGGAGGTTATCGAGCAGATGTGCGCCGATCTCTGCATCGAGGTCGACTGGAGCCGCTGGACGGGCGACGGCTGGACGCCGCCCGCCTTCCCCTTCCGGCCGAAGTTCTCG
>Ga0182024_10012700_pt1 | contig 16610 bp, 19 predicted proteins | sample P32metaG_FD_120480 | JGI IMG/M metagenome (GOLD analysis project Ga0182024, IMG submission 120480) | Permafrost microbial communities from Stordalen Mire, Sweden - P3-2 metaG (Illumina Assembly) | ecosystem: Environmental > Terrestrial > Soil > Wetlands > Permafrost | place: Sweden: Stordalen... | reverse complement strand
GCAGGCGGGCAAAATGTGCGCTTCACGACCGGGCTGTCGTCAAATAGCGACAGGAACACTGAAATTCCTTCGACGATGGACGTTCGTAATTTCGGCTCGATCCGCTGCCAGTCGTTGTAGAACCAGCGTTTGACCGCTTCCAGTTGCTCACGCTTGTCCTGGGAAACATTTGTTTCGGCGGATTCGTTGAGGATTTCAAACGCAATATTCTTATCCTTAAGAACCGCAAGAAGACCGGTGGAACTCTTGGCTTTGTACAAACCAAGCTCGGTGTTCAACCGGAATTCGAAGGGTTCGAGGTCGCGCGGATGCTTGAGATAATTGTCCTCGGAAACCAGCACGGAATCAGACTCGCCTAACCTCCGCTCCGCTTCCTTCAGCTTTCTTTCGAGGACAACCGGTGAGATCGCGCACTCATAGACATCGAACAATGTGCCGTAGTTGTATGCGACCTTGTGTAGAAGGATGATGAATTTCACAAGGTTCGTGTATGCCTGCTGCCAGAAGGGTTCCTTGCCCCTCCCGAAGAGATTGTTCAGCAGCGAGGCGATGTTGTAGGCGAGAGCATAGGCGTCGAGGTCGTTGTGAAGTGGATTGTAGCGGTACTCGGAGCCGAGACCGATTTCGATATAGTCCTCAGCCCTGTCGTTGCGGTCTAGGATTTCTCGAACCTTGTGGCAGAAGTCTCCTTTCACCTCCAAAACCAGCCCGCCGATCCTCTTTTCTTTGTCGGCTGCACGGTAAGCAAGAATCTGCTCCGCGAAAGGGTACATGCAACAGCTAGTCTTGCCCGTGCCGATTGCGCCTACGATTGCGGTGCCTGTGAACAGTGCCCGCTCCGGGATCGTCAGCCATTGAGGGGTTTCGGAAGCTATCGGCTTGCGCTTGTTATGAATCTCTCCGACAACGAGAAACAAATCATCGCGCTTGCTCGGTTCAGGATAGGGAGGCAACTTGCCCGCCCTGATTTTCTTGTGGACCGTAAGACCAAAAACATACAACCCGGATAGCAGAATCGAATACGCGATGTAGGGGGTCGTAAATAAGAAGAGGTTGTAGGAATAGAAAAGCCCGTCGTGCACGAGTGGTGCCCGAAGAGCTATCAGTTTCATAAAGACATTCCCCGTGGGGAATGGCAACTCGAAATAGAGCGCCATTCCCGTAACCGCCGCCAAAAGGCAGGCGACGAAGTTCCTTGAGTTGAGAATGCGTTGGATCATGCTTTTGCCCCTGGCTTGGGGCTGCTCGGCCCGCCCCTGCGTGGGTCTTGGGCCTTTCGCCATGCCAAGAAGCCCTTGTCTCTCCACAGCATCATCTTGACGGCTGAATTGATGACGTGATCTGGTGTGCTGCCGATCCAACCGGCATACTGCTCGGCAGCGTCCGCTACCAAGTCTTCCAACTGGTATTTGCGTTCGACAATCTGCGGTGGTTTGTTGATGACCGACATGTATCCTCCTTTTTGTGACCGTCGTAAATGCGCGCGGGCAATCCTTGAAACACTGGGCTGGAGCGACCCCACGAGGTCTTTGGGCGGCTGTACGCCGCCAAAGGTGGGGTCGCTCCAGCCCAGTCCGGTGTTTTGCCCGCGCCCAAACTTGACTGTCGTGCAACGCACATCCTTATGGGTCCCCACAACTTCCGTTCACGGCAGAGGTGAACGGAATGGTGAACCGGGGGGTGATCTGTGTCTTTCACGCCACGTTCACCCGTCCTCGCTTTGTGTCGGCCAGATGTGACCGGTGTTGGCCGACCAAATAGCTCTCGAAGAAAACTGTCCGATCTGGTTTGTTCTGACAGAACTCGCGTCGAAGTTCCTGCTCGCTCAGTGCTCCTGAGTCCCAAGATTTGTACAGGTGTTCGAAGCGTTCTCCGTGAAACCGCCGCTTAGCTTCGTTCAAAAACTCGAAATCCGCTGTCACCGGCACAACGTATTGCCGGTTTTCAAACCGCTGCCGAACCTGGAAGTAGCGGACGATCTCGCCCGATACGTCCGACTCAAGAGGTTTCTTCACGACGGAGCGGAAGCACTCAGTCACCCTGGGAAATTCTGCGTCCCTCGGCGATATGTAGAGGAACCGCAACGAACGCAGTTGCCGAAAGAGTGGTTGATAGGCCGCGAGATGGGTCAGGAAGCCCGAAATGCTGCCGAGGCCCGAATCAACATAAGAAAAGGTGACCACGGGGGGAGTGCCAGGGAGAGGCGGTGCAAGAAACAATGGGAATTTGTCCACGAAATAGCGAATCGTTGGACGGCTTCCTGGTCCTCCCTCATAAACCTTGCCCGGAAGAAACTCCTTTGCGACGCTTAGTTTGTCGCAGAACAACCTGATCTTGTCCGGTTCCGTTTCGAGATACTCCACTTCACGATTGGCAAGAATGAAGTCGAGCAGTACGAGCCGCGTGCGGATGAATTCAAACGAATGAGCGCGGCGATTGCGGAGATTCCCTTTCTCTATCTGCCCGTAGAGAGTCCTCGAAAAAAGGTGGTAAATCGAGCCGTATCCCATGTAGTCGCGAACGGAGGCGTGACCGTTGTTCAGTATCTTCCGAGCAAATTGCGAGGAGCGTTTTCCACGGTGTGCGCCCGTAAAGTTCAGATACTGCCGGAGAATGAAATAACCCGAGTGAGTCGCGACAACGTAGAGGAATTGCGCCTCCGGCTCGGTGTAACCGAACTCCATGAGCAATTCGACCTGATTGCGAGGGATGTTCATAAAGTCAGAATCTCCGCAGTGATTTCCCGCTGCTCCAGTACGCGGCGCAGATTTGGCACGTCCTGAGCGCGGGCATAGATGGAGAAGCCTGCGCGGACTTTTTGGGCGATATTTTTGAAGCGGTAGTGCTCGGTTGCGAGTTCGAGGTCAATCCGAGCGGTTTCCTGGTCCGGGGTCTCGTACTCAATACGAAGATCAGGCACCGGAATCCTCCCACGCACTTGGTGGAGGCCATGCCGTTCAGCAATATCGGACTTGGCAGTGAATGAATCTGCTGTTTGTCCGGCACGGGCTAGATCGCGGTAGAGGATTTTCTTGAGTTCCGAATCGAGAATGACTCGTACGTTCTTGCCTCCCTCCCGATTCACTCTGTCCCTACCTCGTTGATAGAGCCGATATAGGTCGGCGTCATGGTGAGCCTCGCGAGGCTTCGTAAATCCGTGATAAATCGCCTGTCGCTTCGGGACAGTCTTGGTTGCTATCAAGAGGTGGCGGCCTTCCTTGGTCAACGCCAGAAGCCGACGATGGGATGTTTCCGCGTGAGGGATTTCTCGTTCGGAAATCAGCCGCTGCTTGCGGAGGTTTGTGAGGTCCGCCTCCATGTGTTTCCTATCTCCGCGATATATGAACTCTTCTAGATCCTTCGCGGCCACTGCCCGGAATTTACCGATATCAGTCATCACCTCGATTTCAGAGCTGCGGAGCTTGTAGGTTCGGTTGCGATGTTCGTATGGCTTACGAGGCTCAACGACACGGGCTTCGGTTTTCGGTGTTTCTGGCGTATCGTCCGGGCGAGGCTGGCTGTCAGCGCCGACGCCTGGGCCGGATTCCCGCCTCTGTTCGTGCCCGTGCGGGGTGGGTAAGTCTCCTATCGTTTGCAACGACTGGCTGCGAGGGCCGGCCATTTCTTCGGGTGAATATGAGCGCGACATCTCAGCTCAACTCCTCGTTATTTCCATCAATAGTGTCGATGGAAGGTGCGGGCAACTCCCCCTGGCCGACTTGCATTTGCTTGTCGAGATGCGAAAGTTTTCTGCCTGTGTCCTTGAGGAAGAATCTGCGGTTGAGTGCGAATGCTGCGGCAAAGAGATTCGTAAACAGCACTGCAAGGAATACGAAAACCGGGGTGCCGTACGCGTGGATGAGAACAGCCTTATAGGGAATAAGGAACTTGAGCTCTCCCATGAGCCAGAAGGAAAGCGCGAGAAGGATAGCGATAGTCAGAATGAGCGCATTGCCGATCATGTTGTTCTTCCCGGTTCACTGGACAGCGACGTCATCTAAGCGCGAGACGCGGATGCCGGTCGTCATTTGAATGCCTGGTCCTCGCGAAAATACGTGATCGTCAACCCAAGCGGGTTGATGGGGATGAGCTCGTTGGGAACCTGGTTCTTGAAAACGAAGACGAAATTCGCGGTGTAAAGGTCGCGCTTGATTTCGCTATGGTCGGCGGGCGAGTAGTACACCATGTAAAAGTCCACTCGCGCCTTGTACGGCGCGGCCTGCATGTCTTCGAGTGCAACCTTCTTCACATCTATGTCGATCTCCGGCGCGGACGTGTTCGTCAGAAACTTTCGGATAATGTCGTCTTTCCGGTACGCGTCGAGGATGCCATTGGCCAACTTCCCGTCTAAGAAATACAAACCCTTTGAGAAATCATTCTGAATCGTGTATCGGTTACGACGGTAGTAGAGGGCGCAAAACTGGCTTAGGAAATACTTCGCCTCTGCGTCTTGAGGCTTGTATTCGAAATTGTGGTAGTTGATCGCCTCGGCGCGCCCGAGGTCGTCGATGCGGATGACGAGAGGCCGGAAGTTCTGGAACGTGCGAATCGTCCTCAGATCAATCAGCGCTAAGGCAACGCACACAATAGAGAGCAGCGCGAGAGCGATCTTCAGATAGGTATTTGTGACCATTGGATCACCGTACTGTTCGAGATAGAGCCGCTTCGCATCGAGAAAACTGGCGTCGTTGTTCATGCTAGAAAGTCCTGAAGGATTTGTGCCGACGAGCCGCCGGACGTGCCACTGAAAATGTGATTCGTCAGAGCTGGAACTCTCAGCAGCACGTAAATGGAAGCGACGAAAGTGATGAGTAAGACAGGAAACCAGCCAAGGAGCTGCACGGTTGAAATCGACCCATTGGGCTGCAAGTTGAGAATTCCAAGGATCAGATTGCCAATGATAAAAACGACCGCTGCGGCGATCACCTGGTAAAAGGCGTATTGGATGAAGCAGCGGAACCAACCCCAGAAGAGCCACTCCAATTTCGGGACTATAAAGAACGGTATGAATATCGGGCCAACAAGGACGCACACGGCAGTGGCAATAAATCCGTAGGCGATCACGACGATGGCGATGGCCTGTGCTGCGGCGAGTAAAATAATTACAACTGCGTAGATCAGCGTGCCAAGGATGTCGCCCCAGGTTGGGGAGTCTAGGCGGGATTCAAAATCCGAAACACGTTCTGTGACTGTCTGCAATTCTGCCTGATTGATCCTGTTGGCTAGGAATTGGGACTCATCGGTAATCAGATTGTGGAAGCTCGTTCCGATTCCTGGGATTGGGTTGCTGTAGTAGTTGACCATCCCGAAGCCAAGGCTGATCGTCATAAGCAGGCTGGCAAAATTGTCGAAATGGAAGGGATGCTTCCCAGCAGCAGCGGCAAGAGCGGATTTCACTCCGAACCAAACAACTAAAATTGTGGCGAAGGAGCGGAACAGGTTTTGGCCCATAGTGTCGAAGAAGCCGAGATTCTGCGTGAGCAGACTGTTGATCGCCTGAAAGATGAACTGCAGGAAGTCTGGCTGCTGCTGCATGGCGTCGGCTCCTTCGACCTGGACTGTAATTCCGGTGCAGGCTTACTGCATGCGGAAGTTCTGGAGTGAATTGGTGAGCGTTCCGGTCACCTGAGCCATGTTGCCGGAGATGCTCGCTTGGCGACCGATGTCGGTATTAATGGCGTTTGTTGTGGCGTCGCGCTGTTGCTTTGCCAGGATGGTTTGCTGTTCCAGAAGCGACGCGAGGAGTTTGTTCGAGTCCTGGACCGTGCGGAGAGTCAAAACACCCGCCGCATTGATCTTGTTGAGGACGGAGACTTCACTGTTGAGATCGGAGTCGCCCGAGAACGAGTCCTGTTCGAGGTTAGCGATCTGTGCCTCGATGCTCTGGGCGTTGCCACGGATCGACCCGATGGTAGCCATCGCATTCATATTTGCGCCGTCGGCCAGTTCCACAGAGGCATACTGGGACTGGACGCGCCCGAGTTCGGCAGAATCCATTCCTGAGAGTTCGTACGGGTCGTACTGGGACAGTGGGGTTGTCGCCTTGAAGTAGCCGGTGTTGATTGTTGGGAACAGACCGGAGTTGATACCGCTAGTCCAAGACCCGGTATTCCCAAAAGTGTTCATTGAGGTTACATTTCGCCACTGGGAAAATACCGCGCGGTAACGGGCGGGCATGTTTCGGATAAATGTGGCCATCTGCATGGCGAGGTTGAGTTGGTTGGTGATCTTGGCGTAGCTCTTTTGCAGCTGAACCAGGTGCTGCTGGAGCTGGTAGTAGCGGAGCAGCGCGTTGTGATAGTTCGTCGGGTCGTAGACGATTCCGCTACCGAGTTGAGCGGTGGCAGTGCCAACGCCCAATCCCAATGCGAGGACGCAAACCAGAATCTTTTTTTTCATCGAACTGTTCTCCTTCCGCCTTCACAAATCAGAAGGCATCTTGTGGTTGTTGTAATCGGGCAATGCGAGATCGCCCGAGAGATAGACTTTGACTCGGTGGCCTTCACGGATGGTCACCGTGGGCATGATGTTCAAGAACTTGTCTAGGATTTGCGCTGAGGATTGCGCGGTGCTTTGCGCGAATCCCTGGCGCATAAGGTCAGAACTGGATGCGTTGAGCGAGCCTGCTGTTCCACCTTCGGCGACCGCTCCCAGAGCACCGATGGCGAGCGACACTCCGAAGATGCGGAGATAGTGATTGTTCACCTGATCCCGCAAGCCTGTATCGCCAATTTGGTTGAGACCCTTGAATTGATCGAGGCTTACGGAATAGCCGTCCGGCATGAGCACTCGATGGAACACGACGGCCAGACGTGTCTGGCCGAAGGTGTCCACTTTCTTGGTTTCGCCAAGCAGCTTTGAACCTGCGGGTATCAACAAGTGCTGGCGGTCGTTGGAATAGACGTTGGTTGAGAGTAGGCACTCGACGGGACCTGCGAAACTCCCGTCGAGGCGATTGATGAGAACGGTTTCGAGGACAGTTCCTTCAAATAGCAGGTAGGTTTTTCCTGCCGAAGCATTGGCAGCTCCAGCGGACACGGCGGCAGGGTTTTTCTTTTCCTCCTTTCGGTTATTCGCTGTTTCCGGGGGATCGCTTCGCACCGGCGCAAGCGATGAAGCATCGGGCGCGGGCGAAAGCGGATTGGGTTGCATCTGTTTCAGGAGTTGTGCGACCTGTGGGTCCTCCTGTCCCACGGGGACAAGGTTCTGGGCGGCAGCGAGTGGCTCGGGTTGAGGTGCTGGCGGTGTTGCAGGTGCCTTGCGGTAGGTGAGAGCGACATTCGAGGCAAACAGCGACACGTAGGCACGTCTCTTCTGCTCCGCCTGAATTGGGTCCTCCGCTCCTTGATTAGGGACGTTGCCGGAGACGCTCTGTAGCTGGGGTTGTTGCGAATCTTGCGGGCCAGCGGCACCAAGCACACGAGTCTGCTGGGCAAGAGCGCTCTGCGCCACCAATTGTTGGCGTTGTAACTCTTCTATCCGATTCTGGAGGTCGGCGATCTTCGTCTCGTTGACTTCGAGCGGTGCCTGTGAGGACGCGGAGGACGACGTTGCTCTTGCTGGCGTTGGCGGCTTCTTACCCCCGGTCAGCCACATGATGGCGACCATGAGGAACGCCAGGCCGATGAGGAGCCAGGATTGGACGTTCTTTGGGAGAAGGCCCAGGGGTTTCTGCGTTTTCTCCTGAACATTAGCGGGTTGGTTCGGCTGATTCATCGCTCGCTCCTCGGTTCGTGGCAACGCGGCGGGCAAACGGCAGTTTCTTTTTGCCGATGGCGAGGTAGCCGGTGTCGATAATCTTGGGCGCGATGTAAACGCCGTTCTCCATCTGGAATGAGATCAAGTTCGGCTTACCATCCTTGATTTCATAGAGAGCGGGTTTTTCCCGTGCGCCGCACTTGATATAGGTGAACGAGTCGTCGTGGTAGATGGCGGACACCAGGAACGGCTCGCGGCCAGCTTTCGAGTCGAGGAGATAGTCGAATTGGAGTTTAGGTGCGTAGCTGGACCGGAAATGGTTGAGCTGCTCGGCGGACTGTGCCTGTGCCGCGCGGATTTGATCCGCAGTCTGTGAGCGGAGCGTTTCCAACTCCTTCTTGTAGGCATTCGCTTCGCTCGCGCTCACATAGCCGCGCAGTCCGGTATTTGCCGCGATCCCGGAGCCTTCCTTTGGTTCGACGAAAATCTTGAGATCGGGTTCGACATTCGGTTGGTTGCTGATTTCGGTCAGGAGGAACGAATACACGTGACCGCTTGCAGTGATGAGATTCAGATTGCTGCGGATACCGGCCTGCGCCGGATGGACATAACACAAATTGTGCGCACCGTTGATGACCCAGAACTCCTTGTCGCCGGTGGTGAAGTCGAGAATCTCCTCATCCTCGGGAAGAACAATGAGCGTCGAAAAGCGGAGCTTGGCCCGAACGGGGACGATATCTTCCTTCGAGTACTTCACGACCCGCGCGGCCGCTTCCGTTGCGGCGTGGGTGGGCGTAGCGTGGAAGACGCCTGCGCCCAAAGCTAGGAGAGCAATTACCCGGAAGAGAAAGCTATGCAACTGAGTATGAAACATTGGTTTCATTGATCTGCTCCTTTTGAGACTGATTGATGTTTCAGGGAAGCTTGGTCGCGACTGGAAATGACCGCGACACACCACTGAACGCCACAAATAATTGCGGTGGCGAATCCCGCGAGCGCAAGAGGCAGGAAAACGTAACGAGGATCGGTTACCGGCACGCACGCTAGGAGAAAACAATGAAAAATCACTGGTGCCCCCCCACGAGCACTTCGAGGCCTCGTTCAAAGCCGTAGGTCTCGAAAGCCTCTTTCCGTTTTTTGTTGTCGTAAGGATCGTTTGTGTAGAGCCAATAGCTCTTGGGATCGACGTTGAGATTGGCGACCTTCGCCAGCTCTGGCGTCTTAATCAGGAATTGCTGCTTGGGGATGAGGGTCGAGATCAGTTCGACTTCGTTTTCGTTCAGGTGGAACTGACGGCGGTACAGATCCCGGTCCATATCGGGGTTCGCAAGAAAGATTTTGGTGGCGCAACTTTCGATGATTACGTCGAGGATGTCCGAACGCTTGAGTTCGTCGAGAGATTGGGTAGACAGCACCATTGCGGCGTTGTGTTTCCGCCAGGTCTTGAGGGCTTCGACGACGTACCTCTGGATGCTGGGGTTCTTCAAAAACACCCACGCTTCATCGATGAAAAAGGCTTTGAAAACGGACGAAATCTGTCGGTCCGCAATGACGGCATTGGCACGATGCAAAATGTAGAAAAGCAGCGGTTCCAGAAGTTCCGGGTACTGGCTCATGCGCTGGAAGTCGAAGCACTGAAAGCGGGAGAACGAGATCGTGTCCTCGGAGTTGTCGAAGAGGAATCCGAACTGCCCCCCTCGGGTCCATTTGGAGAGACGGCTGGCAACATCATGCCCGAGCGTATTCGCCAGCACGCTAAGCGTGCGCAGCGCGGGGTCCACCGCATACAGGTTCTCGACTTGATGGAAGAGATCGCGCTCGGTGGCGGGGTCCAGCTCGCCCACCCTCTGGCCTTGGATCAAGACTTTCAGGAAGAGAGCTAGGAAGTCGAGATTCTCTTTCGTCGGTGGCAGCGAAAACGGGTTGATCCTGAAGTCCTCGGACTCAAGCCCAACTCGAATATATGACCCGCCGAAAAGCTGAGTAAGGCTTTCAAAACTCCCGCCCAAATCGAAGATGAAGGTGTGCGGCGCGTACTTTTGCAGGTTGGTGATCAGGAAGTTCAAAAGAAAACTTTTTCCTGCTCCCGTTCGTCCGAGAATCATTGTGTGGGCCACATCGCGGTAGTGAAGATTTAAGAAATAAGGGGTGCGGTGGTTGGTCTCAAGGACCGCAAGATATTCCTGCCGGAGATGCTCGTTGTGCGGCTCGCCCCGATGAAGGGTGAAGAGAAACGAGAAGTCCGCATAGTTGGTGTTGAGCAGATACAGGGAACGTAGGTTGAAGACGTGGTTGCCGGGAACCGCCGCGAGGAAAGCGTTCAGAAGGTTGTATTTTTCTTCATAGAGCTGGGCGTCGTGGACACTGAAAACCTTGTAGAAATCGGCGCACGCTCGCTCAACCTTGACCACGTCGAGGTCGTAAATGACGACAGTGAGAGAGAACTGGCCGAAGTAATTGCCGTGCAGCTCGATCTGCTTGATGCCTTCACCCAGTTCCCGGACCTGGCTCTCTTTCGAATCGTCGAGCAGCACATCCTGCGGAGCCGAGTCGTTCATGTTGACTTGGCTGACGAAGGATCGCTTGGTGTTGTGAAAATGGCGGCGCTTGCTCTGGATGACCCGACGCATCTTGCCGGAATCTTCCTTTTTCCATTCCGTCACGACGTAATAATTGGCTTCGACTTCAAGCAGGCGCTTGAAGATGAGCGGAAAGCTCTGAGCGGAAGGCTCCTTGAGCGTCAATACTTTGACGTAGTAATCGTCCACGCGAAGATGTCCGCGATGGCACTCGATGGGAGATTCGGGAAGATAGTAGTCAAGGAATGTGTCGTATTTGAGTTTAGCGAGTTCGAGTTTGTCAGGCTGGAAGTTGAGCGTTCTCTTGAGAACGCGGAAGGCTTCCCCTTTGTCGAGCATCCGAACAGCGAGGAAGTCGCTGACTTGGAGGATGAAGCTGCGTGCCTTTTGAAGCAGCGCTGCCTGGGCGTTGCTGACGTGCTCCCCCAGAATGACGAGTTGCTTCTGACCCGAAAAATGTGCCCGCAGATCCGCTAAGGCTTTCTTTGGATTCTTGGGAAATTCGGCGAGCGCGCCTCCGAGTTTCTGTGAAGTCTGAAATCCCTCGTACAGCACCACGTAATAGACGGCGAGGGAAAACAGCGTGTCGGCCTTGCCGCGAAGGTACGCGATGCGATTCTTGATCGCGGCGTCCACTATGGAACTGTCGTAGAGCTGGTGGGGGATGGCTTCGTTGTTGCGCTTGAAAAGGTACTGGTAGAGGCGGTAGTTTTCGTCGAACAGTTTCAAGGCCGATTCGAGGCGTTTTGTGAAACCATCAATCGACGCGTCATCGAGACACTCATAGTCAACACCGCGAACTTCGAGGATGACGCCCACCTCCCCGCTCTTAGTGAGAAAAACGTGTGGTCCGACGAAGCCGTAGAGATTGATCTGCTCGCTGAGAGAGCCGGTTTCGTTATAGTTCTTGAAGACTCGGCTAAGCCTGAGCATGGCCATCCCTTCGGATTGCAATCGCAGAAAATTTCATCGGGTCGTATTGAGCACGGAGTCTTGCAGCCGTCAGCAGAAATCGCAGAATCTGCGGATCGGTTTGGGTTGCCCAGCGAGCCATGAAGTAGAGCAACAAAAACATCAGCAATCCCCCGAATAGGCTATTGAGAAGGTTGAAAGTGGCGGCGCCAAGGCACATGGCGAAGAAGAAGAGCTTTCGCTCGGCTCCAAGGATAGTCAGTGGTCGGGAGAGCGACCGATGCACTCTGTTGATCCGTCTTGCTTCCGCCACGTGCTTCTCCTTCAAGACCTGCGTGATTCAGTTGCCAGGAAAAAGCCAGGACAAGAAATTCACTGCTGCGATGGCCATGCCAACGCCGAAGAGCACACCGGCGAGCACACGTTTCGAGCCTCCTTCGCCGAAGGCGAATGTTAGGCCGGCCACGACAATAGCAACGAGCGAGAGGCCGCGAGCGATGGTGCTGGTGAAAGCCTGCTGCAGCACGCTAACGGCGTTCTCCCAGGGGGAAGTCCCTTGGGCAAAGGCAGGCGTAGCCAGGAACAGCCCTGCCACAACTACGCACGCCTGACGGGAAGCTGTCTTTAATCGACTTGCGTTTCGCCAGATGGTTCTCATGTTGGGAAAACTCCTTTGCGCTCGATCTCGCCTGAAAATGGTTGGGAGAGTTCTCGCGTCATCTCGGGCCGTCAGCGGTCAGCAAACGCAAGGTTGAAAAACCGCTCTCCTGGTTTGAGAGTCCTTGCACGCGGTCAAGGCACACTTGGAGCAGGCGCTCCTACCAGAGGGTTTCCACCTTCGCGTCCGGCTTGACGTTTGTCGGCTAGCTGCGATGCTTAGCGGCTCACAGGTGAGGTTTGTGGCCGCCCAGCCCGTAGCGGAGAATTCAGCGAGAACTCCCCTCATTTACAAGGAGGCTTTGAGGAAGAAAAAAGTAAGAACAAAATCTGCACAACTTAGGGGTGCCTTTGGGGTTCTATTGACATCAAAACAAACAGCGTGCCACGCTTTTAATGCCCATTCCCACTGGCCGGAGCCTGGACGAGTGACCCGATGGAGAGACCAGACCCGTATGGCGAATGGGTACTCCGCCAGAACACTGAAGCAAAGGACGGTACCCTTGCGCCAGTCGATGAAACGTTGCTGGCCGCAGCTCGCGCAGCGTGGCCCCGCGTCTTAGCACATGCCAGACTAGAACTTCGGAGCAAGAATTCCGAGGGTGAGACTGAAGCCTTGACCGCCGAGGTCTGGGAATCGGTGCTAAAGTCCGTTGCCAAGGCCCTTCAGAGGAACCGCGAGAAGGGACGGACGATTGCGAACCTTGAAGGATATTTGTTCGCCGCTTTCCACCATCGCTTCAATAGATTCCTAAAATCAGAACAGAGGCGAGACGACGCGATTGAACTTGTTTCGTCGTCGATGGATTTCGATAGAATTGCGACTGCACAGGACACGCGATGGGTTTCCGAACTGGAAACTGCGATTGCGGTTAGAGAAATCGTTCGACAGATGGATGGCCGGACCCGAAAGATTTGGCAGGCGCGACAGTATGGCTATTCGTGGAGGGAGATTTCAAAGTGGTTGGGTGTAACGGAGCAGCAGGCAAAGATGAAGTTCCGATATGGTCTGGCGAAGACTCGGGAGAGTCTGCTCAGGACGCGCAAGCGAAAGTCCGGTCAGTGACCTATAAATTATTTTTGTTGAGTCTGACTGCTTTAAGGCGTTCAATTCTCGTAAGGTGAGGCTGGTCTGAGCGAAGAAGCATATACGACGAAACAAGAGAAGGATGTCCTGGCCGCATTAGGTCGCGGGCTTCGCGACGAGTTCCCGAATCCAGAGCGCATTGGATGTCCCGCTCACGAGGTTGTCGCTGCTATAGCTGCGCACAGGATGCCATTGTCCAAGGCGGAGCCGTACCTGGACCATTTGACCTCCTGCAGCCCGTGCTACCGGGATTTCTTGCAGCTTCAAGCGCAGTATCGTCAACGCCGGACGCGGATGATATTTGCGGTCGCCGCGAGCGTGTTGATTGTTGCGGCCCTCGCCACCTGGATTGTCATTCGCCGTCATGATAGTCAATTGTTGGCGCAGAGTGCGGTGATCGACCTGAGAGATCGGTCTACGGCGCGAGGCACGGAGCCGCCTCCCAATGAGCCGCCGATAGAGATTGGCCGTAACGTTTCTCAGCTCGACGTTTATCTCCCACTAGGAAGTAGCGACGGGCCGTACGATATCCGTATCGTGACCGCGCAGGGAGAGGCAGTCTTCACCGGCGCGGGCGTCGCGAAAGTCCGAGAGGGAATCACGTCGCTCACTGTCGATGCACATCTCTCGTCCATAAGTCCCGGTCCATACACCTTGCAGCTACGGAAGTTTGGTTCGGAGTGGAATTCATTCCCGTTGCGAGTACCCTAAAACCGCCCTCTCAAAATACCGCTTGACCCCGTAGTGCACTACGGGGTTTAGACTTGGTCCATGAAGTCGCTTACCATCGGTCACCTTGCTCGTGAAGTCGGAATCAACTTAGAAACAGTCCGTTACTACGAGCGGGAAGGCTTGCTGCCTAAAGCACCGCGCAGTGCCTCTGGCTACCGTTTGTTTCCAACCGAGGCGAAACGACGGCTGAAATTCATACGTCGCGCTCAGGAATTAGGCTTCTCACTGAAAGAAATTCGGGAACTCCTGGCGTTGCGTCTGTCACCACGGACAACCAGCGCAGAAATTCGAAAGCGAGCAGAGGCGAAGATTGCCGACATCGAAGGCAAAATAAAGAGCCTTGAGTCCATGAGCAAAAGTCTTCGGAAACTCACGAAGTCGTGTCCTGGATGCGGTCCGCTTTGCGAGTGCCCGATTCTTGAGAGTCTGGATAGGGAGGATTCATGAGCCGCGCGTGGAAGCAGAGCTTGGTTGCCCTGCCAGGTGTAGGTGTTTCGCTGCTTCCCAAACTGGCGTGTCCGCTGTGCTGGCCTGCCTATGCAGGTCTGCTGAGTTCGGTAGGGCTTGGGTTCCTAGTCTCGACCAAGTATCTGCTGCCGCTCACGGCTGCATTTCTTGTTCTAGCTTTGGCGGCGCTGGCATTCAGAGCAAGGAACCGTCACGGATATGGGCCGTTTGTATTGGGAGTGCTTTCTGGGGCCGGAATCCTCCTTGGCAAATTTCATTGGCAGTGGAATTCCGCACTCTATGGTGCCGTGGGGCTGTTGGTAATCGCATCGCTATGGAATGCGTGGCCGCATCGCCTCAGCACCGCAGCTTGCTGCGGAGGGAAATCAATCAACTATAAGGAGCGTTACAAATAATGGCAAAACGAATTGAAGTGTTCAGCGCGGGTTGTTCGGCTTGCAAGGAAACTATCGAGATGGTGAAGCGTCTCGCTGGCTCTCAAGAAGTGGTCATCCACGACATGAACAAATCTGAAGTGGCAGCGAAGGCAAAGAGCTATGGCGTTCGCAGTGTTCCTGCCGTCGTAGTCGATGGCAAGCTCGCATCGTGCTGCGCCGGTCGTGGTCCTGAAGAGAAGGTCTTGAGAGCGGCACTCGCTTAGTTGGAGGAATCAGTTCGGTATGGGCTGGCTCTGTGGGGTCAGCCCGTGCCGCAGCACAATTCAAATCCGCCACAACAGATAAAACCCCAGTAGAAGCAGCGAACTACCGAGAATCGGATCAATCAAGCCTCCGAAGCGGCTGCAATCCAATCTTTTGAGGAGACCTCCTGCTGCCGTTCCCATCAGCACCAAAGGGAGTCCACTTCCCAAGCCATAAAGGAAAAGTAGCAGTCCGCCGTAGATGAAACTCTGCTTGTATGCAGCATAAGAGAGAACCGATGCAAGGACGGGCGTTCCGCATGGCCCAATGACGAGTGACAACAGCAGTCCGGTCCCGAATGCTCCACCAAAGCCGGATCGAAATGGCTTCGGAGTGGAGGGCGCAAATCTAACCCAGCCCAGCCGATATGTGCCCATGAGTATGGGAATTGCAGCGATGGCGTACTTCACTGGAGTTCCAACTTCAGCCACTCTTCCAATATAGGCCGCGATTGCCCCGAGCGCGGCAATTGCGAGTGCGAGTCCCAATACGAAAGCGATTGCGTTTCCGAACGACCGCCGGATTGTCTGCGGCTCTTCCAGCGAGCAGCAAGCCCCAGCCGCTGCGGGATAAAGAGCGAGACAACACGGATTCAGCCCCGCAAGAACACCGCCTGCTAGGGCGAGGGGCAAGGCGACAAGATTGCCGCCAGAGAGTGCTTGGCTGAGACTAACGGGAAAATTCATCATGTTGACTAGCGCAGCCGCGCAAGTTCAGTCTGAACAGCCGTGACAGTCTGGCGATCCTCGCCTTCAAAACGCCGTACTACTTGTCCGCTGCGATCCAGGATCAGCACCGTAGGAACCGTGAGTACACTGTAGCGGCGTAACATCTCCGACTTGCTGTCGGGGCTGAGTTCCTGCACGTGTACCCCACGTTCACGCGCTGTCCGCACAGAATGAATGATCTCAGCGCAGGCATCCGCTGAATCAGCCTCGCTCAGATCCGCGACAAGGAGCACCCTCGGAGCGCCATCCTCTATTGCCGCAGTTGCGCGCCTGGTGTGAACCTTGTAAGCGCCGATTGCTACCACCATGAGTGCCACAACCAGAATTCGTGACCACTTGACCTTCATTGGCCGCACCTCTCCTGCGCATCAGGGCAGCCGCACGCGCTGCTCGTGTCTGACAAACTCTTGGGTAGGCTGGCGGGCAGAACGCCAGGTGCCGCGTCCTGCACGAATTGAGTTCCTTGCAGCAAGCTCTGCTCAGCACGTGCTAGTTCACGGCCAAGATAGGCAGCATGGTCGAGGCGAGTCACGAGGCTGCGTTCAATTGCCTCGGTGTACAGAGCACCGGTCGAGTTTCCTTCCATCATGCAGTCGAGCAATCCTTGATTCGTGTAGTGCTCCAAGACGAGGTTATTGGACCGCCGTTCTGGATAGACAACGAAATATCCTGCCTTATCGAGTATTAAACGTGTGGGGTCTGCTGCATGAATTCGCTTGATCGGCGTTTCGACAAATGGATAAGCGTAAACTCCTGGATCGCGCTGGCCGAGAGCGCAGATGCGCGTGACGAGAATCTCCTCCTCCTGCTCCCCAATGAGAGAGACCAACTCGACTTGGCTCATAAAAGCAGAGGTCTCTTCTCGGCTCACATTTTTGAGCACGGGTCGCCTTCCGCGTGCGCCGCTGATCCTGCCCCGATCATCGAGACCGTTGTGGAATAGGCACTCCAAGGATTGACCCGGCAGATGTCCAACCGCCTGCTGAGTGTCCTCCCCGCACAGCAGCAGGAAACGGATGTGCGGATTCGCCAAGACATTCTTGATGACCCGCTCGATGCCGAGATTTTC
>Ga0182024_10012699_pt1 | contig 16611 bp, 14 predicted proteins | sample P32metaG_FD_120480 | JGI IMG/M metagenome (GOLD analysis project Ga0182024, IMG submission 120480) | Permafrost microbial communities from Stordalen Mire, Sweden - P3-2 metaG (Illumina Assembly) | ecosystem: Environmental > Terrestrial > Soil > Wetlands > Permafrost | place: Sweden: Stordalen... | reverse complement strand
TGATAGCCATCGCCGATGCAGTAGATCTCGAACTGGAAAGTCTGGGGACCGCGGCGCTGGATCGCGATTTCGATATCGAGCAGGCCGAAGGTTGGATCTGCCTTCAATCCTTCCTGATAGAAATAGACGAAGGCGATCCGGCCATATTTGCTATCTCCGCGGCTGGCGTCCGAGGGCACCTGGGCGTCGCTGCGGCCTGGTGTGCGCGGCGGCATCGGACCGAGCAGACACATTTGTGGCAGCGACCGGCACTCAACCACGCGCGCTGCCTTCCTGTGCTGACTCGCCAACCGCTGCCGCTGGCCGGGCCAGTTTCTTCACTTCATGGCGGCGACCGAGAAAGCCGAGCGCATTGTCGGCCAAAACGGCTTCGTTCCCGAGCGCGCGAGTCGCAAATGCGCCCGGCTGCTTCTGCCTGATCGCAAAGGGATAGTCAGATCCGACCACGATGTGATCGGCGCCGACCGCATTGGCGAGGAATGACAGCGATGCTGGATCGTAGAGAATCGTATCGTACCAGAACCGACGGGCAATCTTCGAAGGCAGCTGCGTCATGTGGCCCTTAAGGCCAAGTGACCATCCGAAATCCATGCGCGGCAAGATCCATGACAGGGCGCCGCCGCCGTGGCTAAGCAAGATTCGTAACCGTGGAAAACGTTCGGTCACCCCGCCCGCGAGCAGCGACACGGACGCGAGCGCCGTCTCCAAGGGAAATACCGCCGTCGCCGCGAGTTCCGCGCTCGCGCCGACCCTCTCCATGCCGGCCGGGTGCAGCGGATGGACAAAGATTCCGAGGCCCAGCGCTTCGGCGGCTTCATAGAGAGGAAACAGGGTTTCACTTCCAAGCGCCACGCCGTTGATGTGCGTGCCGGTCTCGACACCCGCAAAACCCAGCGCCTTGACCTTCTGCAATTGGCGCACGGCGCGCGACGTATCCTGAGCGCAGACCATTCCAATCCCGGCAAAATTGTGCGGTGCTTCTGCGATCATGCGCGCAATCTCTTCGTTCATGACATCGGCCAGGAATTCAGCGTCGTCAGGCGGCAGCCAGTGCGAAAGCAGCTCCGGCATCGGCGACAGAACCTGCATGTCTGTGCCGTCTTCGACCATGTCCGACAGACGTTTGCCGACGTCCCACGACCGGGCATCGATCTTGCGGAACACTTTGCCGCCGATCATCACCGCGGCCTGATCGCCCGCCGATACCGCGACGCTCGGCCATCGGCGGTCCCGCTTGGGATCCGCCGCCAGCCGCGCGGGCACAATATGGGTGTGAACATCGACGACAACGCCCACCACGTCTCTCCCCTATGCCTCTTGCGAGCTTTATGCGCCGAGCAGGACCGGTCTTGTGAAGGTGGCCCGGGCAGCAGTTTTTACTTTACAAACAGGAAAGATTGTTTCTAACTTGAAGTCAAGACGTCTTTTGAAAGCGTCGCGACGGCGGCCGGTTTGGCGCCGCCGCAAGGGAGCGAAAGCGGTGAACCTTTCAAAGACACGCGTCGTGATCGTTGGAGCCGGACAGGCCGGCGGCCGCGCGGCTGAAGCGTTGCGCGCGGCTGGCCATATCGGGCCGATCACGCTGATTGGCGAAGAGGCCCACCTTCCCTACGAGCGTCCGCAATTGTCGAAATCGATCTTGCTGGATAGCGAACCCAATCCGACGTTCATTCGAGCACACAACGATTGGATTGATCTCGACGTCAACCTGTCAACATCTTCTCGCGTAGTCGCGGCCGATATCGAGCGCCGCGAGATCGGGCTGGATGATGGACGACATTTCGCCTTCGACCAACTGCTGCTGGCGACCGGCACGCGTCCGCGCAGATTGCCCGAGCTGGAAGCCGGGCCTTTGCCGATCAGCTATCTCCGCTGCATGGACGACGCGATGGCGCTGCGTCGTGCGTTGCAGCCGGGCAAAAACCTCGTTCTCATTGGCGGCGGTGTCATCGGGCTCGAGGTCGCAGCCGCCGCGATTGCGCGCGGCTGCAATGTCGTCGTGCTCGAGAAGGCCGGCACCGTATTGCCCCAAATAGGCTCGTCGACGCTCAGCCGATACGCACAGGATCTTCATACCGCCAAGGGCGTGAAGATCGTTTATGATGCTTCCAGCAAGCGGGCGACCGCGGACGGAATTGAACTTGACGACGGAACCAGTATTCCTGCCGACCTGATCCTCGTCGGCATTGGCGTCGAGGCGTCAACGGATATCGCCCACCAGCTTGGGCTACAAATCCTTCACGGCATCAAGGTGAACGCATCGGGTGCCACCGAGATCGACGGCGTTCACGCAGCCGGTGACGTTGCGGAGCAATGGAGTCGCTGCCACGATCGCTGGATGCGGCTTGAAAACTGGGCTAACGCGCAGAACCAAGCGACTGCCACCGCCAAAAACATGGCCGGTGAAGCCACGATCTATGAGGCGCCGCCGTGGTTCTGGTCCGATCAATATGACGTCAACATCCAGATCGTCGGACATCCAGGCGGCGGCGATGAAATCGTCAGGGGAGACGTCGCCAGCGGACGTTTCACGACACTGAGCATCCGTGACGGCGAGGTGGTCGGCGGCATCGCCGTCAATTCCGCGCGCGACATGGCTGTTCTGCGCCGCCTCGTCGCCTCGCGCAAGGCGATCCGCAGAAGCGACCTTGAGAACCCGGAATTTGAATTGAAGCGCTCGCTTGCCTCATAGAAAGGAAACGCCATGACCGCGGATAACGCCCAACCAGCCCTGCTCGTTGATCCGACGCAGCGGATCTTCAAGGTCGCACGGCGGAACTTCGTCGATCACGAAATCTATGAGGCGGAGAAGGAGAAAATCTTCGATCGGTCGTGGCTCTATCTCGGTCATTCCTCGGAGTTACCGAAGCCGGGCGATTTCATCAGCCGTTCGGTGGGAGGCCGCAGCATTCTCTTCACGCGAGATGCCAAGGGGCAACTCCGGGCACTGCTGAACACCTGCCCACATCGCGGCGCGCAGGTTTGCCGCGAGCGCAAGGGCAACGCCAAATCATTCCAGTGCTTCTATCACGGCTGGGTTTTCGGCGCCGACGGCAAGCTGCGCAGCCAGCCGGGCGAGGAATCCTATCCCGAAGGCTTCAAAGCCCGCGATACTTCAAACATGCAGCCGGTGCCTCGCTATGAGAGCTACCGCGACTTCAATTTTGTCTCCTTCGATCGGAATATCATTCCGCTGGTGGACTACCTCGGCAACGCCAGGGAGTATCTCGACGTCATCTGCGACCAGACCGACTCCGGCATGTCCATCGTGGCGGGCAGCCAGGAATATTCGATCCGCGCCAACTGGAAACTGCTGACCGAAAACAGCATCGACGGCTACCATGCGATGACCACCCATGCGAGTTACTTCGACATTCTGATGAACTCGACGGACAATATGAGCGCGGGCACGGGAGGCGGCTTCGGCTATGATCTCGGCAACGGGCACGCGGTGCTGGAATACGCCGCGCCGTGGGGCCGGCCGGTGGCGCAATGGATCCCGGGCTGGGGCGAGGCCGGAAAGACCGAAATCGCGAGGCAGTACGACAAACTGGTCCAGCTCTACGGCAAGGACCGCGCCGATCGGATCGCGTTGAAGAACCGCAATCTGTTCATTTTTCCGAATCTGGTCGTCAACGACATCATGGCCTTGACGGTCAGGACCTACTTTCCAATGGCCCCAGACTACATGGTCATCAACGCCTGGGCGTTGGCGCCGAACCAGGAAACGTCCTGGGCGCGCAAATACCGCCTCAACAACTTCCTTGAATTCCTCGGCCCGGGCGGGTTCGCCACTCCGGATGACGCCGAGGCGCTCGAGCATTGCCAGCGTGGGTTCAAGAATTCGAAGGAAGCCCAGTGGAACGATATTTCGAAGGGAATGGGCAAGGACAAGCCTTCACACAACGACGAACTGCAGATGCGCGCCTTCTGGACCCAGTGGAACCGGCAGATGTTCCCGACTCCGATCAACAGCATCAAGGGCGTTGCAGCCTGAGGAGATCGCCATGCATTCCGTAAGCCGATCCGACGTTGAGGATTTCCTGTTCGCCGAGGCCGATCTGCTCGATCAATGGCGGCTGCCAGAATGGCTGACCCTGTTCACCGACGACGCCAAATACGAGGTGCCTTGCACCGACTTGCCGCCCGACGCGTCGCCGGACACCAACCTGTTTTATATCGCCGATGACCGCGTCCGGCTCGGTGAGCGGGTCAAACGGTTGATGAAACGAACCGCGCACGCCGAATTTCCGCATTCCAAAACCAGCCGCATGGTCGGCAATGTACGGATTCGGGCCAGAACCGACGACGATATGGAAGTGAGCTGTGTGTTCCAGACGCTGCGCACCAAGGACGGCAACACCGACCTATATTTCGGAACCAGCAACTATCGGCTGATCAAAGATAGCGAGGCCCTTCGTATCCGGGGAAAACGTTGCTTACTCGGCAGCGAAGGACTGCGTCCGCACGGGCGCATCAGTATCGTGCTCTAGAGGAAGACGGCGAGCAGATGGATTCGCGATTCTCCGACCAGGTTGTTGTCGTTACCGGCGCCGCGAGCGGAATCGGTGTTGTCATTGCCAGGCATTTCGCCGATGCCGGCGCGCATCTGGTGCTGTCGGATGTCGACGAAAAGGGCCTGAAGTCAGTCGCCGAGACCATAGCCAGCACCGGACGCGACCTACCGACCATCATGGCCGGCGATCTCTCGCGGGAAGACGTCGCCGGTGCAGTCATCAAATCCGCTATCGAAAGCTACGGGACGCTCGATGTGCTGGTGAACAATGCCGGCGGCGGCATCATCAAGCCGTTCCTCGATCACACCCCCGATACCCTGCGGACGACCATCGATCGCAATCTGTGGACGACGCTCTGGTGCACATGGCATGCCGTACCGATCATGAAGGCTAAGGGATATGGCCGGATCGTGAATATCGGGGCCGATTCGGTCCGCAACGGCCTTTGGGGTCACGCGGCCTACAATGCTGCCAAGGGAGGCGTGCACGCCATGGCCACAGGACTGGCCCGCGAATTCGCCAAGGACGGAATCACGGTCAATGTCGTCGCACCGTGCATCGTCAACACGCCGCAGGTCCAGAAAGCCACACTGATGTCGCCCCAGACCCTGCAACGATTCGTCGACGTGGTGCCGATGGGACGCGCCGGCGAGATGGATGAAGTGGCCTCGATGGTCTGCTATCTGGCGTCAAAGGAGGCGTCGTTCGTCACCGGGCAAGTCATCAGTGTAAACGGCGGCAGCACGATGTTATGAACGATGTCATGACCCAAAACATTTTAATCGGCGCGGTGGCCGATTTTCCGAACGGTGAGATCCGGCCCGCTTCGATGCCGGACGGAACCACCCTTGCCATCTACAACGTAGACGGAACAATTTATGCTACGGCCGATCTATGCACCCATGGTGAGGCGTCGCTGTCGGAGGAAGGCATTCTGATCGGGAACACTGTCGAATGCTCCTGGCATTTCGGCACTTTCGACGTAACCAATGGCAAACCCACGGGCATGCCGTGCACGGTCGCGCTGAAGACGTTCGCTGTCAAAGTCATTGAAGAAAGTGTCTATGTCGAATTCTAAGGAACCAGGACTGACTGGCCTCCGGACGTCCCGGACGTTGCGGATTCCTGCCCCGCGGCAGAAACTGCGGTCGCGCCGCGACAGTTCCATCGAGCCCAAATATGCACCCCGCCGGACCCAGGCGGAACGTAGCGAGACTACGCGCAAGCAACTACTGGACGCAGCTACGAAGCTCATTCGCCAGAAAGGTTTTGGCGGTTTGCGGACCATTGAGGTGGCGAACCTCGCCGGCGTTTCCCGCGGCGCCTTGATGCATCACTTCCCAAGCAAGCATGCCCTTGTGGTGGCGGTGCTGATTTACGTCAACGAAATCACATTCACGCAAAGTACACGCCGGGCTCAACTGGCCCGGACCAGCGGCGATCCGATCGAGGAGGTCATCAAGGACGCGCAAGACTTCTTCCTCGGCGACTACTTCTTCATCGAGCTTGCGATCGCGATGAGCGACGACAGTACGCATCGCCTTCGGCGTGAAACACACCAGCTCACCCGCCAGACCCGCTTTTCCATTGAGGCTGCGTGGCTGGACACCTTGATATCGTCGGGTATTCCCAAACAACTCGCCAGTGACGTTCTCGCGCTGACGCTGAGTGCCGTTCGTGGATTCTCGGTGAGACTGCTGATCGAAAACGATCCGGAGCAATTTACGCGGTTGATGAATGTTTGGCGCGACATCATCCATCAGCATCTGGCGGCTCACATGGCAGGCAAGTCCCGAAGGCAGGAGCGAAAATCATGAGCGCAGAAGCAGCCTTGCGCCTTCCGGCGATACAGCTTTGCTATGTGAGGCTCGCCGTGTCGCAACCGCAGGCGGCGGCTGCGTTTGCGACCGAGATTCTCGGATTGCAGCATGTTCCCAACAAGCTGGAGCCATTCTTGTTTCGCTCGGACGAACGCTATCATACACTCTGCCTGGCAGCCGGAGCGGAAAAGCCGAGCATTGGCATCGAAATCGCCGGCGAGCCGGAACTCGACCACATAGCGGAAGCCCTGACCAGCAACGGCTTCTCCGGGCGCGAGGCGACGGCGGAAGAATGCGCCCAGCGTTTCGTTCGCCGCGGCCTGATCGTCGAGGATGCCACCGGCAACGTAATTGATCTGGTCCTGCGGCCTGCGCTGAGCGGTCGGCGCTATTTTCCAAGCCGCGACGCCGGCGTCACCGGATTGCAAAGCGTCGGACTTCGCAGCCGCGCGATCAAGGACGATCTCAAACTGTGGACGGCGATCCTCGGCGCCAAAGTGACTGATCGCGTCGGCGAGGTGACTTATCTCAGTATCGACAAAAAGCACCATCGCGTGGTGCTCTACCCCTCGGAAAAGGCTGGTCTGGTCTACATTGGCTACGGTGTGGAAAGCATGGATGCGGTAATGCAGAACAATTATTTCGTCCAGGAGCGTCAGATCAAGATCGTGCAGGGGCCGGGACGCGAACCGACCTCCGGCCAGATATTCCTGCGGTTTGCCGGACCCGATGGCTACGTTTTCTCCTACGGCTACGGCCTGAAGGACATCGACCCACGTCATCGTCCCCGACAGTTCACGCCGGAGATTTCCTCGTTCTGCGAATGGGGGAGCGAATGCGCCGATGTCGCTGAATTGCGACCGGCGCCGGGCAGGTGAACCATCTTACGCACCGGAGAGCAAGATGATTGAACTCAAGGATCTCTCGTATGTAAGGCTGGGCGCATCCAGCCTCGACGACGCCGGGAATTTCGCGACCAGATGTCTCGGCCTGCAGGTCGGCGAGCAATCGGCGAAAGCACTTTATCTCCGATCGGATGATCGGGCCCACACGCTGTGCTATTTCGAGGGTGACCCCGCCGATCAGACTGTCGGGTTTGAGGTGGAAGATGAGAGCAAACTGAATGCGGCGGCGGCGACGCTGGAAAAATTGGGTCACCCCGTGCATGGCGGCACGCCGACCGAATGCTCGCAGCGGAAGGTCAAGGCGTTTATCGGCTTCAAGGATCCGACCGGCAATCAGATCGAGTTAGTGATTCGACCAGAACGTAGCGGCAAGCGCTATTTCGCAACGCGCGATGCCGGCATTACGGGGTTTAGCCATGTCGGGTTGTTTACCACCGACCCCGCACGAGACGAGCGGTTCTGGACCCAGGTCTGCAATGCCCGTGTCAGCGACCGCATAGGCGACATCGCGCTAATGCGAGTTAACGCGATCCATCACACAGTGGCCTTGGCCCCTGGGCGTGGTCCCGGAATTCATCACGTCAACCATCAGGTCGAGAGCAACGATGACGTGTTGCGTTCTTACTATCATCTGTCAGGACAACGCGTACCGATCGTGTTCGGCCCCGGGCGACACCCCACGTCCGGAGCCCGCTTTCTCTATTTCCGGGGCCCCGATCAGATGGTGTTCGAATACTCTGTCGGCGTCGATGAAATCGCGGATGAGGAAACTCACCGACCGCGGCAATTCGGCTTTGAGCCGTCGAGTCTCTGCATGTGGGGAGCGAAGTCAGTCTGGCAGCGCTGAATCGGTTAAGGTCGGAGAGAAAGTTTCTCGGACTGCCGATCAATGCCCTGCGGATAGCATACAATAGCCAATCACTCGCACAGGTGTCCGAACGACCTAACGGAGCAACAAGATGACGCTGATGCAGGTCGGGTTGGACGACAAATATCGGCTTGAGGCCAAGCGGATTTACCTTTCCGGCATCCAGGCGCTGGTGCGGTTGCCTATGTTGCAGCGCGAGCGGGACCGCGCGCAGAACCTCAACACAGCCGGCTTTATTTCCGGATATCGCGGTTCGCCGCTCGGCATGTACGACAACGCGCTGTGGCGCGCCAAGTCGTTTCTGGAGGCTCAGGACATCGCCTTCGTCCCGGGTCTCAACGAAGATCTGGCGGCGACCGCGGTGTGGGGTAGCCAGCAGGTGGGGCTGTTTCCAGGCGCCAAGGTCGATGGGGTGTTCGGGATTTGGTACGGCAAGGGCCCCGGGGTCGACCGCTCCGTCGATGCCCTGAAGCACGCCAACTCGGCCGGAACGTCGCGAAACGGCGGCGTACTCGCGCTCGCCGGAGACGATCATGGCTGTCAATCCTCGACGCTTGCGCACCAAAGCGAGCAGGTGTTCGCATCCGCCTTGATGCCGATTCTCAACCCGGCAACGTTGCAGGACTATCTCGATTTGGGGCTCTATGGCTTCGCGCTGTCGCGCTTCTCCGGCTGCTGGGTCGGCTTCAAGGCGATTTCGGAGACGGTGGAGAGTTCCGCCTCGATCTACAGCGATCCGTCACGCGTCCAGGTGGTGCTGCCCTCGGATTTCGAGATGCCTTTGGGCGGACTAAATATCAGGTGGCCCGATCCGCCGCTCGAGCAGGAGCGGCGGCTGCATGGTCCGAAGCTGGATGCGGTCGCCGCATTCGCACGTGCCAACCAGCTCGATCGCGTCGTGCTCGACAGCAAGCCGGCCCGGTTTGGGATCGTTGCTACCGGGAAGGCCTATCTGGATTTGCGGCAGGCGTTGGCGGACCTCGGAATTACCGAGCGGGATGCCCAGGAGCTGGGCTTGCGCATTTATAAGGTCGCACTGGCCTGGCCGCTCGAGGAAAGCGGCGCGAGACGTTTTGCCGAAGGGTTGCAGGACGTGCTGGTAGTCGAGGAAAAGCGCGGGTTCATCGAGGATCAACTGGTTCGGATTCTCTACAACACGGATGCGTCAAGGCGACCTTCCGTGGTCGGCAAGCGCGACGAACGCGGCGCGACCCTATTGCCGAGCGAAGGCGAACTGACGCCGACCATGGTCGCTGCGGCCCTGGTCGCGCGTCTGCGCCGGCTCGGTCACCAAAGTCCAGTACTGGAACAAAGGCTGGCGCGGCTTGAAGCGTTTGAACATCCGGCGGTGACGCGCGCGCCGATGGCGCTGCAGCGAACACCCTATTTCTGCTCTGGCTGCCCGCACAACACCTCCACGAAGGTGCCCGAAGGCAGCCGCGCCATGGCCGGCATCGGCTGTCACGGCATGGCGCTGTCGGTGCCGAGCCGACGCACCGCGACGATTTCGCAGATGGGGGCCGAAGGTGTGAGCTGGATCGGCCAGGCGCCCTTCACCAGCGAAGCCCATATCTTTCAGAATCTCGGCGACGGCACTTACACGCATTCGGGATTGCTGGCACTGAGGGCCGCCGCGGCCGCGGGCGTCAACATCACCTATAAAATTCTCTACAACGACGCGGTCGCCATGACCGGCGGGCAGCCTGCCGAGGGCGGCTTGACCGTCTCTCAGGTTGCCCACCAGGTTTGGGCCGAAGGCGCCAAGCGTGTTGTGATCGTGACGGACGAACCCGGCAAATACCCCGGCAAAGATTATTTTCCGAACGGCGCCACCGTTCACCATCGCCGGGAGCTGGACCAAATTCAGCGCGAATTGCGCGAGATCAGGGGTCTTTCGGTTCTGATCTACGATCAGACTTGCGCCGCCGAGAAACGCCGCCGCCGCAAGCGCGGCCTGTATCCGGATCCGCCGAAGCGCGTTTTCATCAACGACCTCGTGTGCGAGGGCTGCGGCGACTGCTCACAGACCTCGAACTGCGTCTCTGTTCAGCCGCTCGACACCGAATTCGGCCGCAAGCGTCAGATCGACCAGTCGAACTGCAACAAGGACTATTCCTGCGTCGAGGGATTTTGCCCGAGTTTTGTCACCGTCCATGGCGGTACGCTGAAGAAGGTGCAGACTTCCTCGATCGATTCCGGTCAGCTGTTCGCCGATCTTCCATTGCCACCTCGGCGCGAACTGGATGCGCCCTTTAACATTCTCGTCACCGGTATTGGCGGCACCGGCGTCATCACGATCGGAGCCCTGCTCGGTATGGCCGCCCATCTCGACGGCAGAGGATGCTCGGCGCTGGACTTCACCGGCCTTGCGCAGAAGAATGGCGCCGTGATGAGTCATGTCCGGATCGCGCCCGCTCCGGAGGATATTGCCACCGTCCGCATCGCGTCCGGCGGCGCCGATCTTATTCTGGGCTGCGACATTGTGGTTACCGCCAGTCCTACCGCGCTAAGTCGGGTCGAACGTGGCGTGACCCAGGCGCTCGTCAACGCCGATCTGCAACCCACCGCAAGTTTCGTGATGAACCCCGATATCGATTTCGAGATGAGCGCGATGCAGGGGACGCTTCGCGACGCCATCGGCGACAAGAATCTCGACATCATCGACGCCACCGGTATTGCGTCGGCTTTGATGGGCGATAGCATCGCGACCAACGCCTTCATGCTCGGTTTGGCATTTCAGAAGGGCGCCATTCCGCTTTCGCTGGCAGCCATCCTGAGAGCGATCGAAATCAATGGCGCCGCGATCGAGATGAACAAGCAGGCGTTTTCCTGGGGCCGGCTGGCCGCACACGATCCCGCACGGGTTCGCAGCGTGACCCAGTTCCGGGCGCGCGCCGCGACATCTACCCGGACGCTCGATGAATCGATTGCTGGCCGGGCCCAGTTCCTGACCGACTATCAAAACCGGGGCTACGCCGACCGCTATCTCGCGGCCGTTGCGGAGGTCCGCAAGGCTGAAGCCGAGGCCTCGCCCGGTTCCTCCATGCTTACCGAAGCGGTGGCAAAAAACCTGTTTAAGCTGATGGCTTACAAGGACGAATACGAGGTGGCACGACTCTACACGGACGGCACCTTTACCAGGAAATTGGAAGACAAATTCGAAGGCGACGTCCGCCTCAAATTCCATCTTGCCCCACCGCTGTTGGCGCGCCGCGACAAGGTGACTGGCCATCTCCAGAAGAAGGAGTATGGCGGCTGGATGGTCCACCCATTGCGACTGCTCGCACGACTGAAGTTCCTGCGGGGCACCGCGTTCGATCCGTTCGGCTACACCGCGGAGCGCCAGCGCGAGCGGAAGCTGATCGACGATTACCTCGCGATGATTGACCAGCATATCCCGGCCTTGAAAGCCGGGCAGATTCCGATCCTCGCAAGGCTGGCCCGGCTACCCGAAATGATTCGCGGCTACGGTCATATCAAACAGCAGAACATCAGCCTATCACTGGCCGAAAAGGCCCGGTTAGAAGCTGATTTCGACAACAACCGTTTCGCGGTCGCGGCAGAGTAAGGTCCGGGCCGCGCGACGCCGCGGGCCTCGGACTGACCGCGATCTCTAACGGCTGCCGATCGAAACGAGGTCGGCCATGGCGGTCGTGATGCGTTCGATCATCGCGAGCGTAGTATCCTCCGGCTGCATGGCCGGCAGCAGCGGCGAGTGACGCAACGTGATCGTCCACATTGCGAGCGCATGCAGAATCTGCTGCCGGTAGTGCAGGAAACTGCGATCGAAAATCGGGCTTCGCGCCGGTATGCTCCGCGAACCGCCCGATGTAGAGCGCCAGCAGGTCCCGCTCCCAATTGCGACGATCTTCCGCGGTCAGCGACGCCGTCACGGCGTAGGCGAAATCACGCGACCAGTGGCCGGGCGAAAGACATTGCCAGTCGCACAATCCCATCTGGTCCGCGCCGGTGCGGCACCAGTTTCCGATATGAACGTCCGAATGAATCAGTGCCCCAGGCTCGCTGTCGTGCACGGCCAATGCTCGCATCGTTGCCGGCCAGACCTGGTCGCGGCACGACAGGACCTGCGGTTTCATCGAAATTAGTACGCTTTAGTACGATGTGTATCATAATCATGTCGTAGTTCAAGCGACGAATGCCCTCCTGGGCGCCGCAAACGCGACAGGCTGAGGCAGTTCACCGAGGCTGAACTGGGAATTGCCGTTACCGGGTGCACTGCAGCAGGCGCTTTCGGCAATTGTTGCTTGATGATATAGGTAGCGTACGATATGCTTATGTACGTATTGGCGCGCCAGCCTGGCTGGCTGTTACGGGCTTGCGGCGCGCGGCGGCGACCCGCCGGAGGTGCTGCCCGGTTCGCGAGTCCTGTCAAAACGGAAAGATCGGCGGAAAACCGCTAGGCCGTCACGTCATCGGTCGGGGCAAACGTGGGAGGGGAAAACATGAAGAACTCAACATGGGTGATGGTCTCGGCCATTCTGCTGGGCACATGCCAGTTCACGGCAACCGCCGCTGAAAAGAAATATGGTCCGGGGGTGACCGACGCCGAAATCAAGATTGGCCAGACCGTTCCCTACAGTGGGCCCGCTTCGGCATTTTCAAGTTATGGCCGCGTCATGGCGGGCTACTTTCAAATGCTCAACGAGAAAGGCGGCATTAACGGCAGGAAGGTGAACCTGATTTCTCTCGACAATGCATTCAGCCCACCGAAGGCGCTGGAGCAAACGCGCAAGCTTGTCGAGGACGACGGAGTGCTGGCCGACGTTGGAACAGTAGGCACCGTTCCGAACATTGCCATTCAAAAGTATCTTAATCAGAACAAGGTCCCTCATGTGTTTGCCTCGGCGGGTGGCCGGCGCTTCAACGATCCACAGAACTTTCCGTGGACGGTCCCGTCCTATCCAGCGTTCCAGATGGAAGGCGCTACCTTCGGCAACTACATCCTGAAGAACATGCCGAATGCAAAAATCGCCGTCCTCTACCAGAACGACGACTACGGAAAAGACTTTCTGACCGGTCTCAAAAACGCGTTGGGGAACGACGCCAAAACCAAGATTGTCGCGGAAGCCACCTACGAACTGGCCGACCCAACAATCGATTCTCAGGTAATTCAATTGAAGGCTTCCGGCGCCGATACCCTCCTCCACTTCTCGACGCCGAAATTCGCAGCCCAGGCGCTCAAAAAAGTCCATGAACTGGATTGGAAACCGAAGCAGTTTCTTGCCAGTCCGGCAAACTCGGTGCAGACGGTGCTCGCTCCGGCTGGACTTGAAAATGTACAGGGGGCGCTGACGACGCAGTTCACGAAACAGGCCGGAGATCCGGCGTGGGCGCAAGACCCGGAAGTTGTTGAATATATTGCATTCATGAAAAAATGGGCGCCGAACGACAGCCCGAACGACTTTATTGCCCTGTCCGGCTACATCAATGTCCAAGCGATCGCGCTGGCTCTCGAGCGATGTGGCGATGATCTCACCAGAGACAATCTTCTGTATCAGGCAACGAATTTCAAAAAGGATCGCGTTGCAATGCTTCTCCCGGGGGTAGAACTCAATAACTCCAAGGAGGACCATGCGCCCTACCACTCGCTACGCGTGGCACGATTCGAAAATGCCTCCTGGAAGCTTCTTGAGTGAGCGACCATACTGCGAGCGCCCACGGTGGAGACGACGAGCATTGCACTCGTCGCCATATTGCGGCGGGTAAAACCGTCAAAGCCGCCATGACCTGCTCCCCGTCCGTGCGCTCGCTATAGCATACTGTATATCTGCGTACTAGTTATCCCACGCCGCTTTTGCGATCCCTGGAGCATCACGCGCTCGTTTTCGCTCGTGCAACATTACACCGTGTTTTCGATTGTTCCGCGACCGAACATTGATGTTTCAGGCAATGGGAACACTCTCCCTGCTTCAGCTTGCTTTTCACCGTTGCAAGTCATATAGTACACTACATCACTAAATCGGACTTCTGATGATCGAACGAAGCATTTTCCGCGAAGAACACCATATTTTCCGGGAAACCGTACGGCGCTTTGTCGATCGGGAAATTGTGCCATTTCATGCCCAGTGGGAGAAGGACGGCATCGTGCCTCGGGAGCTCTGGCTCAAGGCAGGCGCGGAAGGTCTTCTCTGCTGTACCGTGCCGGAGCAGTACGGAGGAATGGGTCTCGACTACCTCTTCGACGTGGTCGTGTTCGAGGAATTGTGGCGATCCGGCGCGAGCGGCCCGGGCTTTCTGATCCACACCGATCTCGTCGCGACCTATTTGCTTTCTTTCGGAACCGAGCAGCAAAAGCGTCAATGGCTGCCGAAGATGGTATCGGGCGAAGCCATCGGTTCGCTCGGCATGACGGAGCCTCATGCGGGAAGCGACCTCAAGGCGATCCGGACCCGCGCCGTACGCGACGGCGACGATTTCGTCATCAACGGCCAGAAGGTCTTCATCTCGAACGGCCAACTCTGCGATTTCGTCGTGCTCGCGACCAAGACCGATGGCAGTGCCGGGGCCAAAGGCGTTACGCTTTTTATCGTCGAAAGCAGCCGGCCGGGGTTCCAGCGCGGGAAAAACCTCGAAAAAATCGGAATGAAGGCCCAGGACACTTCCGAACTGTTCTTCGAAAATTTGCGCGTTCCCCGTACCAATATGCTCGGAGCCGAGGGCAAGGGATTCTCGCTGATGATGACGAAGCTTGCGCAGGAACGGCTGGCCCAGGCGATCCGCTCGGCAACCGTCACCGAAACGGTGATCGACTGGACTGTTGACTATACGGCGGAACGCAGCGTGTTCGGTCAAAAGCTCGCGAATTTCCAGAACACGCAGTTCAAGCTCGCTGATCTGAAAACCCGGGCCGCGGTGGCCCGCGTTTTCACCGACAAATGCATTTCGCTTTTCATGGATGGAAAGCTCGATCCGGTCGACGCCGCAATGGCCAAGATGTTTACCTCCGAGCTTCATTGCGAGGCGGTTGATGAATGCCTGCAACTGTTCGGAGGCTGGGGATATATGAGCGAGTATCCGATAGCGCGCGCCTATATCGACGCCAGGGTCGTCAAGATCGCGGGCGGATCGATCGAGATCATGAAGACGATCATTGCCCGGCAGATGTTCGCGCAGCGCGGTTTTGCATTGGCCAAGAGCGGTTGATTTTGCCCGGCCGGCGGAGCTCAAACCAGACACCGGCCAATGCGTCGAAAAACAGGGAGTGGGACTTTGAAAGGCTTGTCAGGCAAGGTCGCGATCGTTACCGGCGGAGGCCAGGGCATCGGGCGTGCCATCACCCTTCGGCTGGCCGAGGAAGGTTGCAAGGTCGCGATTTTCGATATCAATCCCGACGCCGGCCGGGAGACCGCGGAGCTTGCACCGAAGTCTGCAATCACAACCTATACCGTGGACGTTGGCGATCGAACGTCGGTAGATCGTGCGGTCGCACAGGTTGAGGCCGATATCGGACCGATCTGGGTGCTAGTCAACAACGCCGGCTGGGATCGGCCGATGCCGTTCCTGAAGACCGATCGGGATCTCTGGGACAAGATCATCCGGATCAATCTATATGGCCCCCTCAACACCCACCACGCCATCGCGCCGCTGATGGTGGCGCGGGGTGGCGGCCGTATCGTCAACATTGCGTCCGATGCCGCCCGCGTTGGCACCAGCGACGAAGCGGTCTATTCGGCCTGCAAGGACGGGCTGATATCCTTCACCAAGTCGATCGCCCGTGAACTGGCGAGGAAGAACGTACTGCTGAACGCGGTCTGCCCGGGCCCCACCAACACTCCGATGATGGCGGCCGTGCTGGGCGAGGGCGAACAGGCCGTGAAGTGGAAGGACGCGATGGTGCGCGGCATTCCCCTGAAGCGAATGGGCGAACCCGGGGACTATGCCGGGATCATTGCCTTGCTGGCGTCGGACGACGGCAATTTCATCACCGGTCAGGCCATTTCGGTCTCCGGCGGCATGAACATGATCTAACAGATGTGAGGCAGACGATGTCAGATTCGGTCAAGTTCACCGATGTGATCTACGAAGTTCGCGACCGTGCCGCCTGGATCATCATCAACCGTCCCAAGGTCTATAACGCCTTTCGCGGACAGACACTGGAAGAACTGATTCAGGCGTTCCACCTCGCCGCGAACGATCGCAACGTTTCCAGCATTGTGCTGACCGGCGCTGGCGACAGGGCGTTCTGTACTGGTGGAGACCAATCCGCTCACGAAGGCCAATATGACGGTCGCGGCGTGGTTGGACTGCCAATCGATGAATTGCAGGGCTTGATCCGTGATGTTCCCAAGCCGGTCATCGCGCGGGTCAATGGCTTTGCGATCGGCGGCGGAAACGTCCTTGCCACCCTCTGCGATCTGACGATTGCAGCTGACACGGCGCAGTTCGGTCAGGTTGGCCCGAAGGTCGGCTCCGTCGATGCGGGCTGGGGTACGGCCTTCCTGGCACGCCATGTCGGCGACAAGAAGGCGCGCGAGATCTGG
>Ga0182024_10012698_pt1 | contig 16612 bp, 17 predicted proteins | sample P32metaG_FD_120480 | JGI IMG/M metagenome (GOLD analysis project Ga0182024, IMG submission 120480) | Permafrost microbial communities from Stordalen Mire, Sweden - P3-2 metaG (Illumina Assembly) | ecosystem: Environmental > Terrestrial > Soil > Wetlands > Permafrost | place: Sweden: Stordalen... | reverse complement strand
CTTCGCGGATCTCCTCCTCCGTGGCACCCTGGCGTCGCGCGGCGCGGACATAGACGCCGAGCTGCATCTGCTGACCGAGCGTTGCGAGCATCGCAACCGTGCACAGGGCCCTCGTCTTGCCGTCGAGGACGTCCCCGGCGTATACCTCGCCGTATGTAACGGTGAAACTCTGGATCGAGCTGCTCGAGGTACTCACGCCCGCGCTCGACATTTTCGGGCCCGACGAAACGGGCCATGACATCCGTGCCCGGCTCACTCATTGGAGGCGCCCCGCTCCGCGATGTAGGCGGCCGGGTCGAACGCCACCCGGATCCCGGTAGAGGCGAACTTGCCTACGAGATCGCCGTCAGCCAGCACCTCGGCTTCAGCCCACACCAACCGTCCGCCGGCCCGGATGACCTTCGCCTCGGCTCGCAGCCGGTCGATCTTCTTCGCGTTCACAGGCCGGATGAAGCGCGCGAAGATGTCGATCGTGGTGATCGCGCTCGTCTGAATCTGCTCGTCGTCAAGGATCGTCGTTGTGGCAGCCGCCATCGCCGCGTCGGCCAGCGCCGTCGCGACGCCGCCCTGGATGACGCCGAGAGGATTGCCGAGCTCCTCCGAGGCGTCCATCTCGTACACGGCCTCGCCACGTCCGAACTCCACCAGATGCATCCCAAGCGTCTCAGAGACCGGGGAGCGCAACTTCCCCGCCTTGCTCTTCTCCAGCATCTGATCGACGAAATCATGACTCATATGCGTGTTCCAATCCGGTTGACGTCTCACGTTACCGCCAAGTAACGTTACTCTCCGGTAAGGTATTGGTTACGCGACATGGCCTCAGCTTCGAAATCAAACAGCCGCCGGCGTATACCGCGCGCTGAGCGTGAGGACGAGATGCTGGAAGCCGCAGGCCAAGCCTTTGCGACCCACGGATTCCATGAGGCTTCGATGGATGCGATCGCCGAAGCCGCGGGCATCTCCAAACCGATGCTCTACAACTACTTTGGCTCAAAGCAAGGTCTGTACGTCGCCTATGTCGAGCGCTCCGGCCGCGCGCTCCTGAAGGACATGCGCGAGGCTGAGTCGCGCAACGCGCCCGCCGCCCAGCGCCTGCACGCCGGAATCCTCGCCTTCCTGACCTACGCCGAGGAACACAGCTCAGGCTGGACGGTCCTGCACCGAGAAACCCTCGCACAGGGCGGCAAGCTAGCCGCGGAACTCTCAGAGCTACGCGAACGCATCGCTGACATGCTGACAACCCTCTTCGACGATGAGGCGTTCGCGCACGCGTTCGCCGGAGCGGGCGAGTCCCTGGCCAGCTGGTGGCTGGCGCATCCCCGGCAACCGAAAGAGCAGATCGCGAAGGTCCTGATGCACATCGCGCAATCCGCGCCGACACCACCAGACGGCGGTGCACGACACTAGCCGGCCAACCTGGGCTGTGCACGTCGACGTGAGCACAGCCCGCTCGATTAGCTCACGCGCGCGTCCGCATTACGACTTCCCTTGAGGAAGATCCAGCAGCCCCGTAGCCCATACGCGGCAGCCGGTACCAATGCCGAAAAACCCTCCGATTTGGAGGGATTTTGTGAGAGCGGCTGAAGGGACTCGAACCCTCGACCTTCTGCATGGCAAGCAGCCCATCGGTCTCTAAATTGCCGAAACTGCAGCAACTAGATGCGGGGATACGCCCGTAAAATCAGGCCTTCTCGACGAGTTTGTTGTACGATCTGTTGTACAGCCGATGCTGTTGTACAGATGTTGTACAGCAAGAAATCGTCCGATCCGAGCGGTAGACTTCCCGCCCGTGAAGAGCGAGCCCGCAGTGACGCAGAGCAGCCTGTTCGTCCGGCCAAAGGCGGGGGCGGGCGGCCGCGTGTACTGGGATGCGCAGTGGCGCTATCGCATCGGATCCGACCCCTGGCGTCAGAAGACCCGGAGGCTGGGCCGTGCCTGGCAGGAGCCGGATGGCGAAGGCGGATGGCGCAAGCGGCGCGGGCGCTGTCCCGACGGATTCCTTGACGAGCGGGCAGCGACGGTGTCGGCTGTTTCCGCGGTGGAGGAGCACGCTCGGGAGCTGAGAGAGAACCAGAGGCTCGTGCGTGAGAGTGCCGAACAGACGATCACGATCCGGCAGCTCGCTCGGGAGTGGATCGAGTGGCTAGCAGAGGTGCGAGGCGCGAAGCCTTCGACGATTCGTGACTATGCGTGCCTCCTGCGTGAGCCAGGGATCGCATACAAGCGGGGACATCGGACGACGGCAGGCCGAATCATGGCCGCGTTTGGCGATCGTCCGTCCGACGACGTGACGACGGCGGAGATCAGTCGGTTCTTGCGGAGCTTGGATCGTGAGAAGCTGACACCACGAAACGTGAATAAGCATCGGCAGGTGTTGGCCGCGATATTCAGCTACGCCTGCCGGGCAGACACCTACGGCATTGCCTCGAACCCAGTCGCGGGAACCGACAAGCGCCGGGAGCCGCCACCAGCCGCACTCGACTACTACGAAATCGAGGAGGTCGAGGCGCTCGCACGTGTTTGTGAGCAAGGGGAACACCGGCCGACACGGGCCGTCGGCCAAGAGGAGCTTGGGGCTCGCGCGGCGGAAGATCGCCAGGACGCCGAGGCTTTCAGAATCCTGTTCTACACCGGTATCCGCGTCGGCGAGTTGGTGACGCTTCGTTGGGCAGACGTCGATTTCGACGCTCGCACGCTGCTGGTGCGACGCAACCTCTCAGCCGGCGTAGAGGCCGAGCCGAAGAGTCGCCGGCACCGGTACGTGCCGCTGCCCGATCCGGCGCTCGCCGCGCTCGCGCGGCTTGGTGCGCGGGACGACTTCACCGCTAAGGACGACTACGTCATCTGTAACCGCTGGGGTCGCCGGCTCGATCCGTCGGCGCTCCGCCGCCGCTATCACCGAGGCTGCGCGGTCGCGAAGCTCAGGCCCGTCAAGCTCCACGGCCTCCGGCACGCGGCCGGCAGCATACTTGCGCGCGTAGCTGACCCGGTGTTCGTCCGTGACTACCTGGGCCACTCGAAGCTGAGCACGACCGACCGCTACGTCAGCGCCAAGCACCGGCCGGAGGACTTCGATCGCCTCAACCGCGCCTTCGCACCTGCGCCAGCCGCGGCACGGGAGGATTCGAACCTCCAGAACCTACGTAAATGAGTTCGTCTTCGCCTGCGACAACTTGGCAATTCCACCCCGACGCGTGCCACGAAGTCCGGTATGGCCAGGTTTGCAAGCAGGAGGTCGCCGGTTCGAGCCCGGCTGGCTCCACTTCAGAAGTGCCTGGTCGTACCGCACCTTTCCGTTAGGTGGCTACGACGCAGGGATGCCAATGGCCGATTGGGCCACATGACTGGGCCACATTTGGTCAGACAGACTCGGTAGATCCCAGTCGGAGCGGCCGCCGGAATCGCCACCGCGCGTGATCCGTCAGCTGTGACGCCTGCTGGCGCAGCAGGAAGCCTTACCTTAGAAGTGCTCAGCGAGGTCGTAGGGAGTACATGGCGACGCTGCTTGGACGTTTCGTGATCATGTTGTGTATGGATCAGTCGCCGCGTCAAGAGAATCCCGGGCCAGGCGGCTCTGGGGAGGAGAAAGAGAGCGTGACCGATTACTGGACGCTCGCGGCCCAGACGGCTCCGATTCCACCCGACGAAACGCCGAGCATCGTGGGCTTTCGCGAGATTTCTGGGGACGAGCTGATCCTTGCCCAGCGTGACTGCTCGTTGATCCAGGAGATCGCTCCAGTCCGTCCGTACGCAAATGTCGCCCAGGCGTTCGAGGCCCTGACCAAGCTCATCGAGGACACCGCCGTGCGGGCAACTAATGGTCAACTACGCCCGCGTGACCAAGGGGCGCTCGGTGCGACGCTACAGACCTACGCGAGTGCCGTCGGTTGTCTGCCAGAGGACCTTGGTAGTTCGCTGCGCTTGCGACTGCCGGAAGGTTCGGACTCTTTGGCACGCTGGGAGGCGCTGCGGCTGCGGAAACCGCACAGCGCGGCTTCCGTCTGGCCTGCGCGTTTCCGGCTTTGCCGGTCGTTCGCTGCGGACGGTCACCGGCGAGGCGGCCGAAATCGGACGCGTCACGGAGCTGGTGGCGCTCCCTGATGGCGCTCGTCAACTTTTTCTCGGTGCAGGCGAAATGGCTGACAACCGGGCGCTGGGCCTGCGGACGATTGCAATAGAGGCGCTCCAGGGCGCCCAGCGACTTCTTACGCGTTGGCTTCTCGAGCAAGAACAACTCATCCGCGAGGCGAGCCTCCGGCTGCAGCGACTCGCAGGAGGTGCTTGGTGGTCCCCCCCCTTCTTGCTCATTTTCGACTCGGTGAGCAACGGGACGGACAGCCGGATCCCATCTCGCTGAACCCGCTTCCTCTCCCCTTCGCGGAGATCCAGCAGCTCCAAGATGCAGTTGCACGGGCGCACCGACAAGTCGAGATGAATTCCTCGGGTGCGAGCATCCGCGAGCCGGCACGACGGCGGGCGGGCGGGCGGGCGGGCGGGCGAGGGGATGCTTACCGAGGAAGTGGTGGCGGCGGTTGGATCACTAGGCGGTAATGATGGTGATGACATCCCTGACCCTGAAATTGCCGCCTCAGCGGAAGCATTGGATCTCGGGGTTCTGCTCGAACATCTCAGAGGGGGAGCCCACCGACTGGAGCAGGCATGGTCGCGCGCATTGACCAACGAGGACATTCAAAGCCGGCTGGGCGAGTGGTCATCGATGGTCGCCGCACTTCGGGTTGAGATAGCCGCCGATGACGAGCAGCTCAACGAACACGACCCACAGCGCTTCATCAGCAGCTTTCCGCCGGGTCCCAAAGAGATCGCTTCCCTGGATCTCGATGCCGGTGCTGCCGCATCGTCCCAGCAAACGCGATTGGCCGAGCTGACCGCATTCACGTGGCTGACACAGGCGTTGTCAGCAGCACGAGAACCGTCGCTGAGCGGCCCAGACGTTGTTGAAGTTGATGCCGGCCGCCGTCACGGCGATCAGCACCTCGTCGGCGGCGATCTGTGGTGTGTCGATATCCTCGATCGCAAACGCGTTCACGGGTTCGCCGAGTCGGTCCTGCCGGATGACCTGGGCAAGCATCCGGTCGGGTACGTCGCCGACCGGCGGCAGTTCTGGCAGCGGGTGAGTGGTCATGAGGCCGATCCTATGGCTGCCGGGCATCGATTGGCGGGTCCGGTGCCTGCGACACACCCAAGTGGGCTGTCGCCGAGGAGATGCACCCCAACTGGGCGTAGGTCTCGATTAGGTTCCCTGCAATGAGCGACCCCAACCGCGACGGAAGATTCACTTGGGCCAGCGCTGTCGAGGAGCTGGCGCGCCGCCAACGGTCGGCCGAGGAGCCCGGCGGAGCGGAGCGCATCGAGCGGCGCCGCACCCAGGGTCTGGGCACGGTCCACGAGCGGGTCGCGAAGATCACCGAGCGCTTCTACGAGGTCGGGATGCTCGCGCGTTTCATCGAGCGCGACGCGGATGCGAAGCCGATCGAGGACCTGCCGTCCAGCTATGTGTGCGGCTTGGGCGAGGTCGACGGCTCGGAACGGGTCGACCCGCCGCGCGGCGGCCCCCTCGCTCTCCACGACGTGATCGTCGCGTGCTCGTGTCATGCACGTGCGGACGTGCGGCCTGCCGTCGACGCGCAGCATGCAGTTCGGACAGTGGCCGTTGGCGCAGTACAGGCCCCGCGGCCGCCGGTACTTGCTGCTCCGGGTGAGCGTCACAACTCCCGCGTCGAGCAACGCGGCCGCGATCGACTGCCCCTCGTGAGCCGTCACGGGTTTGCCGTCGAAGCTGAAACGGACGGGCCGTGAACTGGTCACGAGAACTGCTCCCTGAACGTCTCGAGCGTGCGCGTCAAGTCATCGTTCAGGACCGCCGCGCAACGATCTCCGTCGCGAGCCCGGACCGCCGCGAGCAGCTCTCGGTGGGTGTCCAGCGTCTCCTTCATCGACACGCGCGGCAACGCATACGCTGCCCGCGCGTAGCGCTCCGAGGAGAGGCGCAGATGCATGATCCGGTCGACCAGCGACTGGCGCCCGGAGGCGCTGTAGTGGGTCAGGTGGAAGCGGCGGTCGAGCATGTAGAAGCGATCGATGTCCGCTTCCTGGGCGGCCGACGCCATCTGCTCGAGGAGCTCGGTCATCTCGCCGATCGCCTCGTCGCTGATCCGCTCGGCACCGAGCCGAGCGGCCAGGTCCTCGAGCCCGATCCGCATCAGGTACAGCTCCTCGTACTCCTCGGCGCTCAGCTCGGCGACCCTGGCGCCGCGGAACGCGTCGTTGCGGACGAGGCCCTCGCTCGCGAGCAGCTGCAGTGCTTCGCGGGCGGGAGTCTGGCTGACCCCATAACGCTCGGCGATGTCGGCCGGGTTGAGCTTGTCGCCGCCACCGAGCTCACCTCGCACGATCGCCTGCCTGAGCTCGGCGGCGACATAGTCGCGCGACGTGGGACGGCGGCCGCGGACGTCGATTCCGGTCGCGGTCATGCCGGCACGCTCGCGCCCTTGCGGTCTCGGCGCCCGGCTTCGGTGGCCTCGCGATCGATCTCGCCCGTCTCGTCACAGATGACCCCGTAGGCGTCGCGGGCCTTTCCAACCGACAGCAGGCCGTCGCGGAGATCGCGGGCGACGGCGTCCAGACTGCGCTCGAGCGGATCGCCGTAGCCTCCGCCTCCGGACAGATACGTGGTGACGAGATCTCCCTGCTCGACGCTGTACGTGCCCTTCGAATCGAGCATGACCGGCTCGTCGCGATCGCCATTGAGGATGGTTCGGCCGACATTCCCGGGCAGTCCGCCGTGCACACCTGGGGGCGGGAACTTCTGGCGATCAGTCAGGTTCGCGAACGTCAGGTACTCGCCCAGCAGGCGCACGTCCTTGCGGACGCCGTGGCCGCCGCGATGCGTGCCCGCCCCGGCCGAGTCCGGGATCAGCTCGATCCGCTCGATCAGCACGGGGTACGAGGTCTCGTTGACCTCGACCGGGATCCCGTCGATGTTGAAGGCGTTCGGCGCGCCCTCGAGGCCATCGGACAGCGGCCGGCCGCCGAAGCCGCCGATGATGATGTCGTAGAACACGAACCGCCGCCCGGAGCGCGGATCGATACCGCCGAGGATCGGGTTCGCCCATTGGGAGCTTGCGGCCATGACGCGGTCCGGGACGACGTCGGCGAACGCCTGCATCAACACGTCGACGAACCGCTGCTGCACGATCGCGCGCGCTCCGCCCCCGGCGGGCGGCTGCGAGTTGACGACGCTGCCAGGCTCGGCGACGAACGTGATCGGGACCAGGCAGCCATCGTTCTGCGGAATCGTCGCTCGGCTCGTGATGCACTTGACCGTGTAGTAACAGAAGGCCCGTACGTACGCGAGGACCGCGTTGATGCCGGACTTGGTCTGCGGACTCGAACCGGTGAAGTCGATCGTCAGCGAGTCGCCGGCGATCTCGACCGTCACCTCGATCCGCAGCGGATCGGTCCCCGGTCCGTAGTCGTCGAAGTAATCGACCGCGTGGTACGCGCCGTCGGGCATCGCCGCGATGTCGGCACGCATCGCCGCCTCGGAGCGCTTCAGGATCTCCTCGCCTGCCTCGGTGTAGAGCTCGAGTCCGTACTTGTCGACCAGAGCGGCGAGCCGCTGCTCGAGGATCCGGTTGCAGTTGCGCATCGCCAGCAGGTCGCCGATCAGCTTGTCGGGGATGCGGACGTTGGCCTCGATGATCTTCAGGATCTCGGGGTTGACATCTCCCTCGCGCCACAGCCTGGTCGGCCACAGCCGGAGGCCCTCCTGGTAGTGGTCGTTGATCCCTTCGACCTGTTGCGAGCCAGGGGCGGCGCCGCCGACGTCGATCATGTGCCCGCAGTTGACCGCGAAGCCGACGATCTCGCCGTCGGCGAAGCAGGGGGTCATCATGAAGAAGTCGGGCAGGTGCCCCGAGCCCATGTAGAGGTCGTTGAGGATCAGGCAGTCACCGGGCCGGAGGTCCTCGACGCTGTAGTACTCGAGGAAGTTCTTGACTGCGGACGGCATCGATCCGAGATGCCCGGGGCTGAAGTCGCCCTGAACGATCATGCGGGCGTTGCGGTCGAACAGCCCCACGGAGAAGTCGCGGCCCTCGCGGACGGCCTCCGAGTACGCCGTCCACCGCAGCACGTTGCCGGAGTCGTTCGTCAGCGCGACGAGGCCGCGCCAGATCACCCCGAGTGTCAGTGGATCCATGTCCCTACGCCTCCCCCGTCGTCGTGTTGAGCAGCTCGCCGGCGTCCGAGGAGTCCCCGATCACCGCGAGCACGTTGCGGTGCTCGTCGACGGTGGCGACATCTCCAGGGAGCAGCAGCACCGCGCACTGGCCGTCCTCGATCACGGCCGGCCCCTCGACCCGCGTGCCGCTCGGCAGTTCATCGCGACGGTGAATCGCGGTGCTCACGTAACCAGCCGCCTCGGGGAAGAACACGTCCCGGTGCTCCTGGCGATCCGGCACCGCGGGTGCTCGGTTCTCCGGCAGCTCGAACGGCGCCGGCTCGATCACACCGGTGACGGTGATAGCCGTGACGCGCGGCTGGGCGGTGTTATCGCTGTAGCCGTACATCGCCGCGTACTCCTTCTCGAACCTCGCGCGCAGCGAGCCGTCGAGGTCCGGCTCGTCCGGATCGGGGAACTCGACCTCGATCACGTAGCCCTGGCCCGCGTACTGCATGTCGACGCGCGGTGTGACCGTTCGCTCGCCCTCGGTACGGACTCCGTCGAGCATCGCGTCGACCTGCTCGGCGAGCTCGGGCGCGATCGCTGCGATCGAGGCGACGCCCTGATCGTCGATAGGGGAGACGACCGACCGCGCGAGGTCGACCCTCGGAGCGGCCTGGAGGAGGCCGACCGCGGATGCGATTCCCGCCGCGGCCGGGAACAGCACCTCCCCGATCCCCAGGTTGCGGGCGAGGCGGGCGGCGTGCGACGGGCCCGCGCCGCCGAACGCGACGAGCGTCAGCTCGCGCGGATCGCTGCCCCGCTCGATCGTCACCGACCGGATCGCGTGCTCCATGTTGCTCGTCACCGCCTCGTGAATCCCCCATGCGGCGGCCGCGGCGTCGAGCTCGAGCGGCTCGCCGATCTGCGCCACGATCGCGCGGCGAGCCGACTCGATGTCGAGCTCCATCTTGCCGGCCAGGAAGTAGTCGGGGTTGAGGTACCCGAGCACGACGACGTTTGCATCGGTGACGGTGGCCGCCTCGCCGCCACCGCCGTAACACACGGGCCCCGGGTCGGCGCCGGCACTCTGGGGTCCGACCTCGATGATTCCGAGCCCGACCCGGGCGATGCTCCCGCAGCCGCCCCCGATCTCGATCAGATCGACGGTCGGTGTCACGACTGGCACCCCGGTCCCGCGCCGCATCAACGTCTGGTCGACGTCGAACAGGCGCTCCATGCGCGGCGAGCCGTGCTCGATCAGGCAGGCCTTGGCGGTCGTGCCGCCCATGTCGAAAGCGACCATCTCGGTGCGGCCGATCGTTCCGCCGACCCAGGCGGCAAGCGAGACCCCCGCGGCCGGCCCGGACTCGAGCGCGCGGATCGGGAAACGAGCGACCTTCTCCGGCGTTGTCAGCCCGCCGTTGCCCTGGTTGATGAACAGCTCACCCGTGAAGCCCCGCGCGCGCAGGGCGCCGTCGAGCGCATCGAGGTAGTGCCGGAACCGTGGCTGGATGTAGGCGTTGACGACGGCCGTGCTCGTGCGCTCGTACTCACCGATGATCGGGGCGACCTCGTGGGAGAGCGAGATCGACGCCTCCGGCAGCGCGCTGGCGACGCTCTCCCCGACGCGGCGTTCATGGCTCGGCTCGGCATAAGAGTGCAGGAGCGCGACGGCGACCGACTCGACCCCGAGCGTCTGAAGCTCGGCCACGATCCTCTCGACGGCCGCGCCGTCGAGCTCGGTGAGCACTTCACCATCGTGGCGCAGCCGCTCCGGAACCGCGAACACCACGTTCCGCGGCACGAGCGGCTGGTGCCGGTCGAACCAGAGGTCATACGTGCTGTAGCGGAGCGGCCGTTGCATGGTCAGCAGGTCGCGGAAGCCGTCGGTCACGAGCAGCGCCGTGCGCGCGCCCTTGCGCTCGATTACGGTGTTGGCGCCGATCGTCGTGCCGTGGATCACCTCACGCACCTCGGACATCTGCGCACCGGCGGCGGCGAGCAGCTCGTCGATCCCCTGCAGCGCAGCGATCGACGGGTCGGACGGCGTCGACAGCCGTTTCCACACGTGCACCGCGCCGGTGGTCGCGTCATGCAGCGCGAAGTCGGTGAACGTGCCACCGATGTCAACCCCGACTCGATAGCGCGCGCTCATCTCGCGTGTCCCACCACGGCCTGCGCCTCGAGCGTGTCGAGGAATTCGCTTACGTTGACCGCATCGAGGGGCAGGCGCATCGGCTGCGCGCCGAGCAGATCGCGGATCGCCGCGCCGCCGGCGGCCGGCGGAAGAATGACGGGCGGCTCGCCCACGCCCTTGACGCCGAGCGGTCCCGTGGCCGCGGGATGGCTCTCGATCATCACCGTCTTGATGCTCCGCGGAGCGTCCACGATCGTGGGGAGGCGATAGTCGACGAAGTTGGCGTTCCGGACCACCCCGTCGGCGCCGACGTCCATGACCTCGGTGAGCGCCTGCCCGAGCCCCTGGACGACGCCGCCCTCGATCTGTCCGCGCGCCCCCGTCGGGTTCAGCACGGGGCCCGTATCGTGTGCGGCCACGTAGCGAAGGACCTGGATCCGCCCGGTCTCCTCGTCGAGCTCGAGCTCGACGCCGTGGCAGCCCCACGTGGCCTGGTTCAGCGAGGCGAAGAACAGCCCTTCGAGGTTCGAACCCTCGAGCGTGACGGCCGGCGCCTTGAAGCGGCCGGCGCCGACGATCGGTCCCGTCCGGTTGAGCGCGCCCTGCACGACCTTGGCGATCGGGAGTGACGGGCCAGACGGGTCGCCGCGGACGCTCGCGGAGCCGTCCTCCAGGACGATGTCGTCGGGCGAGGCCTCGAGCTGCTCGGCGGCCTCCTCTCGCAGCAGCTTTGCGGCCTCGCGACTTGCCTGCAGCACAGCGTTCCCGGGCCCGTACAGCGAGCGGCTGCCCTTCGAGCCGGAGTCGTACGGCGTGTCGCCCGTATCGGCGGAGACCAGCCGAATGTCCTCAGCCGGGACGCCGAGCTCCTTGGCGGCGATCGACGTGACCCCCGTCACAATCGCTCCGGTACCGATCTCAGTCGCGCCGGTCGAGAGCATGACCGTGCCGTCCTCGTTCATCGCGACGGTCGCGGCCGAGGGCATTCCCGTCGTCGTCCACCAGCCGCAGGCGATCCCGTACCCGCGTCTCGGCGACGTGCCCTCGCTCTCCTGTCGCCATTGCTCGATGCGGTCTGTGACCGCGTCCACGCAGTCCTCGATGGCGACATCGTTGAGTAGCTCGCCGGATGGCCCTCGATCGCCCGCGCGCAAAGGTTGCGGCGGCGAACCTCGACGGCATCGAGGCCGACCGCGTCGGCGATGTCGGCGATGTGCGTCTCGTAGGCGTACACCACCTCCGGGCCGGACGGAGCGCGTGCCGAACCGGTCGGGCAGGTGTTCGCCTGTAGACGGGCCACGTCTGCAGGTCGAGCGCGGGCGCGCGGTAAGGACCGGTGGCCAGGAGCGTCGCCAGCGAGGCGATCGCCGGCGTATCGAACGCATAGGCGCCGGAGTCGAGCCACACCCTGCTGCGGCGCGCGAGGATCGTGCCGTCGGCGTCGACGGCGCTCTCGAGCGCCACGACCGAGTTCTGCCTCGGGTTGCAGGCGTGCATGTCCTCTTCGCGGGTGGCGACGATCCGGACCGGCCGGCCCGTCGCCTGGCAGAGGACCGCCGCGAGCGGGGCGAGGCCGAGGTGGAGCTTGCCGCCGAAGCCGCCGCCGAGCACGGGAACCTTGACGACGACCTTCGACATCGGCAGGTCGAGCAGGGCGGCGAGGCCGGCCCGGACGACGAACGGGGCCTCCGAGGTGGTGGTGACGATGATGCCGCCGTCCGGCTCTGGCTCGGCGAGGGTCGCGCGCGGCTCGATGTACCCCTGATACACGCGCCCCGACTCGATTCGGGTCCGGACCACGTGCGTGGCGTCGCGAAAGGCCGCGTCGACGTCGCCGCGCCGGACCCGCGCCACGGGACCCACGTTCGGGCGGCCGGGAATCACCTCCGGTGCGCCGTCCTTGAACGCCGCTGCGATGCCGACGACCGGCTCTGTCGGCTCGAGCTCGAGCTCGACGCGCGCCGCCGCGGCTCGGGCGGCCGCGGCTGTCTCCGCCGCGATCAGCGCGATCGGCTCGCCCGCGAACCGGACCGCGTCGCGCGCGGGGATCGGCTGGTCCTGGATCAGCGTGCCCCAGCGGCGGTCGGGTAGGTCGTCGGCGGTCAGCACGGCGTGGACGCCGTCGGCGGCGCGGGCGGCGTCAACGCCGACGCGGATGATCCGCGCGGCCGCCAGAGGCGAGCGGACCGCGGCGGCGAACAGCAGGTCTTCGTGGCGGATGTCCTCGGTGTAGCGCGCCGCGCCGGTGACCTTGATCCCGGCGTCCGGCCTTGACGGGGTCCGCGACCAGGTCAACTCGGCACCTCGTCACGCACCCGGGAGGCGGCGTCGAGCACGGCGTCGACGATCGGGAGATAGCCGGTGCAGCGGCACAGGTTGCCGCTCAGCGCCACCTCGACCTCGGCTCGCGTGCAGTCGCTGTGCCCGTCGGCCAAGAACTCGGTGGCGGCAACGACGAAGCCCGGCGTGCAGATCCCGCACTGAACGGCACCGGCCGCCGCGAACGCCTCGGCAACGAGCGCGCCGATCCCGTTGCTCGCGACGTGCTCGACTGTCTGCACCTCGCGCCCGGCGCACTCGGATGCGTAGACGAGGCACGAGTTGACGGCCGTACCGTCTAGGACGACGGCGCACGCACCGCAGTCCCCGGTCCCGCAGCCGAGCTTCGTGCCCGTGAGTCCGAAATCCTCGCGGAGCACCTCGATCAGCAACCGACAGTCCCCCTCAGCGAGCTCGCGCGTCACGCCGTTGCAAACAAAGCTAGACATTCAATGGACTGTACTCTATATTCTCGGGACCGGGCCCGGGCGCCAAGCCGGACTCCGGCGCCGAGCCACCCTCCTACGACAGGGCTACTCCTCGCGTCATCATGTCCGCCACGAATAGCGAACTGCTTGTGAACCGCGACGGCCATGTAGTTGGCCTCACACTCAATCGCCCCGCGAAACGAAACGCTCTCAGTACGTCGCTCGCCAGTGCGCTGCGTCGTGCTCTCACTGAGCTCGCAGATGATGAGTCCGTGAGGGCCGTGGTCATCTTCGGAGCCGGACCCACCTGGTGTGCTGGAGTGGATCTCCAGGCGCTCCAGTCAGACGATCCAGTAGAGGCGGCGGCAGTCGACGATCCTGGGCTCGCCAACACCCTGCGCACGATGCCGCAGCCCTGCATCGCAGCGATCAATGGCGGCTGTATAACGGGCGGACTCGAGCTGGCACTGTCCTGTGATGTGCGGATTGCGAGTCCTGATGCGTTCTTTGCTGACACACACACGCAGCTCGGGGTCACTCCGGTATGGGGAATGACTGAGTTGCTGGTCAGAGCGGTGGGTGACTCGCGCGCTCGAGAGATGTCGTTCACTGGCAATCCCGTGGACGCTGCGACTGCCCTGGACATCGGGTTGATCTCGAGGGTGGTGCCGGCCGACGAGCTTGAGACGGTGGCCTATCGGCTTGCCGCCCAGATTGGTGAGAACGACCCCCGAGCCGTACAAGCGATCAAGCAGATATACGCACGCGAACATGCGGTCCGGAGCGCGCTCGACGAGGAGCAGGCCACGATGCGCGAGCTCGGGGACCCGAGCGTTTCTCGACGATCCTAACCCTTGACCGGCACGTGGGCTTGCACCAGCGCCTCCTCGACTAGCTCCGAGATCTCGCGGAGCGCGATCCGGCCGCCGTTGCCCGACGTCTTGATCGCGTCCTCGTACATCGTCACATCCTTTGGGCACGAGACGACGAACAGCTCGACGTCCGCAAGCGCCGTCGCCTCCCGGATCCGGTTCTCGGAGGGCCGCGCGATGCCTGGCACGTCGGGAATCCAGATGCGGCCGCCGCCTGCGCCACAGCAGAACGAGTCGTCCCGGTTGCGCGGCATCTCGACCAGCGTGCACCCGAGCAGCTCGAGAACACGGCGCGGATCGTCGAGCTCGCCGTTCATCCGACCAAGGTGGCAGGGGTCGTGGTAGGTGACGCGATAGCCCAGCGGCCTGACACGAAGCGATCCGGCCTCCAGCAGCTCGGCTAGCAGGGTCGTGTGGTGGATGACGGGCCACCGTCCGCCGAGCGCCGGGTACTCGTTGCGCAGCGTGTTCAGCGAATGTGGATCGCTCGTCAGGATGCGCGAGAACTCGCAGCCGTCCAGATCGTGTCGGCCGTCAACCCACGCTCGACCGCCAGATACTCCCGATACTCCGCCAGCAGCACCTCGACCGCACCGACCGGCGCCAGACTTAATGCCGGCGGCGCCACCCCAAGCCCGCGCAGATACCCAACCAGCGGCGACATCGCACGCGCCGTGACGTGGTTCGCGTAGCCGGCAGCCCGGCGAACCGCCATAAACCGCTCGATCACCTCCGACGTCAACGCCCCCGCGAGAAGACCCTCCTCCTCAAGCCAACGACTCGCGTGCGCCATCAACTGCAACTGGAAGACGACCGGCACCCGCCGATAGCCGACCGCCTGCAACTCGACAGCGAACCCGCAGCGAAGTCCTCCAACGGGCGCGCATGTCAACTGCCTCGGGAAGGGCCGCAAACAGCGCATCACACCGCTGACCAAGCAGACCGTCGCCGTCCTCAACGCCTGGACGCGCGAACGCGCCGGAGAGCCCGACGACCCGCTGTTCACCACCACCACCGGCCGTGCGCTCAGCCGCGACGCGCTCGAGCACCGCCTCGCCAAACACGCCGCCACCGCCATCACCACCTGCCCATCGCTCAAAGCCAAGACGATCACACCCCACGTCCTCCGCCACACCGCAGCGATGCGTCTACCGCAAGCCGGCGTCGACACGAGCGTCATCGCTCTATGGCTCGGGCATGAGCAGATCCGCACCACACAGCTCTACCTCCACGCGGACCTCGCGATCAAGGAGAAAGCGCTCGCCCGGACGACTCCACCGGACACGAAACCCGGCCGCTACCAGCCCCCCGACCGCATCCTCGCGTTCCTCCACGCGCTGTGATTATGCCGCCCCCACCAGGCCCGATCCGCCCACCGCCAAACGCATCGGCAATACGAGTCGGCATAAACGCCGGGTCGGCATAGTGACGATTATGCCGACGTCGGCATAACGTTCACAAAGAACGGAACGTCATGCACCATCTCCCCGAGCCTGACCGCCCAGCGATCAAGACTCGGCTCCGTCGCGCCTGGGCGCAGACCGACTTTGACCGCGCGCTCGAGCAGCTGCAGCGCCTCGCGGACGAGCTCGAGCACACGCACCCCGGCGCGGCCGGCTCGAGTGCGCGAAGAGATGGAAGAGACGCTCACCGTGATCCGGCTCGGCATCAAGGGCAAGCTGAAGCGCACCCTGGAGTCCACCAACCCGGCCAAGTCGATGATCGACACCGTCCGCACCACGCAGCGAAACGTGAAGAACTGGTCCTCCGGGGAGATGGGCCTGCGGTGGACCTCCGCCGGGATGCTCGAAGCCGAGAAGCAGTTCCGCAAGGTGATCGGCTATCTCGACCTGCCCCGACTCGCGGTCGCGATCGAACGCCGACTCCACCTCCCCCAGCCCAACCACCTCACGACCCAGGAGACCGCGATCGCAGTCACTATGTAACGATCACACCGGGATCGCCGTCACCAAAGTTCCACGACGGACAGGGCAACCTCGACCGGATGGGGCGGATCGACCTCAGCGGAACCATCGTCGTGCCACGACCCAACCGGTCGTGGCGTCCGGGAGCCGAGTGCCGACGGTGAAGAACGTCGGAGAGCCGTGTGCGGGAAAATCGCATGCACGGATCGAGGTGGCGGCGGGAGGAAACCAGGCCAGGCGGGCCAGCACGTGCCGCACAGCCCAGGCGCCTCTCGCCGACCCTACTGGTCATCGGCTGCTGCACGTCGCCGCCCGGCTCGCGTTCTCCGGACGCCGCGCGAAGCTCCATGTACAGCGCACCTGGCCATGGGCGGCCGAGCTCGCCGCCGCGTTCGCGCGGCTCAAAGCACTCCCAGCCGCCGGCTGACCTCACCGCCGGTCCACCGAAACCCAGCCGACCTCCCAGGCCACCCAGGCCCCGGTCGCGCTGCCCAGACGCGCACTCATACCGGCCAATCCTGCGGGTCCCACCGGACCGCTCCGGACCCTCACCACCACCCGACAACCTCACCAACCCAGGCAGTGTGAGCCGGACCGGGTTTCGCGGAGGGTTTTCACAGTGATCTGACCTGGTTTCGGCGGAGTCGGGTTTCTGGAATCAGGCGGCTTGGTTGTTGTTGTTTAGAAGAAGTTGATGGTCGGGGTGGTCGAAGTCAACCGGAGCGTCAGAGAGACCAGCTAGG
>Ga0182024_10012697_pt1 | contig 16615 bp, 13 predicted proteins | sample P32metaG_FD_120480 | JGI IMG/M metagenome (GOLD analysis project Ga0182024, IMG submission 120480) | Permafrost microbial communities from Stordalen Mire, Sweden - P3-2 metaG (Illumina Assembly) | ecosystem: Environmental > Terrestrial > Soil > Wetlands > Permafrost | place: Sweden: Stordalen... | reverse complement strand
GATTATCAATCTTGGGTCGGGTTCGAACAAGGCTCCGTTTCCTGGCCTCTCCAGTTATACAGCGACGAAGGGAGCTATCGAGATGCTCACCAAAGTCGCCGCGGTGGAATTGGGAGCTTATGGAATTACGGTGAATTGCGTCGCGCCGGGGGCGATCGAAACCGAGCGGACCAAACTCGAAACGCCGGACTACGCCGGGACGTGGGCAAGACTCACTCCGTTAGGTCGCGTCGGCACGCCGGAGGATGTGGCCCGCGCCATCGTTTTTTTTGCGAGCGATGCGGCTGCGTTTATCAGTGGACAGACCTTGTGGGTTGATGGAGGGCTGTTCAGCAAGCCGGCATGGCCTTATTAAAACGAATGCTCCACGGCATCGAAGCAGGCGTCGTCGGCGGACTGGCGATGCTGGGGCTGCTTGCCGCGACGTCGATGTGGCACAGGCATGTGTGGTGGGAAATTCCAAACCTTCTTGGATCGACTTTTTACCACTCGCTAGCGTTTTACTCCGGACCCGGAATGGTGACGCTGGCGGGCGGGGCTTTGCAATTGACCATCAGCGGTTTGGTGGGCGCACTATTCGGTGTGATCTGTGGCAATGTGCGCACGCGGCACAGGTTGATCCTTTTAGGCACGCTCACCGGGTTGGGGTGGTTCTACCTGGCGAACGCTGTGATGTGGCCGCGGCTAAATCCGCTGATTCCGCTCTATTGGCCGGAACCGGCCGCGGCCCTTTCGCATCTGCTATTTGGCGCGTGTCTGGGCTATGCGGGGACGGCTCCGAGCGTTCCTTCCACCGCAAACGGCCCCTCGGATGCGGTAGAATCGTAGATTCGCTTCTGCGTCGATCCTCATGTCCCTTAGGTTTCCGTCCCGGTCCTGACGATCGTGGAAACCGCGAGTTGAGTGGGAACGTCTGGAGTGAGGCGCAGAGTGGAAAGGAACCGTTCTTAGATGACGTTTTTCAGGCCTGGACGCCTGCGCAATCTTATTGTTTGTCTAGTCTGCGGAGTCGGCTTATTCGCACGACATTTATCGGCTCAACAGCAAACGCCTCCGACGCAACCACCGCAGCAGCCACCAACTCAACAGCCACCGCCGCAACAGAAAAAAGCGAATCCCTTCGAGACGGTTCCGCAAGCACCGGAGACGCCAGCGCCGAAGCCGGCGACTCCAACTCCCGAAGCGCAGACCAATGCCGACCGGCCGCCCACCGATACAGTCGAAACGATCGAGTTCCGCGGCGCGCGGCGCGTGCCACAAGACACTCTGAGGGCAATGATCATCTCCAAAAAAGGGGATACGTACGACGAGGAATCTCTGCATCGCGACTTCATGGCTTTATGGAATACGGCTCGCTTCGACGATATCCGGATGGAGCGCGAAGTCGGAAAGACGGGCTGGATCGTACGCTTTACGGTGGTCGAGCGGCGCATTGTGCGTTCGATTAAATATGACGGGTTGAAGTCGATCACGCAGTCGGAGATTCTGGACCGCTTTAAGGAGCGCAAGGTCGGGTTGAGCGTGGAATCGCAGTACGATCCGAACAAGATTCAACGTGCGCGCAATGTTTTGCAGGACTATCTGGCGGAGCGCGGACGGCAGTTCGCGACGGTGAATCCGGAAATTCGGCAGGTGCCTCCGTCGTCGCTCGAGCTGACCTTCAAGGTGAATGAAGGCCCGAAGGTGAAGGTCCACGAAATCACTTTCGACGGCAACAACATCTATAGCGACCTTATTCTCAAGAGGGCAATGAAGAACCTGCACGGGCTCGGGATCCCGTACTCGATTTACGCCGAGGATATTTTCTCCAAAACCTACGATTCGACCAAGCTCGAAGAGGATCAGCAACGGATCGAGGAGTATTATAAGGACCACGGTTATTTCAGCGCCCACACCACGGGTGCGAAGGTAACGGTGGTGGATACGGGTGCCGGACATTTTCGGATTCCTCTGATTTTTTCGGGCGCCAAAGGCAAGGGCGCCAACATTCACATCAGTATCGAAGAGGGCCGTCTCTATCATTTGAACAACATCAACTTTGTCGGCGTGAAACTGTTCCGGACGCCGGAAACGCTGATGCGGCCGGTGTTCCAGATGGGATCGGGCGATGTGTTCTCGACCTCCAAGCTGCGCAAAGGCTTCGAGGAGCTGCGCAAGCTGTACGGCAATTTCGGCTACATCGATTTCGTGGCCGAGCCGAATATCGAGCCGGTTCCCAACACGGACAAGGTCGATCTGACGCTGAATTTTGACGAGGGCAAGCAGTTCTTCGTGCGCCGCATCGATTTTTCGGGCAACACGACGACACGCGATAAGATCATCCGGCGCGAACTGCTGGTCGATGAAGGCGACATTTACAACACGAAACTGTGGGAAGTCAGCCTGCTGCGCCTGAACCAGTTGGGCTACTTTGACGTGCTGAAGGCGGAAGACGCGGTCGATATCAAGCGCGACACAAAAACAGACACGGTGGACATCACGCTTAAGGTTCATGAGCGCGGCAAGAACTCCATTCAGTTGAACGGCGGAATTTCCGGCATCGCGGGCAGCTTCATCGGCTTCTCCTATGCGACCAACAACCTGCTGGGCCTGGGCGAAACGCTCAGCTTGAACTCGCAGTTGGGAACACGCCAGGACAACATCACGATAGGATTCACAGAGCCATACTTTCTCGACAAGCCAATCCAGGTCGGCGTGACCGTGTTCTATACCCGGTTCGATTACAACCAGGCTCGCGAAGCATCGATCCTGGCCGGGCAGAACCTGACGCAGCTTTTTAGCGAGCTGGGTTCTCAGAACCTGCTTAACTACGTGACCAATTCGAGAGGCTTCACGGCGTTCCTCAGCAAGCCTCTGCGCCGAAGCTTCGGGCGAGTGGGTATCAGCTACGGCTACTCGATCCAGAACGTGACGACGCTAACCAATGCGGCGACTGCGTATTACACCTATATCGACTTCCTGCGCATCAACGGACCGAACCCTCTGAGCGGCATCACGCAATCGAGCATTATTCCGAGCTATACGTACAACTCAGTGAACCATCCCATTACGCCGACCGGCGGAAAGAGCCTGGCGGTCTCGGTTCAATTTTCGGGCAGTTTTCTGGGCGGCAACGTGAACCAGATCCTGCCGACGGTGGACGGAAAATATTTTCACCGATCGCCGATTAATCACAAACATGTGATCGGTGCGCATATCCTGGGCAAGTTCGTGACGGGATATGGGGGCAAGGTCGCGCCTCCGCTGAATCGCTTCTATATGGGCGGCGAGAACGATATTCGCGGATTCGACATCTGGAGCATCAGCCCGGTGGCGTACATTCCGACCTCGGCGACCGTGGATCTGCTCAACAACGACGGCACTCCGCGCCAGCAGCGTACGGTTGTGAACGGCGTGACGTCCTTCGTCAATGTGACACAGGTGATCCCCAGCTACCAACTGGTAACGCCGGGCGGCGATCTGGAGGCGGTATCGAACCTTGAATACCGCATCCCGATTTTCGGGCCGGTGATTCTCGCCGCTTTTCTGGATACGGGTATCGACCGGCTGGTGCTGAGCAAGCAGTTAAAGTTGAATTCCGATCGCGTGTCGCAATTGGACACACTTTTTCCTGAAGCGGCGTTTCCGGATCGAGCGGTAGTGGCAGCGGGTACCCAAAAGATCCGCATGTCGACAGGCCTGGAACTCCAGGTGATGCTGCCGGTGGTAAATGCGCCTTTCCGTATCTACTGGGCGTACAATCCGCTGCGCGTGGAAGAGTATTTGCAGCCTCCGATTGTCACGGACCGGAGCTATTTCCCGAACGCGGCATCGTTTTTTAATTCCGTCGCACAAGTCGGTCAGGCTTATCCGTTTTTCGAAAAGCCGTCTCAATTCCGGTTCACTATTGGACGGACATTTTAGGACGGCGTGTTAACATAACTGAAGCAAAAATAGGAGTCTATTGTGAAAAATCGAATTCTCGCGCTGCCCTGTCTGGTCCTTTTTGCGGCCGCCATCGCGGGGGCACAGGGGCCTCCCCCGACTAAGGTTGGTGTGATCCAGGTTCAGGCCGCGTTGACAGGCACCAAGGACGGCCAGAAGGCGGTTGCCGAGTATCAAGCCCGGGTTGCGCCGAAGGTGAAAGAGATGGAGCGCAAGCGCGCGGAGATCCAGGAGCTGCAGGACAAGTCAAGCAAGGGCGGCAGTGCGATGGCGCAGGCGGCCAAAGACGAACTGGCACGCAACATCGACGCAAAGACCAAGAGCTACAATCGCGACATGGAAGACGCCCAGGCCGAAGCCCAGGCGGAAGAGCGCAAAATGCTGGAGGAACTGAGCGGCAAGATGCAGGTGGTGATCGAAAAGTACGCGCAGGCCAATGCCTATACCGTCCTGCTGGACGTTAGCAACCAGAACACCAACGTGATCTGGATTTCGACCGCGATCGATGTCACCAAGGACGTCATCGAGCTGTACGACAAAATGAATCCGGGCGGTCCGACGACGAAGCCGACGTCGATGCCGTTGAATAAGCCGGCGGCTCCGGCGACTCCGCCGGTGACGCCGAAGAAGCAGCCGTAAGAATCCAACAAAGAGGGCAGGTCGGGGACCTACCCTACTCACAGGCTGAAGTCTGTGCCACCTCGCTCAGGTTGATATGATCGGAACCGTTGCAGGCACCTAGCGACCAGCAAGGCTCCGGTTTCAGCGTCCAGCGTGAGGATGCTGTGTGTTTCACGGCGGGCCTGCACGGCGTATCTTTCGGAGCGGGCACGATCCATGCGTATCTGGCGTCGGACCGCACGCCGCCCAAGATCACCGCGGGCATTTCCGTCGGCGCGCTGACGGCCGCGGTGATGGAGCGCTGCTATCGCGAGCTGCGCGAGTCGCGAACGGAAGCGGCGCGGTGGACGTGGCTGCGGCGCTATCTCTCTTTCCTGCTGGACCGGCCCTACGACGTCGCCTGGCACGCGATCCCTAATCCGTCGGATTTCGTGGCCGATCTGCCGCCTGTGGCGGAGACGGGCCTTCCATCGCGGCCTGACGGGTCTCCCGATCCGGAGTGGGAGCTGCGCGAAGCGAAAGCGCGCCGCAGACTGCACATCGTCGCGCGGTTCGGACGCTGGTGCTCGCATCTGCCGGTGACGGTGAGCTCGGCCGGATGGATCATGGTGCGCTACGCACGGCATGAGGAGCAAAATGCAACGGTGCGCGGCGTATCGCAATTGTGGAACGCGGTGGCGTTGTGGACGCGCGTCCTGATCGTGGAATGGGTGGTGCTGTTGCAAATCATCCTGAGGCCGCAGTTTTTTCCCGAATGGCAGTTTCGCGCCGCCGGCAAAATGATCTCGCACTTTCCGCTGCGCCCTTTATTCGGCTGGAAGCTGTGGCTGGCGACGCTGTTCCTAGGCTCGGCCACGATCACTCTGTGGATCGTGAATCTGTGGGTCGTGCTGCAAGGTTTTTTTCAGGAAAAGACGACGCACGTTCTTCATCTCGGCCTGCTGGTGGGGTTCACGTGCGCCCCGCTGGTGCCGATTTTTCTCCAGCGGTGGATGGGGCGCACGAATAATTGGGGAATCAAAAAAATTCTGACGCACCTGGGGATACGCACGTCGCTGATCGACGATTTTTATCTGCGCCTGAAATTATTCCGGCTGTTTGAGGATCGTGGCGCGACGCCCGTGTTGAAGGATCTGACATTTCCGGTGCTGATGGTGGCGGCACCGCTGCAGATTATCGATTCGTCACCGAGCCAGCTCTGGCCGGGGGTGAGGAGCAATGTCTCGATTGTCGACGCGCTGCGGACGAGCCTGGCGATCCCGCGATTATTCGCGCCCACGGTGGTGACGGGCGAGGCGCTCAAAAGCTGGGTGGGGGCAATCGAGCTGCCGGCGCGGTTGGACCTGGTGGATGGGTCCGTGGTGCGTCACAATCCTCTGCCGGCGCTCATGCGCTTTCTCGCGGAGCCTCAGAATTCCGAGGTAGCCGAAATATTATCGAAGCCGCAGAGCCGCGTACATCTGGTTTACGATATTCCGATTCAACCGAAGCCTCTGCCGGCGGCGGCGGGGGATGCGTTCCGGGAAGAGCCGCTGCTGCCGAACATCGTCGAGACGGGATTCGCGAGTAACAGGCTCGAACGGAGGCGCGACAGCCGGCTGGAAGTGGTGCGCACGAACTACGTCACGGAGCTTGAGCGCGTGCTGCGTGCGGCAACCGGCAACGTGAGCTCGCCCGATGTGGACACGATTACGGTTGACGAGATCGCGCCCGAAGAGGAACTGACGCTCGCCAATACGCTGCAGCCGACGGAGACGGAGATTCTGACGCACATCGCGTCGGGCTGCCGCCAGAGTCTGTCGGTTCTTTATCGGGACGAGATCGCGGAGTTCGGGAAAGGCGAGGCGGTCGATTGCAACGCGCTGCTGCGGCACATCGCGCCGAATCGCGATTGGCGCGTCTCCGATCGCTATGGCACGCCGGGTTTGAGCGAAGTGTGCCGTCATTGTCCACGCACGCTGCACGCGGCGCCGAAACCGGTGGACGGTTTGCTGCCTTTGAATTTTCGCGCGGCTCCCGGAGATAGGGCGGGTGATTTAGCAACACGGTTTCCGGAGCTTTCGGGCGATCGGCCCCGCATCGTATTTATCGCCAGCGGAGGAGTGTTCCGAGGCTCGTTCCACGTGGGCATGATCGGCGCGATGCATGCGACGGGACTTAAGCCGGACATGATTGTCGGCGCATCGGTGGGCACGTTGCTGGGAGCCGCTCTCGGGTCGATGTATTCGTCGAGCGGGCGGCAGGCGCGGGTGAAACTGCGGCGTTTGACGGACCTGTTTGTCGAGGCGGACCGGCGCATCGCGCTGACGAAAACGCTGAAGGCAGCGATTAAGGATATCGGGATCCGGAGTCGCGGGGCGAGCATGAATCTCTCGCCGAACGTTCTGCGAAAAATGGTGCGTGCGGGCAGCCGGCAGGATCCGGGCAGCGCCATCACGGGAGCTCCACCGGCGCTGATCGACGCGATCTCCGATTTGTTCCTGATTCCTTACCGCGCTACTGCGCGCATCGCGGCGGAATTCGTCGCGGGGCACGTGACGCGTGCCACGAACACGTTCTGGACGCAGATCAAGACGGAGACAATCGACCGGCTGGGGATTCACGATGCGTTGATCGGCTCCTCGCTGCTGGAGGGAGAGACCCGGCTCGTGCTCGGCGATGTTTCACAGGATGTGCAGCCCTTTCTCGAACACAGCCGCATCGCTTTTTTTGCGACCGCGGTGAATCTGGTGACGGAGTGGATCACGATTCTGGGGTCGCAGTTCACTGCCGATCGCTACGATCTGATCGAGGCGCTGCTGGCGTCGAGTGCATTTCCGATGGCTTTCGCGCCGCGGCGCGCGAGCGCTCTTTATCCCGGCGTGGGACGACGCGACGTGTTCTACGGCGACGGAGGAATGTTCGACAATCTTCCGTTCATACCCGCGTTCGAAGTGCTGCGCGAGGTGCAGATGGACCGTTTGCAATCGACGCTCGGCCGGGGGCGATGGCGCGATGAACTGGTGCGGCGGCATCGCGAGCCGGATTTGTTTCTGGTGGGCGCGCTGAATATACGGCAGACGGAGGACGAGCCCGACGCGTACGATTCGCTGCGCAAGATCGCGGCGCGCGCGATATCGCTCGAAGACAACGAAAAGATCTACGGCATGGAGCGAGCGGCGATCCAAATCGATCGCCAGTTGGCGCAACTGCGCGAGGAAGCGGATCCCTGCGACGCAAGGCTCGCGAAGGAGCAGGAGGAATATCTCAACGGGATCGTCAACGCGGCGGTCATGCCGGTTTATCCGGCGGACGGCGATCATCTGAACGGGACTTATGAGTTTTGCGCGGCGATGGGGATGGATCGAGACAAGATTCGCCGCTCGATCGCCGACGGATGTTTTCAGACGATGCTCGGCGTGGCCCGGGCGCAGGAAGAGGGCCCGTATTCGATGACGGGGCGGAGCATCGCCGCGCTCACCAAGCTGGGCCGGGTGCCGGAGATCGTGATGGAGCGCGAACGGTCGGCGAAACATTATGGCCAGTGTCCGTTTTTCAGAATCGGAGGACAGTCAATCCCGTGCCCGTTTGAAGGGATGCATGGAATTTACCGGACTTGCGGGGAGGATTTGGTGCATATACGGGCGGTCGGAAATTAGAGCGGCTATCCGCTCCCTTACGGTTGCGGCTCTGTGTGCAGGTCTTCCAGCAGGTCGGGGCCTGCGTTGTGAGGATAGCCGAAGTCCCAGAAAGGCTCGCCTGGAGCGCTTTCCCACACTCGCTTATCGCACGCGGTGAGCAGTTTTTTCAGACGCTCGTCCAGCGCGACCACTTCTTCATCTTCCGCGCCCGCCTGCGCGAGAATCGCGCGCACGTCGAGATCGTTGCGATAATCTTCCAGGCCGAGTTTGTAGCCTCGCTCCACTTGTTCCACGAACTCGCGCCATTTCCGGACCAGCCCCGCGCGGCCTTCGCGGACCACGTGTTCCGGGTATCCGTTCTCGCGGAGATATTCCTGAACGGTCATGGCCGTTCTGCCTGACGCCTGAAGTAACGTTCGCCATCGTTCGGTTTGAAGAACGTGCGGATGGTGCGGTCGCGATTGTAGGCTCCGAATGCACCGGAACGTTTGTCGAAGCGCGTGACGACGCCGTGGGGTTTCACGATTTCGAGAATCGGGCCACCAAGGGGCGCATCCCTCAATTCTTGCGCCAAATGTAAATATTCGCCTTGCGAGATGTTGCCGAACTCGCGTCCATGTTTCGCGAAATGCTCATCGAACTGCTCGCGCGATCGGAAACCCGGACCGCCTGCGAGCAGCAAGAGGGCCGCCAACAACATCCCGAGAGCAATGCGCGCCTGCCTCATAGTGTCACTTCCTGTCCGCCGTCCAGAATCGATTTGCGCGCGGCCTCGATCACTCGTTCATTATGTCGGCTATTGGCCGGAGTTGCGATAATGCCTTCCTCGTCAGATCCTTTCCGGCACGCGTCGACGATTCGCTCGATCGACCGGTAGCCGTAACCGACGACACCTTGACAAGGAACATATTGAAAATAGTCGGAACTCGGTTCGCTGTAGGGTCCGCCCAGATACGAGTACTCCATTCCTCGATATTGATCGCTGTGCCGTATCATCGCGCCGCCGTCATTTCCTGAACACCACATCGTCAAACCCTGCATGTTCGATCCGGGACCCTCTTCGGGATACCCGAGGCTGTTCTGCACATTGAGGCATGCGCCGTTCGACCAGCGCACGCGCGCGTCGGTCCAAAGGAAACCTTCCTTACCGTTGGGATAACGATCGCGCAGTCCATAGACGCTCACCGCGACCGGTTCCAGGCCGGTGATGAACTGCACAAGGTCCACATAATGACAGCCGATATAGCAGAACGCATCGGAATTTTCGCACGTGCACCAGTTCTGAAAATTCGAGTGCCGATAGCTCCACTTCTCATGCAGGCACGCATTCCCGAGCCGGAATTCGCCGAACGTCCCTTCGCGATACGCACGCCGGGCCATCAAGCTGCGATCGTCGAAACGCTTATGATAATCGATCCCGACGAAGAGGCTCCGCCTTCTTGCTTCCTCCTCGATCTGTATGGAATCAACCACCGTCATGACCAGAGGCTTCACTGCGCACACGTGCAGATCGGCTCTTAATGCTGCCAGAATCACGTCGCGATGCAAAGGATCGGGCACGGCGACCACGGCGAGCTGCCTGGGAGCCATCGACGTCAGGACACCTTCATAAGGCTCGGTGGTCGCATCAAAGGTGTATTCCGGAAACGCGGCGCGAATGATGTCAGACGCAGCTAATTTCTCCAGCGTCGCCGGATTCCGCGCGCACACGCGGATGTTTCCGATGCGTCCGAGCCGACGCAATTGATACAACGACGGCAGGAGTTGATCATGCGTGATCATACCGCCGCCAATCACGACTGCGTCAAGGCTCAACTGAGAATCTCCGACGCGGCCTCTTCGAATGCGCCCAGACTCTCTTCAAGCGCGGCTTCGGTGATCGACAGCGGCGGGCAGATTTTCACGGTACCTCCGCCAAATCCGACTGGCGCGAACATCAGCACGCCCTTCTGAATTGTGCGCCAGACCAGATCGAACGCCGCATCGGCATCGGGTTCCTTCGATCCGGGCCGGACCATTGCAACGCCCGCCACCAGGCCTTTTCCCGCAACGTCGCCGATCTGCGGATAGCGCGACTTCATCGTTCGCAGATGCGAATGAAGCAGTTCTCCCAATCGCCTCGCGTTCTCTACCAACCCCTCGTTCACGATCAGATCCATCGACGCGATTGCAGCGGCGCAAGCGATCGGATTGCCGGTGTGCGTCGAAGTCATGCTGCCCGGCGGCTGTAGATTCATCACGCCGGAGCGGCCCGCGACTGCAGCCAAAGGGAGCGAACTGCTGATTCCTTTTCCGAACAGCGCCAGGTACGGGACGATTCCGTAATGTTCGAATCCCCACATTGTACCGGTGCGCCCGAAACCCGCCTGCACCTCATCGCAAACGAGGAGAATTCTGTGACCCGCCGCCCAATCCCGCAGCGACTGCATGTACTCGCGCGGAGCGAACACCGCGCTGCCGCCTTGATATGTTTCCAGAATTACGCCGCAAACGTTTTGCGAATCGATACCTGTTTGTGCCAGAGACTCCATAAAAAACTCGAAGGACGTATCGGGCGTTCGGAATCCATCGGGAAACGGCACCTGCGCGAATCCCCGGTCCGGGTTGACGATCCACTCCTTCAGCGACGGAATGCCTCCGGCCAACTGCGATCCAAGCGTGCGTCCGTGAAACGCCTTGTCGAAGGAGACGATCACGTTCTTGTCGCGTCCCCCCATTTTCACCCCGTGGGTGCGGCACAACTTGATGGCGCATTCCACAGTCTCCGAACCGGTGGTCAGCAGGAAAACGCGGTCGAGAGACAGAGGCAGCAGCGAGGCGAGTTTCTCGACCGTCTTCGCGCGAATGGCGCTGGGGAAGCAGTAGTTGTGGAGCAATCCGGATGCTGCCTGCGCGGTGATCGCGTCGATCATTTCGCGGCGCCCGTGCCCGGCGTTGGCGACGAGGACGCCGCTCGACCAATCGATCCAGCGATTGCCCCACGCATCGGAAACCTGAAAGCCTTCAGCTCGATCCCAAACAATCGGCGGCTGGCCCTGCATGGAAACAGGCTCGTGACGATGCAAGCTATCGAGGATCGGAATAGATTCCGGCACCGGAAGCGGCGTGACGATTTGCCGCAACGCTGTATTCACGCGCGCAACGGGGCGCGGTGTGAGATCAAACTGTCGGGACATGGGTGAGTTTCCATTGTAGCGACACGTCCCCTCCTTTACAGTCGGGGTTCGGTGTCAAAACCCGGGGTCGACCTCACGATCCCACACCGAACCCCGGCTGTTAGGAAGGGGACAAGCCATTAGAATAGTAGTGCAGATGTCTCTGCATTTCTGTCTCGCACTCATGACCCTTATAGTTTCCGCAGACGAAGCTGTGAAGCCGCCCGTCGCTAAAATCGTCCCCCAGCAGTCGACCACTCTCGGCGAGACGCGCACCGACAATTATTTCTGGCTGCGCGATCGCAACAATCCAGACACTATCAAGTACCTGGAGGCCGAAAACGAATACACCAAAGCTGAAATGAAGCACACCGACGCGCTTCAATCGAAACTATACTCGGAAATTCTCGGCCGCATCCAACAGACCGACCTCAGCGTACCCACGAAACGGGACGACTACTTTTATTACACGCGCACGGAGGAAGGGAAGCAGTACACGATTTATTGCCGGAAACACGGCTCTCTGGACGCAAAAGAGGAAGTGCTGCTCGACGGCAACAAGATGGCTGAGGGAAAGAAGTATTTTCGCGTCGGCAACTTTGTGGCGAGTCCGAATCATAAGCTGCTGGCGTACTCCGTCGATTACGAAGGCGACGAAGCGTACACCATTCACGTCAACGACCTGACGAACGGGAAGCTGCTCGAGGATACGATCCCGAATACGTACTATTCGCTCGAATGGGCCAATGATAACGCGACGTTCTTCTATACCGTGCTGGACGCAGCGAAACGTCCTTACAAAGTTTATCGTCACACGCTCGGCGTAAAGAAAAACACGCTGGTCTGCCATGAGACAGATGAGCGATTCACCGTTGAGCTCGAGAAGACTCGAAGCCACGCTTACATCCTGATTAACATCGGCAGTTCGCTGACTTCCGAGGTTCGCTATATCAAGGCCGATCGGCCGAGGGGCAAATTTGCAACGCTTCTGCCTAGGATTCAAGAAACTGAGTACGATGTTGCACACCACGGCGATTCGTGGTTCATTCGCACGAACGATGGCGCCAAGACGTTCCGGCTGATCGAGGCGCCGGTGAAAGATCCGTCGCGCGCGAATTGGAAAGAAGTGATGCCTGCTCGTCCCGAGGCTACCATCGAAAGTGTTACCGCGTTTAAGGACGAACTGGTCACGGAGGAGCGCGATCTCGGCCTCATCCAAATCCGTATTCAGAATTTCGCGACCGGAGACACGCACTACGTCGAGTTCACTGAGCCGGTTTATACCGCGAGCATTGGCGCGAACGCGGAGTATGAGACTAAGATGCTGCGGTTCAGCTATACGTCGCTGGTCACGCCCAACTCGGTGTTCGATTACAACATGGAGACGCGGGCAAGGGAGCTAAAAAAGCAGCAGCCGGTGCTGGGGGGCTACGATCCCACGAAATACCAATCGGAACGAATCTATGCGACCGCGCCCGATGGCGTCAAAGTGCCGATTTCGCTGGTCTACAAGAAAGGCCTGGTGCAGAACGGCAGGGCGCCCATGCTGCTCTACGGGTATGGGTCGTACGGGATCAGCATGGATCCTACGTTCAGCTCCGACCTGCTCAGCCTGCTGGATCGAGGGTTCATTTATGCGATCGCGCATATCCGGGGGGGAGCCGATCTTGGCAAGCCGTGGCATGAAGACGGCCGCATTCTCAAGAAGAAGAATTCCTTCACCGATTTCATCGCGTGCGCCGAGCATCTTCTCGCCGAGAAGTACACATCATCGGATCGCTTCGCCATTATGGGCGGCAGCGCGGGTGGTTTGTTGATGGGCGCGGTAACCAACATGCGTCCGGATCTGTTCGCGGTGGTGGTGGCGAAGGTGCCATTCGTCGACGCGCTCAATACGATGCTCGATGCATCGCTTCCGCTGACAGGTGGCGAATACGAAGAATGGGGCAATCCGAACGAGAAGCAGTATTACGACTACATAAAATCCTACGCGCCGTATGAGAACGTCGCAGCGAAGGAGTATCCCACGATGCTGATCACCGCGGGGCTGAACGATCCGCGTGTATCGTATTGGGAGCCCGCGAAGTGGACCGCGAGGCTTCGTGCGATGAAGAAAGACAATCATATGCTGCTGCTCAAGACGAACATGGGCAGCGGACACTTCGGGTCGTCGGGGCGCTACGAATATATAAAGGAGACCGCGTTCGACTACGCGTTCGTTCTGAATGCTCTGGGTATCGAATGACGGTATCCTGATGTCATGAACCCGCAACAGCCTCAAACGGAGATTACCCTCGTCCACACCGCCGATTACCGCGAGTCGTACGCCAACAGCGTGCAAGTGCGCGTCAGCCTGTGGGACTTTTTTCTGTTGTTCGGGACGATCAACCAGAGCGCGCCCGACAAAGTCTCGATTTCAAATTTTCAGGGTCTCTTCCTGAGCCCTCAGCAGGCCAAGGCTTTGGCGAACGTGCTCAATCAGAACATCCAGCAGTACGAGACGGCATTCGGCGAAATCAAGCTTGCGCCACACGCCGCCGGCGCCGTGATCCAGTAGCGATCCGAACGTGGCGTACTCACGGCGCGCGTCCTCGCTGCTCTTTTTCTTCGCTTTTCTGGCGCTGATGATCGCGCTGCATTTGCCGATGTTGAAATTCCCGTTTCACTGGGACGAGCTCGGCCAATTTGCGCCCGCATCGCTCGATTTGTATCAGGATGGATCGCTGGTGGCGCATTCGACGCTGCCCAATGTTCATCCGCCAGGTGTGATGGCGATCGTCGCGCTGACGTGGCGGATCTTTGGAGTGTCAGTAGTTTCCGCGCGCGTTGCGATGCTCGTGGTCGCGTCGGCGGGCGTATTGTTTTCTTTCCTGCTTGCGATTCGGCTATGTCGTGGCGCGGTGGGCGCCCCCGCATTTGCCGCGGTGTTATTCCTGATCGCCTCGCCAATCTTTTTCTCGCAATCGGAAATGATTCTGCTCGACATGCCGGCGATGACGTTCACCGCACTGGCGCTGTTATTGTTCCTCGATGAGCGCTACGCCGCCTGCGCCGCGGCTTGTACCGCTCTGGTTCTGATGAAAGAAACGTCGATCACCACGCCGATGGTATTCGGCGCGTGGCTGCTATTTCGCGAGAAGAAAATTCGCGAAGCGATATATTTTGTGGCACCCGCGATCGCATTGGGCGCGTGGCTCGTGCTGCTTCATCATAAGACTGGACACTGGCTCGGCAACGATGACTTTGTGCGTTACAACGTCAACGAATCGCTTAGTTTTATGCATATTTTGCTCGGATTCGGCGGACGCCTTCATTTCCTCTTCATCGCCGACGGCCGCTTTATCGGCACGATCGCGCTCTTCGCTGGATTTCGGATGTTGCGCGGAAAAGACTGGAAGATTGCGGCGCTAGTCGCTATCGCGCAAGTCGTCGTCGTCACCGTGTTCGGCGGCGCGATGCTGGAACGGTACCTGATCCCTGTGCTGCCGATTCTCTACGCCGCCGTCGCCGCGGCCGCCTCGGTTTATCCCACAAGCTGGCGATGGGCTTCGCACACAGCGCTTGTGGCGATGCTCATTGCCGGATGGTTTTGGAATCCGCCGTATCCGTTTTCTTACGAAAATAATCTCGCTTGGACGGACTTTGTCGCACTGCAAAAAGAGGCGGCGAATTATCTTGAAGCCTACGCGCCCAATCAGCGAATCGCGAGTGCGTGGCCGTTCACCGGTGCGATTCAACATCCGTATCTCGGTTATGTGGATCGTCCTCTCACCAGCGTCGAGCTGCCCGGGTTTCATCTCGACGAGATCAAGAACTTCGATCCCGATTCCTACAATCTGCTGGTTGTCTATGAAAGGTTCTGGACGTTTGAAGGGCGCGCGTTCGACAATAAGTTATTGCGTCCAATTATCCGGCAATACAAGGACTATCATCCGCAGGCGACCGAAGAGGAGATTCATGCGGGGCTAGGATTGATCCCGGTCCGCCGATGGGAGCGCGGCGGCCAATGGATCGAAATTTACGCGAAACGTCGCAATTAGGGCTGCTTCTTTTTGGGCGCCGCCTTCGTGGCCTTCGGCGGATCCAGATCGGCAAGAACGTGCTCGATCTGATCGCGCAATCCGTCATGATCCTTGCGATTCGGATCGAGTAACGTAAGCGCCTTCCTGTAAAGCTCGACTGCATGCGCCTTATCGCCGTGCGAGATCCAAGCGGTCGCCTCCGTCGAAAGTCCAACGGCGGAAACCAGCGAGCGCAGCGCGATCGCGTTCGAGGCCGTTTCCGTTCCTTCTTCCCATCTCTTCTGCTCGCGATAGAATAACGCGATTTTCTCATTCGTATCCGCGATCATCGGCAAATTTCCGATCAGCAGCCAGAGATTGAGCAGGCGTTTGTAGAATACTTCCGCTTCGTCATATTGCTTCTCACCGAATAGCGAGTAGGCGAGGCCGTCGAGCGTCGTCAACAAATCCGGCGATTGCGAGCCTTCGATTCGCTCTCGAATCACCAGCGCCCGACGGAACGTGATCTCTGCGTCGCTGTACACACGTGTCGCAATCTGCGCCGCTCCCAATCGGTCGAGCTCCGAGAGCAGTCCCGGAGAATCCGCGCCTAAGACTTTTTCGCGAATGCCGATCGCAGTGAGCAGCGTCGGAATCGCCGCCTCCGGTTTATTCTGCGCCGACTGCACGAGCGCGATCCGGCTGATATCGTCGGCCACATCGGAGTTTTCAAAATTCCCTCTAGTTTTGGTGTGGATCCCGACCACGCGCTGCAGAATCGCGATGGCGCGGTCGAAATCCTTTTGGCGTTCGCAAATCGTCGCCAGCTCGATCAAATCGCCCGCAATCAGCGGATCGTCGCGTCCGATCACAGTCTCGCGCCAGTTGATCGCAAGTTCGATGTAATTCTCCGCCGCGTCCTGGTCGCCCGATGCGCTGACCACGCCGGAGAGCTCTTTAACAATCTCGTAACGCTTCGGATCGCTCTGCGGAAGCTCGCCTGCCGCGGCCCAGGCTTCTTCAAACGATTTCCGCGCAGCGGCATAGTCGGCCTTTCGATAGGCCGCGTGGCCGGTTTTAAGAAGCGCGTCAATATCGGGAGGCGGCGCCTGTCCAAAAATTCCAATCGCAAAGAGGAAAAAAATCATGCGCATATTTGCAACGATCATACTATACAATTAGTACGAGTGTGTTAGCGCCCGAGCCGGAAGCAGGCCATCTCCTCGGTATTCCGGACCAGCAACAGACCGTTATCGATCGCCGGAATGTTCCAGGTTTTTCCTTCAATCGCCTG
>Ga0182024_10012696_pt1 | contig 16615 bp, 20 predicted proteins | sample P32metaG_FD_120480 | JGI IMG/M metagenome (GOLD analysis project Ga0182024, IMG submission 120480) | Permafrost microbial communities from Stordalen Mire, Sweden - P3-2 metaG (Illumina Assembly) | ecosystem: Environmental > Terrestrial > Soil > Wetlands > Permafrost | place: Sweden: Stordalen... | reverse complement strand
TTGTTATTGTTGTTGTTGTTGTTGTTGTTGTTGTTGTTCTGCGTTCCGGAGTACCCGAAGCCGCCGTTGGTGCCGCCGTTGCAGCACGGATCGTTGTTGTTGTTGTTGTTGTTATTGTTGTTGTTCTGCGTTCCGGAGTACCCGAAGCCGCCGTTGTTGCCGCCGTTGCTGTAGCACTGATCCAACGTGCCGTTGTGATTCCCGCTCGTATTGCCGCCGTCGGTGCACGCGGCGGCCGTCAGTGCCAGCAAACCGAGAAACACGGAACACAACGCAAAGAGCGAGAGTAACTTCTTCTTCACAGAGTCTCCTTCTTTTTGCCTTATCTCCTGCCGTGGCGGGTTGCCCGACACCGAGAACTTCGTGGTTCGCCCGAGTAGTTCGTCAGGCAACTTGTCCTATTGCCGTGCGCTCGAAGTGGCCGGCGAAAGATTTGATCGACCGGCATTTGCCGCCGCTTCCACCGACCGATGTGGGTCTAATGGGTTTAATTGTCGGATTAGAGACCTTCGCATCGACCTTCTTTCTCCTCTCCCTTCTGCTAAACCTCTCTTGGCGAAATGCGCACCGGCTGTTTCGCGGTTGGAACCCGGTGGCTCGACGCGGGCTCATACGCAGGCACCGGAGCACGCGGATCGCTGGCCTGCATTTGGCATCCGCGTGTTGACCTTGGACCACGTGGCCGCGTATCCGGCATTTCGTCGGAGGGCGAGACGGACCGAATGCGCAGTCGGCTTCACCCACAGGCACAGATGACAGCGGCTTGATGCTTCGGGCGTCGCAGAAGCCAGGGCCATGGACGACAGTCGCGGGGTATGTGCTCACGTCGCGAGAGCGCGTCCGGAGGAGCAGATCCCAGGACCTGAAGTCGGTGCCGTTCTTGGAGTTGGCGTGTTCCTGGGAGACCGAGCGGTGAACAGACCGAACTCGCGGGCAAACGAACGTCGACCGCAGTGGACCAGGGCTGGTTTGGCAGTTGGTGTGGACGAAGGCGGAGAAGCACATCGTGAGGGAGGCCGGGGTCAGCGCATCCGGGGAGTTGAGGCCGAACAGCCGGGCCGGGATATACGCAACCGCGCCACTCGCGATGGTTTCGTCGAGATGCTGGCGATTATCGGAGAGCACGTTCAGGTCGGTCTGCGAGTGGTGAACCGCGCGGACGTACCACGGACCCGCTACGTGGTGATGCGGCCAGCGGCTGTACACGGCGAGAAGGTCGGCGACAACAAACGCGAGGCCAGCCACACTCCAAAGACCGAACCTGGGCGTCAAGTCGAGTGTCGACGCTCCGGTGAGGTGTTGGGAGGCGAGGTTCTTTGTCGCGAGGAACGCGCAGATCACGCTGACAACAACCGCTGTGGAACACGCGGACCAGACTGCGTCCCCGGCGAGCGCGCGCAAACGGCGGTGCTGGTGTCGTTGCGCGCGCCGTATGAGCTGTAGACCCGACGGGAAAGCGAGGAATGCCCCGTAGAGCCGACCCGGCGCCGTCGCACGCGAGCTGCGCAGCTCGCACTGAAGATACGAGTCAACCGCGACGCGCGAGGCAGCCGACCAGGTTTCGCGCATCAGAATGAGCGAGACCATGAGAGCAGGTGGCTCCCAACACCAACGCTCGACACTTGTCATCACGTCCGCGTCACCAATCGTTTCACACCGAGTCCTTCGCGATTACAGCCGTCTCACATTGCGAGGGTGTAGCGCGTTCAACGCGACGGCAGCGCGGCACAACCTACGGCACTTGGCGCCTCTGTCAAGGTTCACTTAGTCAATAATTTTGCTCTCGACCGAGCCATTAGTGACTGTGAACATGTGAAACACAACACGTGTTCTGACCGACGGCCAGCAGTCAGTCACGATTGTCCGGGGGTGACGCAAATCGACGGATAACTTCTGAGAGCACTTGAGTATCAGTGATGACGCTGATCACGAACCGCGACGATTAGCGCTCTCAGAACAGCAAAACACACCACCGTGGGTATAGAGCATGAATTGATAGTGGTGTTGTAGGAGTGGCTAGTGCGACGGATACAGGCCACTGCTCAGTTCGACGACGGAGATGCCGAACAGCGTGAGGCCGCGCGCCAATCACTGCGGCAGTCGTAGGGGCCTCGCGACAAGTGACGATGTTCAACTCCGCCGCGGTCGACGTCAGCTTCGCGATCCAGCGACAATCAGCGTCGTTCGCAGCAGGGGCGGAGCTGTTGCGATCGTGGTGTTGGGTGGTCACGTCTCAGCCTGATCAGGCATCCAACCGCGCTCGAATACACGGCCGACCCGACTAGGGAGACCCCGTTCGCTCGGCCGCCTCAACCGGAAGGGCGCGCGCTATCAACCTCTCGACGATCCAAGGGAGATTCTCACGTGCGAAATCAGCAGGAAGAGGGGGCAGGTGGGCCCTACTCGCGCGGCGAGATGGCTATGCCGGACAGTAGTCGCGCACGGGCTTCATATTCGTTGGAGTCGATCTCGCCCAGTGCGAATCGCATGCGTAAGGCATCCGTAGCGGGATCCGTCGTCGATCTGGCGCGTGTCCAGAGAGTGCGGCCAGCACTCTGCGCACGCTGGCGTAGACGGTTGACCGGGGTCGGTACTCTGCTCGCCTGGCGGCCTCGGTCGGACCGGGCCTGGTTGAGCGTTGCGGATGTCGCCGGTTGGACCAGGCGTTCGTCGTCGCCGGGGACCGAGATCTCAGCGTCCTCAAAGAGCCCGGGCGGCGTGTGCGGCCGGGTTGATACCGGCCGCGCGAACAGCCCGATAGCTTCAACGAGCGAAGGCCGTTCGAGTCGGAGAACCTCTAACTGGTTGGTGACCACGGCGCACATATCCGAGGCGCTCTGCAGCGCCGACGCCGTCTCGGTTGTGCAATTCGCGACGGAGCCTTGGAGGCGCTCGACTGCGGCCAGAGTCAACGCCCGATCTTGTGCCTGCTGCTCGAGGAGCCTCGACCAACGCGATTCGATCTGGGTGATCGCGTCCCCGATCACCGTTTCGGAGTAAACGCCTCCGGCGACGAACCCCTCGTGGATCGCCCCAAGTATGGGCTCGGCGCGGCGCTTCACAAAACGACCAGTCATCTCGCCGCTACCGCTCACATCGCCTCGCCCGACCTTGAATTGACGCAGAAAAGCGTTTGCAAACTCGCGCGGGCGATGAGAACGCTCGGCGACGAGCGCGACGTCGATCGGTAGTGCCGCTGCGGTCGCGGGCGCGACATGCGGAATGGCTGCGGAAGAGGTGGGCCTGCTGAAGACGGTGCGCGTGAGGAACTCGGTGACCCCGACGACGGCGATGAGAACCGCGAGTGGAATCACAATGACAGGGACGCCGAGAACCGAGCCCTGCAGCGTTCCCCGGCCGTTTGACTGCGGAGATGTGTGCTGCACGCCAACCGATACGACCTGCTCAACGATCCAGAGCGTCGCCGCAGCAGCAGCCGCAAGGGTAACGAGCGAAAGCACCTGCACCACGTTTCCGTGGGGGCTCAGGCGATGTTTGGTGCGCCAAGCCGGAACGATCAGGGCCGACAGCAAGACGAACAAGCTGCTGATTGCGAGCGCGCTCGTGCTCACCTCAATACCCCTTAGTCGCACGCACAGTCGCCCTCCATCGGCGCGGCACCCGATACCCCGTTGTCCGTCCGACCATCCGTGACACCCCTACGAACCCAATACCCATCGCACGAAGACACGACAACGCTAGAGGACGAAGATCTAGTCGTGCGGCCGAGCGCCGTCAGGTCCGCCGCGCCCCGCACGCGGGATATTCCTGCGACTAGCGACGAGGCTCTGCGTGAACCATGACCCCAACGGACGCAGTCCCCCCCGAGCGCGACCAGAGATGCCACCTCATCGGAAAAGATGCCGCTGCTCCCGCGGCGGCTTCATGTCCTGATTGTCTCTGTCGTCGGTGGGCGTTCGACGACGCGACGAGCCCCACGCAACGCGATCTCTCAGATGTTGCCAGCGTTACACATGAGCGTTGCCGTTGACTGAGCTATGCGTTGCGTGTTGAGCACGCCGCATCGACTCTCGTGCAATGCAACAGATCACCTTTCACGAATTCCAACTGGCGAGATCGCAACGTCCCCTGTCCGGGACAGTTCGTCCGGGATCGACACATGACCTGTCCTGGAAGTTCGAGGCGCTGTGAAAGGGTTGGGTCATTCGGTTGTCGCTCTGTTGATGGCGGCGAAGAGCCGGCCAGGCGTTCGAGGATCTCTTCGGCGGTCGTGTGCCACACGAACGGGGTGGGGTTGTCGTTCCAGTCGGCGGTCGCCGCTTCGATGTCGGAGGCGAGTGCTTTGACGTTGCGGGTGCGCGGACCGTTGCAGCTTCTTGGTGACGAGCGCGGAGAACCAGCGTTCGGCGAGGCTCATCCACGACCGGAGGTAGGGGGTGAAATGAAAATGGAGCGGCGGTGGCGCAAGAGCCATTGTTGTACTTTCGGGGTCTTATGTGTGGCGAGGTTGTCGAGCACGACGTTCACGGCCGTCTAGATCCCGCACTGCATCAACGAACGCCAGTCGCGTCCCGCCGTACAGATTGAATCGCACGCGGCTTGCCTCGATATCGACGGCGACAAAGGCCTCGTCCGAGTCGTCGGTAGTGATAGTGCGACCGGTGGCTTTGAAAGCAGGTGCCGTCGACATGCCCATCCTGCAGCGAGCCTTGACGATCCCTCGCACTTTTCCTCCTCTCCCGGATAGGGAGAAAGCCGGGTCTCGGAGCTCGCACGCTTGATCTCAGCGCGACAACATCGTCCTCCTCGATCCCGCGATCTGGGCGGTCCTGCCGCGGGACCGGTCGATTGTGGTGTCGCCTCGCAGTCGGCCGCGAAGGAATCCTCCCCGTACGCGCCGCGGCGTGATACTCGGCCTGCGAGTGTGTGCGTCTACTTCGATCGTGCCATTGACATGTTGCGAGGTACCCCTACGATTGGTGGACGGAGGCTCATGGATGGATGGGGGCCTTCCGTCTTCACGGCCTGCCCCGTTGCCGCGCGGCGGGTCGTGTCGCGTCGACCGCAACTTCAGCACGCGGGCCGTGCCCGGCAAACAAGCCACATCTCGGCCCGTCGGCGGCCAGCGCGCGCCGAGCGTGGACTGCTGCTCGCCGGCGTCTCCGAGTACCAGATGCAGGTCGACCGCCCGCGACTTGAGATGACGCTGGACGAGCGCGGCGCCCATCACTTCGACGTCCACAACCGTGCGTGAGTTGCATCGCCAAGCAGCTGCTGCCAGATGCTCACCTGCGGGAGCGTGAGTGCGGTCGCGTCGAACGTTCTCGGCGTACCGCGTGGTCGACAGCGAGTGAGCCCGTGATCGTCGCGGCGGTTCGCGAGTTGATGGACGCGAGCGCGCGAGGAAGTCACGGGGTACGTGCCGAAAGGCGCGCGCGACGGCAAGCCGAACGTCGTCGGCTCACGCCACTGACCCGGGTCATGAGCTGTCGAGCCCTGCCGCGGCGCGACCTGGCCATCGCCCCGATGGGGTCGCCACGGCGCGACCGGTGACAGTTGACCTGTCCACGCACGGGACGATCACCCATGAAGGTTGCCGTAGCGCCGTGTTCGAGTGACCGTCAAAGGCCTGCCAGACGCGAGGCGCTGTGACGGTGTCGTCAGCTTGGCCCGGCTCCTCGACCCGCGATCATCGGGTCGGCCTTATTGGACGCGCCGAGGTTCGGGAGGTTCGTTGGGGGGAGAGCTGCGGTCGTGGCGCTCGCCCAATCCGGGGTCCAAACGGCTGCCTCGAGACCGGCGCCCTCGAACAAGATCTCGTGCATCGTCGGGTCGAGCTCGGCGAGGCGCGGTTGGTATGCGTCGAGGTCGACGAACACCGGCACGCTCGCCGGTGAATCGAGGTAGGGCCTGGGCGCAAGGCCCGGAAATCGGGTGAACGGGTCTGCCATACGCTCGGAGATCGCGGCAAGGACCGAGACGTCGAGCACCGCGACGAACCACGGCACGTCGCACGAACGCGCAGTCATCACGAGCGCTTGATACAGCGCAAGACTGACCAGCCCTTCTGTTGCCGCGCCTCGATACTCCGACGTGATCGCGAACGTCGCGACGTCCCAGCACCGGGCACGGTCGAGACCCGAGCCGGAACTTGCGATGGCGTCATCGATCCTCTCGCCCCATACCCGCGGGATGTCGTCAAGACTTTTGAAACCGCAGGGCGAAGAGACCACCAGGCGCATGACCCCGGCCGGCACCAACCGACGGTTGTCCACGACACACAGAAACAGGCTTGCCGGTTCGTACTGGTCGTACTCCTGCGCCAGGAGCTCGGGCGAGTTGTCGAAGAACTCTTCGAACACAGCGCGCTCGACGACGCGGCCGAGCTCTGAAGCCGGATCGGTCGACGACAACACGTGCACGCCGAAGGGTTGCGCTGCCTCCGAACGCTCGACGAGTGACGCAGTTCGCTCACGCAGGCCGAGATCGAGCTCCAACTCAGAACTCCTTGGCCACGGTCTCGTCCGCGCTGGAGAACTCGCCCGTGAAGTCGACCGCTCGCCGCGCGTCGAACGCCAGACCCGTGCAGACGTCGACGCTGAAGAACACGATCGGTTGCTCCGAGAAGTGAGCTCCCGACGTCCCTGCGTGCACCCAACCTGCCCATCCGAATCGGTCGGACCGATGCCTCGCCGGCTCCAGCAACCTCGTCATCGCGCACACCTCGGCAGGACCCTCAGAGAGTCGGCCATCTCCTGGTCGTCGATCGGGCGTGGACGCGTTCCCTCGATGGCGAGACGCTGTCGGATGATTGCGGGCGCAAGGTCGTCGACGGGCGACGCCACCCTCTGCCCGAGCACCTCAAGCACGCGAGTGAGTCTTTCCGAAACCGCGCCCAAAGGTCAAAACGGACGACACTACGCACATGTCTCGTTCGCGCATCAACCTGACGCCCGACGCGCGCTTCTCCCGGCCTCGGTGGGCGGCGGCTGGGAGCGTTCGAGACTGCCGCTCCTTTGGGGCCGTACACACATGTGGCGGGCGGACCGTCAGGCGCGGGTTCGGGCGAGCGGACCGTGGAATCGCGCTTCGTCCCGACGCGCAGGTCGCGATCGGTGATGTCGGTATCGTCCATGTCTCCGGAGCGCCGGACTTCGACCGTCTCCCGGTCGGGACGAACGAACGGGTTCAAGCGGCGAGGTGAACGGCTCCTGGCTGGACGCAACGAAGCGGGGCGCGACGTCGGCTCACAGCTCGTCGAGGTCGGCGAGGGCCGAGCCCACGTTCGATCAGGTCAAATATCGGTCAAAACGGACTTCGTGCTCTAGCCGACGGCATCGTCGGGACGCGACGATCGACCATGGCGTCGATGCTGGTCGTACTCGCAGTCGGGATCAGCGTCCTCGTCTGGGTCGGCGTGCTGTGGTTGGTCGCACTGGCGTGGTGGGACGATCGCCGGCGCGAGGAACAGATGACCCATCGCGGTCCGCGAATAGCGGGGTACGGACACAACGGACCCGCGCCGAGCACAGCGCCGATGGGTAACGGCGATGTTGTCGCGCCTGCTGCGCCTCGAGTCGCGCCGACCCCGAAGGTCGAGGTGCTCGCCGCGACCGGCGAGGTGACGGACCCTGAGTCGCAGACCTGGGAGCACCTGAGCACCCTGGTCCGTTCTGAGCCATCAGGCGACGTGACGTTTCTGGTTCCGTCGTGCATCTTTTGCGACCAGCCGATCGGAACGGTCAAGTACCTCTGGCCGGAGTGGCTGTGTCGCTTGTTTGCTGACCAGCTGACCGTCTCGAACGCGGAGCTCGGCTTCGACGAGGTGGTGGAGAATTTGCGAAGGGAGGTCGACCAGACAGTCGACTGCATTTGCGAGAGCTGCAGTCAAGGCTGGCTGCAGCGCCTTGACGACGACGTGAGCCCGTTCTTGACGACGATGATCGTCGGAAAGGAAAAGCGACTGTCGCCGAGACAGCAAGGGCTGCTTGCCCGATGGGCGGCGAAGACCGCTGCAGTCGCGCAGTGTGTCTACGACGACCCGGTACCTCCGCCCCGCGTTGCGTGCGAATATCTGCGTCGCACCGGTGTCCACGCGGGCACACAGATACTGGTCGGCAGGTACGACGGTAACGCTCGGCTCACCCACGAACGCAACCTGTTCAGCCGCACCATCGACGGCACTGAGCATTACCTTTCGCAATCGACCTTCGTGATCGGCAAGGTGCTCCTCCAGGTCATCGTCGATGCACGCCAGCGCAGCACACCCCAACTCGCCCCAGACGCGACGCAGCTGCTTCTTGCGCTCGTCCCGAGCAACGATCGGAAGATCGACTGGCCCCCGGGTATCTCGATCGACGACGCAAACGAGGACCTGGTACGACACGGGTGCAGCACCGTCCCTGCCGCGTGATGCAGTCGCGACATGGGCGGCCCCTTGGGCAACACCTGCGGACCTGCCGGGGCAGGCTGGAAAACGCGAACCACCTCGTCACAGGCCCGGCCGATCCGACACGTTGTACGACGCGATCCGGCATCACGGGTGTGACGCTGCTTGCCTTCGGGGTACCGACGACGTTCTTGGTCGCACTGTCGGGTTGCGTCGCGACATGATTCGACAATTGTGGTCCGCGTTTGTGCCGTGGGTGTCGTTGTAACCTGCCGCGGGTGACGGATCTTGGCTTGTTGGATGCGACGGATCAGGCTGCGCTCGTGCGGTCGGGTGCGGTCTCGCCGCTGGAGTCGGTCGATGCTGCGATCGGGCGTGTCGAAGCCCTGAACGATGAGTTGAACGCGGTGATCCATCCGTTGTTCGAGCGGGCTCGGTCGCTTGCTGTCGATGGGTGCGGAGATGGGCCGTTTCGGGGTGTGCCGATTGTTGTGAAGGATCTCGACGGCACGCTCGGAGGAGCGTCGTACCACGCGGGCAATCGGTTGTTACGTGATGTGGGTTGGAAGGCGCCGTCGACGTGTTTTCTGTTCGCAAAGTTGGAGGCCGCGGGGTTCGTGATCGTCGGGAAGACGAACACACCCGAGTTCGGGTTGATGCCGACCACGGAGCCGTTGGCGTACGGCCCGACGCGTAACCCGTGGGATCCTGCGCGCAGTCCGGGCGGTTCGAGTGGCGGTACCGCGGCGGCGGTCGCGAGCGGAATGGTGGCGCTGGGTCATGGTGGCGATGGTGGGGGCTCGTTGCGTGTCCCGGCGAGCATGTGCGGGCTGTTCGGGTTGAAGCCGTCGCGGGGTCGTATCTCGATGGGCGCTGAAGAGGCTGAGTCCTGGGCGGGAATGGTCGCTCGACATGTGATCACTCGTTCGGTGCGGGACAGCGCAGCGGTCTTGGATCTGTTGCAGGGCTACATGACTGGCGACTGGTACAGCGCGCCGCCACCGATGCGTCCGTACCGGGGCGAAGTCGGCGCGGCTCCGGGCCGGTTGCGGGTTGGGGTTCGAACTGATGCGCCGTTGGGAATGACGGCCACGGATCCGGAGTGCGTCGCGGCGGTCGAGGACACTGCCGGGTTGTTGGCGTCGTTGGGTCACACCATCGAGTCGGCGTCGCCGGCCGGCCTCGATGATCTGGCCGCTATGGAGGCCATCTCGACGGTCATGCTGGCATCGTTGGACGCCGATCTCGGTGACGTCGCCGACGTGGTGGGGCGTCCGGTCACTGCAGATGACGTCGAGCCGATGACCTGGATGTTGCGCGAGGGCGCCGCGACGCTCGACGCCGGCGGTTACGTCCGCTCGCTCGCCAACCTGCACCGATGGGCCAGGCGAGTGATTTCATGGTGGCTTGACGACGGTTTCGACCTGTTGGTCACGCCCACCTGCGCAGAACCGCCGCCGCTGATCGGCGACATCGGAAATCAAGACGACGGGGGCATCCGGGCCTCGGCTCGTTCGGTGCCGTTCGCGATCTACACGGTGCCCTTCAACGCGACCGGTCAGCCGGCGATGTCGGTGCCGCTCGCTCGCGCGGTGTCAGGACTGCCGATCGGCGTCCAGTTCGTCGCGGCCCCCAACCGAGAGGACGTGTTGTTTCGGGTCGCAGCCCAGCTCGAAGACGCCCGTCCCTGGGCGAACCGACACCCGCCAATCCACGCCTGAACCTCCCCTCCTCGACGCCGAGCCGGCTTCGATAACCGTGGGGTACGCGTTGCCTCTGGGGTCACTGTTGCCTATGAGGTCAGTGTCGGCTAAAACTCGCGGATGCTCATCGACCAACACCGCGAGAACGGCCAGTGGCGAGATCTCGCGCCCCAAATCCATCGTCAACGCCTCGTCGTCGAAGGCACCTGCGGGGAGCCCATCGACGCCGTACACATCCGCCAGTACCTGAACCGGCTCTCCACGGTGTGCGGAATGCACACCCTGACCAGGCCCGTGACTCACCGCTCGCAACGCTACGGATGGGCCGGCTGGATCCACTGGGAAACTTCAGGGGCGCATTTCTACGCGTGGGACCAGCCCTTGCTGTTCTTTTCCGTCGACGTCTATACCTGCAAGCCCTTCGACACCGACTCGGTCATCGAGTTCACCGCCGACTACTTCGATACTGACAACATCGTCGGCCGAACCTTCTGACCACTCGGGCTCCGGACTTCTGGTGCACACGACTCGTCCGACGCGTTCGCCGGAGAGGTCGACATCTCGGTTCGCATCAGTCCGCAACGATTCGTAACGCCGTGCGGCCGCACGACCCCGTGTCAGAGTGGTGCACACCAACTCCCGCAATGCGTTCGGCGCAGTTCAGGCGGTACGGCGTGGTGCATGTCCGGCCCGACGACGCGAACGCCATCCGACCGCCGAGCTTGCGCCACCACGCGACCGACGGGAGTTCGCCAGAGAACTGGCGGTGCGCGGAAGGGGCGCACATTCGACGAGTGCGGCGCGCAAACAACGGTGCGCGTGGTGCGGCGCTCACGCAGCGGCGGCCGTCGGCAAATCGTCGAGTGCACGGTCTGGGTCACGTGGGCTGTGCCAGTCCTGTTCGCCACATCGATCACGCTCGTCCGCAATCGGGCCCAAGCCCAGACCACGGTGCCGAACAACCTCAACCTTGCGTCGGCGTGTGGTCCAGACCGCGCCACGCGAACGCTGCTGGTCCCTTCCCGCATGCTGGTGGGGTCATGTGTGTCGACCCGCCCGGGTCGACACTGCAGGCTCCGAACAACATTTCGGTATGACGCCCGCACGGAGCGGACTGCCGACTGCCCGTGCGACTTCTTGGTAGCCGTCTGGCACTCGAGACACCGAGCCGCTGATCGCCTGCCACTGCCCCGATGGACGAATGCCGATCGTTCCCGGGGCCGCCGAACGACCTCCACGACAGCAACGGACCGAAGACCGGAGCACCCGTCGTTTGCGGAAGCGCGGCCAGGACACAGACGGTGGGGTCTTGCGGCAACCTTGCCGCCGCGACGATCGCGTGCCCAGAATGCGCAACGCAGATCGCGCTCAGGTGCGGCAACACCGACGAATCGTGCGGTCCGGAAGCTCAACGTCGGAGCGACAATGAGCCACCCGATACCCGATAACGAACAGCACGACCACGAACGTCAGTGGATGCTGGCAATTTGGGGTACGGCCTACACCTTTGTAGGTCTCGTCGGCTTGTACTTCGCTCGCCACGCCGCGAACCCGTGGCACCTCTGGCTGAACGTCATCGGACTCTTGTTGACCGTCGTCGGGGGCGGATGCCTGTTGTGGTTCGTCGGTTTTGCGAGCATCCTCGGGCTCGATCAGATCGAAGACACCCGTCCCGTCGAACGCGCCTGCCTGCTCTTCGCCGCGGTCGTCGGGTGCTGGGCGGTCTACCTCATCGTCCGTATCTGATCGCGGACGAAACCTCTCACACATGTGCATCGCGGCCGATCGACCGAGCGCCGCAGTGTTGTCCGGACCTCGCTGCAGACATTGGGCGTCGATCGACGCCCTCGATGTATTCGGCCGCGCCGGCGTGCGGGTCGCGAGCGATGACGTCGGCACGAGCTGCTCGGCGTTCACTGGGCTCGCCCAACTCCCGACTAACGTCGTCGAGATCGACGGTTCACGAACGACCTCACACGCAACGACGACGGGCGAGGAATCGTCGAAGCCGTCGTGCAACTCGCCCAAACACTGACCGTCGAAACCATCGCCGACGGCGTCGAACGCGCTGCGACGGGCGAAGCACTCGCCGAAACGCCGACACACCCACCCCCAGGGTTACCTCTTGTCACGACCCCTACCCGGCGACCAGCCGACACCTCCCGTCGAGCATCGCAACACGACCGCCTGTGCCGTTGAGACGGGACGGAAACACGGCCCCCGACGTCTTGCGCCTGACAATGTGGAGCGCAACGGCTGTCGCCCGCGCCACGGACCTCGATGAGCGGGGCCGCTTCACGATCAGCGGATCGACGAGCAACGTTGCCGGTCACAACACTCCGTCCGTCGGATTCGTGCCGAACGCGTCATCTGTTCGCGGCCCCTTGCATGTGCACTTGTGACGGCCCTGCACCGCGCGTAGCGTCGATAGCGCGGGGACCGTTCGTGGTCGAGCGTCGAGAGTGCGCGTCGATCTGGTGGCGGTTTTGGGGAGAGCTAGATGGCTTGGTGGTCGGCCAGGGTTCGGGCGCCTGTCTGGCTTGTCGCGCGGGGCGTCGGGGGTGGTCGTGGTGCGGGTGGCCTGTCACCCCGTCGGGGTGTGGTTCGCGCAGCAAAGATGGCCCTGCCGCTCGCTGACATCCGTCGCGTCGCCGCGACATCCAGGGGCCCGCGCGTATGACCCGCCGCGGCGGACGAGCTGATCAGGTGCAGTCGACTGTCGCCGCGGGTTTCACGGGCCTCGGGTTGACCGACGAGTTCGGCGACTCGATCGGGCGGATTAGTGGACGTCGGGCACTTCCGCGGCCGGAGTGTCGTGCGAGACATCGAAGCATCGGCGGCTCGACAAGCGCCAGACACGGGAGTCGACGACGGTGAAGCGCGGGGCCCGGGCGGCTGGCCGCTTGAGAACTCGCGGTCCGAAGGCAGCTGCGATTGTCGCGCTCGTGGTTGGTGTTGGGCCGCTCATGGTGCAGCCGGCGCCCGCCGAGGCTGCACGAACGGCAGCCCTACGCGTCGCGCCGACGACCATCGCAGTCGACAGGGTGGCTTTCGATCGAAGCTTCGAGGTACGGATCGACCGCGCCGGCGCGGCCGTTCACACAAATACCGGGGCGCAATGGGAAAGCCCGAACCACGACGGTGTGACCACGAAAAACTGGCCAGTCGCGTACAACATGAATACGCCGATCACGTTGCAGGCCCAGTTCTATGTGGGCGGTGACGTGCCCGAAGGCCCGGCGACGATCACGGGCACCACCACGGTCGGAGGCCGACAACTGACGTTTCAGAAGGCCGGGGTGACGCTCGTGTCAGGAGAAAACCCCATCACGGGCTTCGCGCCGCCGCCCGGCAAAACGGCCACACTTCCGAACATGGTCACACAGATGCTCCTCCCGGCGTCTCCGATGACGATCACCTGGGTCGTGACCACAGCCGCGAACACAACTATTCCGGCGGGGATCAGCCGCCACGACCTGTTCGTGTTGTTCCACGGAAGCGGTTCGGTGTTCCTGACCGTCGTCTGGCACACCACACACGGAGCCGAAGGAAAAAACACCCAAGCCGATGTCGCCGCTGGCACCTGGTCAGAGTTCTCCAACGCAGGCGACGGTCCCGTCGGCGAGTTCCGGCAAATGACACTCGACCCGGCGACCGGCGATATCGGCGACGGACCCGCGCTGCACTACTACGACCCGGGATTCGTTGGGTCCGCCGCGTGTCATGCGACGACAACAGAAGAACTGTTGACCGACGCGCACAGTATTGGCCAGTGCGCGTCGTGGGCCCACCTCTTCCAGGACTCGCTCGCAGCGGAAGGGATACCCGCGTCGTTCGAGACAATCAACGCAAGCGCCATCGACCCAGGCGCGACGTTCTTGTTGATCAAGAACTGGGATCTCGCGGGATGCATGCCCAGGACGACGCGCCTCGAATACCCATTCGCGCTCAACCAAGACGACATCGCGACGGCCGACGGCGGAGGATGCGACGAGCCAGGCCTCCCAGCGCAAGGGAACCCCAACCCGACCGGCTGGCTCCCCCAGCTCGTCGTCGTCAAGTACGGCAATGACGTCTACGACCCGTCCTACGGCATCCTGCAAAACGACCAGGCGACATACCAGGAAAATCTGACCGCCTACGAGACCCGAATGATCGCCGCCACCTGCAGAGGGCAGACTCCGCCGAACCCCGAAGCGCCGGACCTGTACCGCAACTTCGCGGCCGAATGTCACGCGGGCATCTGAACCTCGGCGGTCCGCGCTCGAGCGGAGGCGGCGATGAGCCGTCACCAACGGCTGTTGGCCTCAGCGCCGTTGAAGAGCGAGCACCAGGACATGTTCCGGCCGCATGGTTCGAACGTGGCGTTGCGCGGAGAGGTCTGTTGCGAACGCGGTTCGCACTTGGCAGCCGCGAAGTATGACCCGCCGCTCTTTTCGCGGATGCCCAGCATCGGCGTGTACGTCTATCGGGAACGTCGTGTGAGCGAATCGTGAGCCCGAGTCGTGGCGCAGGTGTGCGGTGTTCCGCGAGACGTGTTGACGCCCGACATCACTCCGACTCGCTTGCGACCGCGAACGTCTTGTCGAGCCGAACGCAACATCGTCCCGGGCCCGGGTCGAGCCGGGCCTCGAGCCGCGAGCGTTCAAGACCGTCAACGAGACCGTGCATCATCTCGAGGTTCGTCCCGCACACCAGCTCGGTGTAGTCCTGTGCAAGTGAGCGGAACGGGCAGTTCACGAGCGTGACGCCGGTGGTGTCGGCGCGAGGCTCGTAGCCGCATTGACCGAGAACATCCGTGGTCGCGGCGAGGAGCGCCCCTCGACTCGCGCGCGACTCTGCTTGTTCGCGGGCACGCCGGCCGAGTCCGAGCCCGACCGCTCGGGCCGCGTGCGCCAACGCGTCTCGGACGGACACACCGTCGCGACCGGAGTCAACGATCGCCTGCGCGAAGAGCCGACCCGCGAGTTCGTAATGCCGTTCGGGAAGGCTGACCGTCACCTCACGCGACGCGCGGCGGTAGAACTTGGTCGGCCGCCCCGCACCCGGACCGCTCCGCCCGGCCGGGCGCCGATATTCGACCTCGAGCAGACCGTCGCCGACGAGCTTGTCGAGGTGGAACTTCGCGATGTGGCGGGCGACGCCGGTACCGCGGGCGGCTTGGTCGCGATTGACCGGGCCGGCCTGCGCGACCAGATAGACGTACAGGGCCCGCCGCACTGGCTCGCCGAGCGCGGCGATGCCGGACACTCGCGCGTCGAAGTCGTCGCGGCTGAAGCTCGTCGTGTTGGCGGAACCCTCGGCTGACATGCCACTCCTTCTAAAGGAGAAATATCTTGACGGGATACGGTACCCTCTCTAAAGTCTAGACTATTATCCGTTAGAGGGAGGCAAGCCCGAATGAACACCCCCCTCGCATCGCAAACGCTCCATCGGTCGACCGCCTTCAGCCACGCCGACGAGCTGATCGAACGAGCGCGCGCAGCAGGCGATCGCATGGACCCCGGCGGGTCCTCGCTTCCGGTGCCGAACCGGTTGTGGGCGGTGCACCATCACACTCGCGACGCACGCCACTGCGCCGCGGCCACCCGCGACGCAGGCGATGCCGTGAATGACCTCGCGTGAGCATCGCGGCACCGAACCTGGCTGCGTCGGACGTGCGTGAACGGCCGGTGCAGCCGTTACGCGCGGTCGCGGGCGGCGAGGCGATCAATGTCGCGGCTGCTGAACAAGCGGTACGAGACCTGCTTGTCGCGCTCGGACGCGACCACAGCGCTGAGCATCTGCGCGCTACCCCGCGCCGAGTCGTCGGAGCGTTGGCCGAGATGTTGACACCGGCGCCATTCGATCTCACGACCTTCGCGAACGAGGAGGGCTACGACGAGCTCGTCGTCGCGCGTGACATTCCCTTCCGATCGCTGTGCCTATACCAGCTATTGCCATTTCACGGTGTCGCCCACGTCGGCGACATACCGGCCGAACGCATCGCGGGACTGTCCAAGCTGGCACGGGTCGTCGAACTGTTCGCCCGCGATCTTCAGGTGCAAGAGCGACTCACTAAACAAGTTGCCGACTGGCTCCAAACCAGCGTGGCGCCCGAGGGCGTCGTCCTCGAAGCCGAACACCACTGCATGAAGCGGAGCGGCGTACGCGCGACCGGCTCACGGACCGTCACCTCTGCCGTACCACGGCCTGCTTCGCGACGATGCCGCGTGCCGCCAGGAATTCTTCGCCGTCACCGGCACCCATTGCTAGCCGTCGAGCACGCCGTCACGTAGGAGGTTCCCATGCGAAAGTTCTCGGTGCGGCCGACCCTGACCATTCGCGGCCGCAAGTTCAAAGGACTGCGCGGCTGGTCCGGAAAGCCAACGCATCCACCGCTCACCGACTTTCCTGTAGCCGCATACATCTTCGCGGCGATCTTCGACCTCATCGCCACGTTCGGGCGGCACGATACCTGGGCCCGTGACTTCTTCCACGCCGGTACCTACGTGTTCATGGCCGGAGCTGTGGTCTCGGTGTTCGCCGCGCTGACCGGCTTTTGGGACTGGCTGCGCTCGAC
>Ga0182024_10012695_pt1 | contig 16615 bp, 17 predicted proteins | sample P32metaG_FD_120480 | JGI IMG/M metagenome (GOLD analysis project Ga0182024, IMG submission 120480) | Permafrost microbial communities from Stordalen Mire, Sweden - P3-2 metaG (Illumina Assembly) | ecosystem: Environmental > Terrestrial > Soil > Wetlands > Permafrost | place: Sweden: Stordalen... | reverse complement strand
TGCAATGTTGTGGTTTGCCCTCAACGATCCACACTTAAGCGGTACGGCGCTGAAGTTGATTTTGGATTCCGACTACGAAAAACTGGTGAGCCCAGCGAGTTATTGGGAGATTGCGATCAAAATCAGCCTCAATAAATATGTTTTGTCGCAGTCATACGAAAGTTTCATGCCGACCGCCATTGATGAGAACGGTTTTGGATACATGCACATCGAGCCGCGGCACACAGCGATGCTGACAAATTTGCCATTTCACCATCGTGACCCTTTCGACCGGCTATTGGTGGCTCAGGCGATGGTCGAAGCAACGCCAATCATAAGTCAAGATCAAATCTTCGATAACTATGGTATCAGCCGGCTTTGGTAACCCTATTCGGTGCTCCAGTGACAGCCATTAAATTGGTAAACTACAAACCATCAACTGCTTCGCCTACAACATTTTCGAATGGGTGTACAACAAGCGTTCCCTACGTACGGATTGCAAAAAGGCGCTTTGGTCTCTGATCAATCTGCACAGAACCGCTCTGGATGAGAATGTTTTCGCCGGTGGCAGCCCCACATCAGAGCCGATTATGGGAGAGAACCTGGCAGTTTTGTGGAGCACCTATACGGCAGAATTTGCTCGCGCAGGAGATCTGCTGGGAAGAATGTCTCAGTGCTGGATAGTTTCGCACCACGACTTCGGAGTAACCGGATATTTAGCCGGGGACAGCGATACATATGCAAATTTCAACATGTTGAATCAAGCCGGTGTCCTCCCCATCTTTACCACAAGCGACGCATATATTGCTTCGATTACAGTGGTCGCGCAAAATGCACCAATAACTGTCAACGGGCTGACCGGATATGGGTTTGAAGCATTCGACACTACTGGTGGTGTCTATTGCGTTGTTGGTTTTGCCGGCTTCGGGGGGATTGGCCCATTCACAACGGCGCAAAGGAAGAAGCGGCCTTGCGATGACATAATGTGGATCCCGACGGTCATCCAGGTACCTGGTCCGGTTCCTGTGGACGATCCGCAAATTATTGAAAAGACATAATTTGCCCCAACGACTGGCTAGGAATCTCCTTTCTTAGTATTCTGGAGCAGCGCCGAATCAAAACAAACTCTGGAGTTGGACATGCCACAAGACGAGGACGAGCTTTACGGAGCAGTGGAAGCCGGGGGCACAAAGTTTAACTGTGCGATGATGACCCCTGCGCGGGAAATCATTGCCACAAAGCGAATTGCAACAACCGTTGCGGCGGAGACCTTGGAAGAAGTTGTGGCGTTTTTTGCTCCAAAGCGCAAGTCCTTGATAGCGGTGGGCGTGGCTTCATTCGGACCGATCGACCTCGACAAAGAGTCCAGCACCTACGGCTTTATCACGACAACGCCCAAGCCGGGCTGGCAAAATGCTGATGTGGTCGGCACCTTGCACAGGCAGTTAGGCGTGCCTGTCGGCTGGGACACCGATGTCAACGGTGCGGCTCTGGCGGAATCTCGCTGGGGCGCAGCAATCGGCTGCGATCCGGCCGTGTACATTACAGTCGGCACCGGTATCGGCGGTGGTGCCATCGTGAACGGCAAGCCGCTGCACGGACTGATGCATCCAGAGATGGGACATTTAGCGGTTAAGCGCCTGGACGGAGACAATTTCCCCGGTATCTGTCCCTATCATGGAGACTGTCTGGAAGGGATGATTTCCGGTCCGGCGCTCGAACGTCGCAACAACAAACCTGGTGAAGAGGTGTCTGCCGACGATCCGATCTGGAATTTAGTTGCTCAATACCTGGCTGGTGCGCTACTTCCGATAGTTCACGTCTTGTCGCCAAAACGAATCATCATTGGCGGTGGAGTCGGCAGCCGCCCCGAACTACTAGAAAAAGTGATGGCGCGCCTACTGGTTTTGAACAACCACTATGTACAGCCGCTAGATGCTGCTGCCGACCTGATCGCGGCTCCCGGATTGGGCAGCCAGTCTGGCGTCATGGGCGCCTTCGAACTGGCCCGTCAAGCTGCAGCGGCACCGCATTTGGTATCGCCGGAAGCTGTCCGTACTGTATGATCAGCCCAAATTTGTATCCACGCGCCTTGGAAACCCTGAACTTGATATGAATTTGGCAACACGGTTCTTCGACCACTGCATCTCGAACAGCCATTCTCCCAAAATTGGGGCTGGTTCTAAAGTAATTGGGACTGCCTCTAAAACTCTCATTGCCTGCTTGTTAGTGCTGGCTCAGGTTGTCTCGCCAATCAGCAATCATCAACAAGCACTTGCCGCTCGCATCCTGAAGCAGAAAAAATCCGATCAAGCAAAAGGCACTCCCAGCGTATATCACCCGCCGGCGGTCACGCACCACTACAAACAATTTTCGCAATATCTGAAAATGAGCGATGGCACCAGATTGGCAGTATCGGTTTACCTGCCTGATTCACGAAAGCCTGACGAAAAACTGCCCACCATAGTTGAGGAGAGCCGCTATTGGCGCGTCATTGAACCGAAGACTCCGCTCACTTTGCTCTATTCCAAACCGTTGAGTTTATATCGTTATGAATTCATCACTCGTGGTTATGCCTGGGTGGTCGTGGATGCTCGTGGAGCCGGAGCCTCGTTTGGCGATCGCCCCTGGGAGATGCCGCCAATCGACATCGCAGACAGCAAGGAGATCTTGGATTGGGTTGTCGCTCAACCCTGGTGCAACGGCAAGTTAGGCTTAATCGGTCATTCTTACTCCGGCAATATGGCCGAATTTGCCCTTCTCAGCAAAAATCCGGCAGTAAAAGCGGCGGCGGTTCTTTCCAGTGCGTTTGATATCTATACAGATGTGCTGCGTCCAGGCGGAATTCCGCTGATGCCTTTCATTCACAAGTGGGCCGATCTCAACAAAAATTTCGACCAAAACAGGCTGCCCGTCAATTTACGTCAATATCAGATGGCTTTGAAAGGCATGAAGCCGGTCGATGGCGACAAAGATGGCAAACTGCTCAAACAGGCGCTGGAAGAACACAAGCGCAACAACAATCTTAGCACCATAGACAAAATCAATTTTCGAGACGACTTCGTTATGGCCGAAAGTGATGACCATACACCTACTTTTGATAAATGCATTGCCCTCTTGAAAGAGAGATTCGGTGAAGGTTTTATGAAACTTGGTCTTGAACTTGGCAGCCCAAGCGGATATTGGAAGGAGATAGACTCCTCGCATGTCCCGATTTATGCAAGCGCAGGCTGGCTGGATGGAGGCAATCAAGGTGCGGCGATCAAACGTTTTCTCAACTACACAACACCTGGAGACAAATTGATACTGGGTCCATGGGACCACGATTTCTTCAACATCAGTCCTTTCACAAGAGGAGGGTTCTCACGTTTTCGCATTGACCGAGAAATGCTCAAATTCTTCGATGATCACGTAAGAGGCTTGCATACTCTGGATCAAGATGCCCCTGTGCATTACTACACGCTTGGCGAAGAAAAGTGGCATGGCAGCCAGACTTGGCCGCCACCGACGACACCATCTACTTTTTATTTTGGCAGCGAGCATACGTTGCTTAGCGCTATTCCCACCACAGGTGGTGAGCTGTACAAGGTCGATCCGCTCTCTGGCAGTGGTCACCAGGGGCGATTTGACTGCCTGCTGGGCAATGTTATTCTCGATCCGTATCCGCATAGAAAAGCTGATGACAAAAGGCTGATTGTCTTCGACTCTCTCCCGTTAACATCTGATATTAGAGTGACCGGGCACCCGACAATCAAAGTCTTTCTCAAACCAAACGGCAAGGACTGCACTCTCTTCGCTTACCTTGAAGATGTGTCTGCCTCAGGTTCTGTCAGTTATGTCAGCGAAGGAGAGCTTCTCTGCGGCAACCGCCTCAATCCTGATGAACCACAACTGTATAAGACGGCGGTTCCGATTCGAAGCTTTCGAGCGAAAGATTACCACGCTCTCTCGCCCGGTGAAATCGTAAAAGTCGACCTCGACCTCTTTCCCATGTCTTATCAATTCAAGAAGGGGCACCGTATCCGCTTAGCTCTTGCCGGCCACGACAAAGATCACTTTATCGCGCCAAACTTTACTGAGTTGAGTACGGAATTTGAGGTAATGTGGGGAACCGACAGCCCTTCCCAGCTGGTGTTACCGGTGGACGGAAACACGGCGACGCTGTCTTTAGCACACTAGCCGAAACTTGCGCTTTTCGATGCGGTATGGGGTGAAGAATAGTGCGTAAAACCTTCCGGCGCAGGCGTTTCCCAAAGTTTGCCTGCAGCCATTTGCGTACTCCGCACGTTATTGCGTCAACTCAAAATTGAAGTGCTCATCAATCGGATGAACGCGAAGGCTAAAGTTCGCGTTGGTACCACTACCGGGCAGATTGTTGAGTTCGTGGTTGGCTTTGCCCGTAAGAAGCTGATAAACATTCAGCGAGCCGGAGTTGTCTATGACGGGAGGGAAAAGTTGATTAATCGTCGACGTATTTGCTGATCCTGCGAACACTACCGCAATCTTTGTGATTATACCGGTATTTCCGAGTCCGCTGATGGCGGGGCTGAACGTATTGGGGGGTTGAAACACGTGCCATTTAGTGCGGCCGTTGCTCATGCCGAAATTTATGGAACCATTGACTCCACCTTCATTGGGCCCGGTAAAAGAGGACATATGATACAAGCCGTCAGCAGTTTGGACAACGAAACTCAGCCCATCATCTGCGTTAGCTGAGCCCGGAGGTACAGGCAGCAAACCGCTGCCACCCAGAACTAGTGTTTCATAGCTTTCACCTCCGTGACCCAAGAGCGTTATGCTTAGTGTGCCCGCGGTGAGTCGAGCGTAGTCGCAGTGCCAGCTCCCCAACTGCGATCCCAGCAAGGAAAGGAGGCTTCCGACGTAGAGCACATAGCAGCTGCGGCCTGTTCATAGTCGAATCCCGGCAAGTGATGGAATCCGTCAAACAGATTTATCCGCGTTGCCTGCTCGTCGGTAATGCAAATGTCTTGGCTGTCGGTCTTGATGATAAAGAAGATGTCCTCACTGAAAGGTCCATCTGCAGTTGTGAGAATGCCTACGTGTTGCACCTCACTCCATAAATACTTTCGGCCCGGGCCATTTGCCGATACTTCCGAAAGACCAGATTCGTCCAGCGTGTAACTAGGCCAGCTGCCATTTTTGCCATTATGTCCGGTCAATTCGAGACCGTGTCGAAAATATCGTTTTATCATTTCCCACATAACTACTTCCTCCCTTTGCTTGATGCAATTGGTTGTGCAGCAATTATTCCAAAAGCCATCTCCTTCACTGTGGGTGCTGCAAAACCCCGCGGAATGAGATCTGGTGCCGAAATGAGTAACCGATATGAGCCCTCAATAGCGGCAATGATTCCCAGTGCAATTTCACGTTTCCTCTTAATTCCGCGCCCTTCAGCACGCAGCACGTGCTCACAGAGATTCTCCAGAATGCCCAGTTGATGCCGGGTTGCGTGCTGATACGCCTCTTTCACTTCGGGCTGGTTAACCGCTTCGGCTCCGATGGTAATCCAACAGGCTACAGCCGTTGGGCTGGCGCCATCACCAAGTGCTAAATGAGCGTCTATGTACGCCGCCAGTTGCGATGCGGGCTTGGCACCTTTTGATGGATGCGGAATACGTGCATCAACGAGGCCGACCAGGTGCTTAACAAGCTCTATCAATATCGATTGTTTGCTATCGAAATGATAGTGTACCAATCCGGTTGTGAGGCCCGCCGCTTTCGCGATGAGTGGTATGGTGGCGCCTCCGTAACCTGATGTAGACATGACGGACATAAGCCCTTCGACTATTTGTTGTCGTCTTGTCTCAGTGTTTGATGGTCTCGGCATCGTTTATTTCTCGGTTGGTTGACTAACCTAAACATACCGTGTCTACAGGCCGACGTCAAGTTATGGTGAGAAGGCAGGCAGGCGGAGGCTCCGGCAAAAATATGCCAGTTGCCATAAGATCAAATGCACTATCAACATTTCAGGGAGTTGCACAGATGAAAAGACAGACGCTCAGGATTTTCTTGACGGCCTTAGCCCTGGCTGGACTCGCAGTTGTTTGCGGACTAATGTTCTCGATGAATCCAAGCCATGCGCAAACCGATGACACGAAGCAGTCCGAAGCAGCGTTATCGACCTGCCCGAAGTGTAAGGGAACTATGGAACCTGGAATCGTTCGTGACTATTGGGCCGAGAATGGTTTCGAACCAGCTTTGTGGTCGCCAGCCAATGAAAAGCTGCATCTTTTTTCGAAGGGGACCAAAGTCAAGATCACTGCTTATCGCTGCACCAACTGCGGTTACATTGAGTCCTATGCCAAATAGCCAGGCTTAGTCGCGAGATCATTTTGCTAACCGACGGTTGTTTGTTTGCTTATCTGGTGTCACTTTCTTGCGCGGCCCAGTAGCTTTCTGCAAGATCTTTGCAGTGCGCAACAGTCGCGCGAAACTCGCCGACTTGTAATTGGTCGCCTCGTCATTTTGCACCTGTTGTTGGCGAACACCAAGCCGTTTCGCTAAATCCTCTTGCGTCCAGCCAAGGGCGATGCGTCGCTTGATTAGCATGTTTGGTATCTCGGCAATGAGATCAAATGGCGCCACAGAAACATCACCGGTCTTGATGTGTTCGTATTCCTCTATGCTTGATTCGAGTTTAATGATTTCGCCGACAATTGTGGCTTTGTGCGCTTCTTTCACCCACTGCTCCTGGTCCGCCGTCAGTTCATCGTGTTGTTCAAGTGTGGTGCGAAACTTCTTCAAAGCGGCTTTGGCTACTCGGTATTGCAAGTCGTTCTTGATCATGGCAGTTTGTCCAAGTCTATTGAGATAATGCCTTTCTTGTGGCCAGTGCGGTCATCGAATTGAAAGTAGCTCAGTGTGTCAAATACAGCAGGATGATTTAACGTGATAAGTATTTCTCCAAAGTACTTCGCCTTTTGCTCCTTGCGTGGTGGTAACACGTGGCGAGTGAGAATGAACAACGGATCAATGATAGTGTCGTCAACTCCTTTCGGCTCCCAGCAAAGATCGTAGTCGCGAGGAATCTCCTTTTCAGTGATGAAGCTCCCGTCCAAATAAGCACGTTTGCAGCTTGCGGCTTTTAGATTGTCTAGCGCCGCCTTTAGTCCTGTCAGCTGCTGCAGCCGTTCTTTGTTATATCCGTATCTGTCCTCGATTTCTTCCCAAGTAGCTGGATACGCACCTGGTGGCAAATTTCCTCTTTTATCGTATGTTGGTATCATATCACAAGTATAAGCTTGTCATGCAGATAGTCAAGTAAAGTCCACGCGTGACAGCTTTCAGGGATTTTGCTGCCTGGAATGGGTGAGTTTGGAAGTCAACTAAAAGAGCACCATTGCGGCACCAGCGTGCAGACATTTTCATTCATATTTCGATAGTGCGATTTTCTCTTCCTGCTCTAGCGAATACATCGTAATCAATTTTGTCAGGCGTATCCTCTTCATCGTGATAGTGCGGATAGCGATAGAATGCCGTATCGGTAACCATAATGGCGGGATAACCAAGGTGCCAAAAATTGAGTTGATCAGAAAAATCAACTCCCGTGATTTGAGGCGGCACTGCAATTCCTTCCGATGGGAATTTAACGGCTTTTCTAAACGAGCCGACGCACCGTCGCAGAAGTGGCGCCGATCGCAAGTTGGACACGAATGAAACGAAGTTTCCCGTGTTCGGAAACATCAAGCCGAACAATGCATGCGGAAATTTCTGCGAGCCAGGCGCATCTGAGTAATAGCCTAGTGTTTCAAGGCAGATCATGGCAACCACATTCTGCTTTTGCTGGTGGCAGGTTTGCGCATGCTTGTAGCTTCCCATCTCATCAGTACGGAAAAATGGTGGTTCTTCATTTGTGAACGCCACAAACCGAAGAGTTTTGTCGAGTGGCTCATGCTTTAGCACTCTGGCAATTTCAAGCATAGCTGCCACGCCGCTTCCGTTATCATTTGCGGCTGGGCAGTCATACACGGAATCATAATGCGCGCCAACAATCACGACTTCCGAGGCAGCCGTTTTACCAGTTATCTCAGCGATTACGTTCCAGGTTTTGTGTTGCAGAGCACCGAATTTGATACCATCGCTCCAAAACTTTCGATTGTGCTGGTCAAGGACTTCAACGCAGAATTCCTCTCGAGATATCTCATATCCGTAACCTCGCAACACGTATTCGAGGTACAGCGCTGCTTTCTCAAGATTCTCAGGCTTGCTCGTCAAGCTGCGGGCGCCGATGTCGCCTGCCAGCATCCAAACATGCTCAGACAGTTTGCGTGACAGGTCCTTCTCATCCTCTGAAAGAGGTGGAAGCGGTCCACGATAGGATTGGCCTGGAATCCAAAACATCTTAGCGACGACACTCAATACAGTTCCGAATTGGAGTCCAGCCTAAACTTCCTCCACCAACACCCGGTAGGATTCGGACTCACGCCACCGATAGTTCTTCTTCAGGTACTGGTGCGACGCTCTCTGAAGTCCAAATCTCTATACCGTTCTTTCGAACTTCCTGAACGAACTCCTGATCCAATCCGCCTCGCATCATGATATTGGCGGCACATGCTACAACACCAGTAGCCCGAGCTTTTAGAAGACGCCCTATTAAAGGCTCCCAGAGCTCCTTCTTAGCGCTGCCATCTGTTTTGAAATGCATCGGTTCAGCGAACACCACATCAGCAGTCGGCAATTCGGATCGCCAGGCCCACAGCTTGATGGCTTCCATTTGATATTCAACGGTTGTTCGCTCAAAGAATCTGCGAAGCTTTTCGGGGACCTTATCCTCGACTTCGATGACCAGTGGAATTATCCGCTTAGCGTTTTCAGTCATTATGAAAGCCCTCAATGCATTGCTATTATAGACGCGAGTGGCGATGTATCGGAAACTTCAGCCTACCCACACGATATTTGGTCATTGCACCAGAAGCGGATCACGAGCAGTTGAAGGAGCACATGCTCGAGTGGTTACCTCGTCCAGGAAAGATAAAACTTATCGATGCTTTTTGGGGACTAGAAACCATGATCGCAAGGCTAGCAGGATACCCGCCAGAAGACCTCTAGCTTTCAGACGGACATCATACTTGATGTCTCAGTAGGCTAAGTCCATCAGCCACACCAAACCAACCGCGCACAAATACAGAGCACCGTAGATGGTGCTCTGTAAGGCGATTCATATGACCCGCTCAGGAGGAGCTTCTAGTCCCAGTTGCTGCGGTACGTTTGAATTTCATCTCTGTTTAGGTAACCGTCGTGATTTAGGTCCAAGCGGTTAAACTCATCGCGGTTGTTTATCACTACCACCCCTGGATGGTGATGATGATAATACCGGTTGGCTGAATTGAACTCGTTATAGTTCCAGCGCCCGTCATGGTCACGATCATGTCTACCAAACGCCACATCAAAATCCGCTCTGGCCGGAAGTTGAAACACACCAAATGCCACTGCGAACAGCATCGCTGCTGCTATCTGTTTTTTCATATCCAATATCCTCTTATTATTAGACGGAGCATCGGATGAATTCATACTCAACCGACCCCCTCGTATGAAGGTAAGGGCGTAAGTCATTCGATTTGGTTCCTGATATGAGCAAACTGTATTGTTAATGAAAATAGCGCAACGCCTCGGGTTGGGCTTGAGCAGTCAAATCCCACATGCGTAATATCATGGAGAAATCGGCTGTTTCAGGCAGAACCGAGGCGGTTGTGAAAGCGATGAAACAAAGAAAGGATTAGATCGTTTAGGACTGGCGGTCAGGCTGCATTGGGGCGGAATGTGGGACGCAGGATGTTTTGCACCTTGCAGCGAGCCCTTGAGATGCGCGACTTCACCGTACCGACATCGGTGCGTGTAATCGAGGCGATTTCATCGTAAGGGAGATCTTCAACTTCGCGAAGAATGATCGCGGTTCTGAATTGTTTAGGCAGCGTCGCGATTGCAGCTTCGACCAATTGACACACATTCTTGCGAGCGTAGAGCTCATCAGGCCCTGCCGCTGGATCGGCGATGTCGCGAGTTGGGCAATCCTGGTCGTCGTTGCCAGTCAGGGGTGCATCAAGTGACATAATGATAGTTTGACGGGGGCGTTTTCTCAACTCGTCATAGAACAAGTTGGTGACTATTTGCGCCATCCACGATTTGAAAGCTCTTGGATTTTTCAATTTGCCTATGCCCTTCCATATTCTTATGAATGCTTCTTGGGCAAGGTCAGCAGTATCGTTCCAATCAGGAGCGAGTTTGTAGAGCATGGCATAAACGTTTCGTTGATGGCGTTTAATAAGCGCATCGAAAGCAGCCTGGTCTGTCTTGCATAACGTTACTAACTGCGCATCGTCTAACTGACTGTATGCATTTGATGCATTTGTGCCGCAAACCACGGTGAGCTTGGGCTGTGTTGATTGTGCTTTGACGATGTACATTGTATTCTCCGGCTGCGTTTGTTTCTTCAATAACACCATCGTACTAAGCTGCGCACGCCGTGTAATCCAGCTATACAGGTATCCATCACTCGGGTGGATGCGGGGTACCCCGACATCCCCCGCTCTTCCGAAAAGTGCATGCTCAGTGCATCCGCCAGGCGGTACTTGCATCCCTCTTGTTCCATTGACTTGAAACCTGATCTGTTGACTTTGGAACCAAATTTTTCCCTCCTCCGTCTCAGTGCACTCAGGCCCAACAAGCCTGGAGTGTTCTGTTCTTAGCTTTAGAGGTCCTTGTATATGCGTCAAAGCAAACTAGTGTCCTTGATGGCACTGTTAGTAGCAGGTGCTTGTACATTTGCCTTGCCGTCAATGTCAGAAGAAAAACCACCTGTACCAGAGAACCCTGCGGCGGAGCACGGAGCTGTCAATCGAGATGCCAGTGCACTTTCGCCAGTGCCAACGATAAGCACCGAGGGTAAAGATACTTTCACGCAGACTCGTCCTCGACTGGTGTTGGCGCTTTCGGGCGGAGCCTACAAGAGCGTGGCTGAAATTGGAGTTCTGCGTAGCTTCGAGCAGCATCACATCAAGATTGATGGCATCGTCGGCACTAGCATGGGTGCCACTATTGGTGCTCTTTACTGCGCCGGTGTGTCGGTAGACGACATCGAAGCGATGTTTCTTGATAATACTATCCATGATGCCATGTTAAAGGGGGCTGCCTTGAGCATGGTGACAAAGCCCTTTGCACCTCTGAGTTACCTTATCAAAGGTAAACCCTACGCCGGCCTCACCAACGGAAAAGGTTATCTTAAGCTCTTGCAGCAAAAGCTGCCGGTATCTTTCCAGCAGTTGAAAATCCCCTTTGCGGCTGTGGTTACTAATCTCACTGACGGACAGACGGCTGTTCTGGCTAAAGGAAATCTGCCTAAATCCGTGCTCGCCAGTAATTGTGTTCCTACCATATACAGGCCGGTGATGATTGATAGCAAGCTGTATGTGGATGGCGGATTGAAGGCCAACTTACCTTCCAACATAGCCCAAACAATGGGAGCTGACATCGTAGTAGCGGTGCTTGTTGATACTGCCGTCACATCAGAGCCCAACAAGAAGTTCAAATCCAAGAAGCAGTTGATTCTGAGAGTGATGAACTTGATGATGGCATCCTCCGATAAGATGCAGACCCGATCTTCGGATATCCTCATCTATCCTGATGTTGACTATATACCTTGGATGACAAAAGATCGCGAACTAATGAAGCGTGGTATTGCTGCTGGTCAAAAAGCGGCAGACTCTGTAGCCGGGCAAATCGAAAGTGAGCTCGTCGCCGTGGGACAAAGCGCAAAGGCGAAACCAAGTCTGTCCATTGGCGCTTCGCTTCAGTCAGAAACCAGGTAAGTGATTATGGTAGCTCACATAAAAGTTGTAGACGAGAAGGATAAAGGTAGCGACCGACCAGTGAAAGAAGAGGCGCGCACTCTGCGCTCGCTTATCGGTGGCTTCGCTACTCATGATGCCAAACTTGCGTTGATCAGTTTTTCCAAGAAAGCATCTGCTACTTTAACTTATAAAGCCTTTGTTGATGAAATTATAAACTTAGCCACGGGACTAAAATCGCAAGGCGCTAAAAAGGGAGATGCCATTGTCTTCTTCGCGCCTAATTCGCCGGCCTGGATCATCTCTGCGCTAGCCGTGATCTATAGCGGTGCTACTGTTGTTCCCATAGATTCTCAACAATCAGATGAAGTACTTGTCCATATCATCAAGGATAGTTTGGCTGGTTGGATTTTTACCGACGAACGAGGCTCAAAGCGCCTGGAGAAAGTATTGGAGAAAAAATCGAGCCATCGAATTGTGCGCCTGGACACGGAAGATGTGCCCGAGAGCTGGAGAAAACTTGGTGCCGGTGAATCTACTTTCGACTCTATCTCAGGCACCGATACTGCGGTGCTGTTCTACACATCAGGCACTACGGGAATGCCAAAGGGTGTTCCTCTCAATCACATCAATATGCTGCTCCAACTTGATGCACTCTCCGAGATGGATCTGTTGAAGCCTCAAGATCGAGTGCTGATGCCCCTGCCGCTCTTCCATGTCTATCCTCTTAATATTGGCTTGCTCCTGCCATTGATGATGGGCCTACCGATTATTTTGCCGCACTCTTTGACTGGTCCTGAAGTAATGCGTTCCATCAAGGAAGGCGGCGCAACAGTTATGGTGGGCGTACCGCGTTTGTTGCGCTCTCTCTATCAGTCCATATCGGCACGTTTCAATAAAAACAAGCTTGTCGGTGCCGGCTTTGAGGCAGTGCTCAGCTGCTGCATGGGCATGGATCGCATTTTTGCGGCCCGTACCGGTCGACTGATTTTTGCTCCAGTGCGCAAAAAGTTTGGCCCCACTCTTCGCTTATTCACTTGCGGTGGTGCCCCTCTGGAAGCGGACCTCGCTCGTAAACTGAGAGCGATCGGTTGGGAAGTTGCAGTCGGCTATGGTCTGACTGAGACATCTCCTTTGCTGGCTTTGCGTATGCCCGAAGATCGGGATCTGGAGAGCGTAGGTGCTGTGATAGCAGGAGTCGAGGTCAGGATCGAAGCGCTAGTAGAGCCAGATGAACAAATTGACAAAGATGCAGGTGAGATCGTGGCACGCGGTGCCAATGTCTTTTCAGGTTACAGAAACCGTCCAGATTTGAATAAAGAAGTCTTTACCGCCGACGGTTGGTTCAAAACCGGTGACCTGGGCTTCTTCAAGGGCGATCAGTTACATGTGATCGGCCGCGCTTCATCCACGATTGTGATGGAGGGCGGAGAGAAAATTCAACCGGAGGATGTTGAAGATAAAATCGCTAAACAACCAGGAATCGCTGAGATTGGCTTGTTGCAGGTAGAGCACAAACTGGTAGCACTGATAGTGCCTGATCTCAAAGTTATTGGTGACAAGGACGCGAAGAGCGCTGTTGCCAGTGCTGTCAAAGCAGCTTCAGCCGATCTTGCTTCTTACTTGCAAATCACTGATTTTGCCATCACTGCCGACCCATTGCCGCGCACTAACCTGGGCAAAATAAAAAGGCATGAGCTCAAAGCCTGCTTTGACCGGGCGCAAGCGGGTGGAAAATCTGGTGGCGCGGCCAAATCAGGATCGCCAACAACGCAGTTAGATTCTCAAGATCAAGGTCTCATTGAAGAACCTGCTGCAGCCTCCTGTTTGGAATGGTTGAAAAAGAAGTTTCCCGACCAACAAATTACACTTGATACCAGTCCTCAACTCGATCTCAACATCGATTCTCTGGAATGGATGAATCTCACTCTTGAGCTAGTGGAGCAGGTAGGAGTCGAACTATCAGCGGACGCGATCTCCAGGGTCACCACTGTGCGCGAATTACTGAACGAAATCGTCTCCTGCGCGCAAGGAGGAGAATCTGCCCCTTCACCGATAGACGATCCGGATCACTATTTAGACGACCAGCAAAGAGAGTTTCTGAAACCTCTGAAACCATGGCAGTGCGCTTTTGCTCACGGTCTATACCGGATCAATCTGATGCTCATGCGACCGTTTAACGTAAAAGCCATAGGCTATGAAAAGCTAAACGCTGAACAACTCGTCTTCGTTCCCAACCATGCCAGCTATATAGATGCTTTCGCCATCACGGCTGCTCTTCCGTATGATCGGGTGAGCGCCACGCAATGGGCCGGTTGGACTGGTATCGCCTTCGGCAATCCGCTCTTTTCATTCTTGAGTCGTATCGCTCGAGTCTTTCCCATCGAAGCAAAGCAGTCGCTGTTCGCCAGTCTGGCGCTGGCAGTCTCTGTATTGAAAGCAGGTAGCAATCTAATCTGGTTTCCGGAAGGGGAGCGCACTCTAGACGGCAAGCTTTTGCCATTCAAACAGGGTATCGGTCTACTTCTGGCGAAAAGCGATGTGCTTGTGGTGCCGGTATACCTGGATGGAACTCGTGAGGCTTTGCCTCCGGGCGCCTTTTTCCCACGCTTTGCGCCGATTAGAGTGATTTTCGGAGAACCGATCAAGCCAGAGCAGCTTGCTGCACAAGGAAAGGGCGAGGAAGCTCCTGAGCGCATCGCTAATGCCTTGCATGATCGAGTCGCTGCCTTGTCCAAACTCTAAGCAATTGTTCCAGTATGGTCGTAATCGGCTCAACGCTCAACACTTGTTGAAAATTTTTGAAATATTAAAATCGCCCAAGACCTTGTCGCCATTGCGGAAGTAGCTTAAACTGAAGTATCGTCCTGAAACGGAGGCAAGGCAATCTCTTGACAGTACGGGAGCTTATCGCAAAACTACGAAAGTTTGACGCTGACGCGATGGTGACAATCGCCAGCTTTGAATCTGGCTTTACCGAGCTTTCTGACATTGAACAGATTGATTTGGTAGTGAACACTACGGTAATGCAGAATGGTTCGACGCATCATCGACCTAACTGGGCCGATATAGCGAAGAAAAAAAGCATCGTCGCCATCTGCATTGGCCCTTTGGACCCGAGCAAGTTTGAGACGGAAACGGAGGCGGAAGGCTGACTTCCGGGTCAGGGAAGTTCTCGGGGCGGCCTATGCTGAGTTACCGTTTTCGATAACCTGACAAGCTGTTCAACAAATCTCCAAAACGGCTGAAACCCTGTACTGGGAATAGGTTTTGGGGATTAGATCTGGCGCTGCGTTTAATCTTACAAATTATCGAAAACGATAACTCGACATAGTGTCCAATCAGGCAGTGTGCAGATCAGGTCCGTTCATGATCAGCCCTTAGAAACATCCAGCCCCAACGATTGGATGAGGCCGGTGCTAGCCAAAGAATGCGCAAATATACCAGGCTGCCAACCCAAGCACGCACAAAACAGTGGCTCCAATGGCGGCAAATCTGGCTTGGTGACTGCTTTTAGATCTGTGACAGGCGTAGCACCAGAAACCAGTCAGGATGAATGCCGACCAGAGAAGCAATTGGCAAAGTCGTCTTTCCCACTGAACACTGGCCTCCAGTTCGGGGGTTTGATAAAGGTAGACGCGAGTGGCTGAATTGGTTTCCGGAGACTTCGGTTGCTTCAAGGCCTGCGATTGCTCTCTTTCCGTCAAATTGATTCCATTGTCACAAATAATGGTGAAATAGCGCCCCGGCACTGCGGTAGTCAAAGGTTTCCCATCCTCATCACAGCCTTGAATGAAGAATTTCTTGCCCTCAAGAGACTGGCAAAAGATCCCTCCTGGGCGCCACTGTTGCTCGTTGCTTTTGCTCAAAATCCGATCCGCATTGATCTGCTTCTGGACAACAATGGTTGCGAAATCGGATAAATGCGTGATCGGATTTATATAGAGATAATTGGGGTTTGACCGTTTGCACTTTTCTGCGTCGTTGGGATAACGTTTGCTCTCCTTGTAGTATCGGTCTGCGAAATTGGCATACCACCACATCTTTTTAACTATTGCCAGCTCAGCCGAGTTCGGGTTGTAGAGGACAATCCCGTCGCTACCCACCAATCCGGAAGCATTGTAGTGATACCACAATTCATTTCTTCGCAAATATCCCATGAGAAACGTGGCTAGATCAGGGTTAGCAAATAGCAAAGTGTATTTGACTTTTTGACGACTTCCTGATGTGGTGTCGATCTCGCACTGATCTTCAGAGAGAAATTTGATTTTATCCTTTTGATCGCAGGAGGCAAATCGCATATCTTTCAATTTCTTCGGCATCGCTGCCTGCGTCTTTGAAGAAACAACACGTCGAATCTCAATTGTAGAGAGTTGGGTCAAGCTGAGAACAACAAGCACTGTCAGTAACAACAACAGCCATGGCGCCTGGAGAAGCGCCCGGGATTTTTCATTGCCAAAATTGCGACCCTCGGTAATCGCAGCGCACTCTTCAGGCGAACGCCTTGGTGTTGCTTTCTTAATTTGTGGTTCGAACTTCGCAGCTTGCGAAGTGTCTTGATTGTCCGGGTCAGACACGATCGGGTTGAGCAACTCATGGCGCTGGAACAGCCCTTGTAGCTTTGCCAGTGTCGCTTCGCCAAGGCGCATCAGCAAGTCGGGGTTTCCTCGCTTGGTAAATTTCGGTTTCTGGTTAGTGACTTTGTTGCCACCAGTCGAGTCCGGTCTCGATGAAATTGGCTTGTTGCCACCAGTAGTGAAGTCCGGTCTCGATGAAATTGGCTTGTTGCCACCAGTAGTGAAGTCCGGTCTCGATGAAATTGGCTTGTTGCC
>Ga0182024_10012694_pt1 | contig 16615 bp, 14 predicted proteins | sample P32metaG_FD_120480 | JGI IMG/M metagenome (GOLD analysis project Ga0182024, IMG submission 120480) | Permafrost microbial communities from Stordalen Mire, Sweden - P3-2 metaG (Illumina Assembly) | ecosystem: Environmental > Terrestrial > Soil > Wetlands > Permafrost | place: Sweden: Stordalen... | reverse complement strand
TAGTAAAGTTCTTCGCCGCGCTGGGCCCCGCTCCTGGCCGTTGTCCGGTACAGATATATATCGGTGGAGCGTTGATAATCGTCCTTGGGCGTGTCCTTTTCGGAGCCGCTTTGGGCTGGCGCGCTTTGCGCATGGGTCGGCCGAGTCGGCAGGCATAGCAGCCACACCAGTGCCCCCAGCGCAGTACCCAGCACAACGCCTGACACATTCTTTAACCTCATGAGCCCTCCAAAAGCGGTTTCGTCTAAAGATTACAATCAAGGCTGCATCTTTACCATATAACTTTCAACGCAAACTGAATCTGCCGGTTAGGGGTTTGCGTCGAGGTGAGCACGCCGTACGTGCTGGTCTGCGGAATTCCGTTGACGTCAAACGGCACCAGGTTAGCCAGGGACGGCGGTGCAAAGTTAGTGTAGTTCAAGACATCGAAAAATTCCGCGCGGAACTGGATATTGAAGTCCTCCGAAATTCTTCGAATGTAATTGTTCTTGAAAACAGAGAAGTCGACATTAAACAACCCTGGTCCAATCATTGTGTTGCGCCCCAGGTCGCCTCGGATATTGGAACAAGTGTTGGGAGCCACGGCAGACAACCGCTGATCGCAATACGAGGCGTTCGCAGAAGTCAAGGGCACCAGTGAAAGGCAATTTATGTTCGCGTAAATCAGCGTGTTACGGTAATTCGGGGCGGTAAGGTTTTGAGGCGAACAACCGGGCGCGACATTCGGCGGCTGAATGGTCGGGATATCCTCGCCGACCATATCCACGGAGGCGTTAGAGATGGCCGGATAGATCGGAATGCCATCGTTCAACTTGGTGATTACCCCCAGCTGCCAACCGCCGAGCGCTCGCTCCCCAGCCGAGCCAAGGGCTTTGGTTGTCGGGACTTCCCAAAGGCCGTTAATGACCAAGGTCTTCCCGACGTTGAAATCCGAAAGGCCTTTGACCAGGCTGAGGTCATACCACGGCGGGTTCTGAAGGGAGAACAAGTAGTTGTCACTTGCGCCACTGCCCGACGAATCGTCGATGCTCTTGCTCCAAGTGAAGGAACCCTCCACTTGGAATCCATGGCTCATCGCTTTACTGACTTTGACTGTAAGGGCGTTGTACCAAGAACTGGAATCCCACCAGGTACTCAAGTTGCCGCTTGCTGAAGTGGCGCCAGCGCTGGGATTGATGAGCAGATTTTGCTGCGCGGCGGGGGAGAGATTCCCAGTAAAAGTCGTACCAGCCGCAAGGCAAGCCTTCTGTCCCGCTGATGTTCCTGACGCGGCGCCGAAGCACCCCGGCCAGTAAACGTCACCGTTAGCGGCGAACGTCGGGAGGATGGTATTGCTCGAATCCGCTTGGAAAGGATTGTGGAACCCGCGTGAGCCCATATACCCGACGAGGATCGTAGTGTTCGGCGTGATTTGCCGCTGGATATTGAAGTTGTACTGATAAACATAGTCGCGTGAAGGAGCCCGTTCGACGAAGTTCCAAATCCGAGAACTGGAGAGCGCTGGAGATGGGACGGCAGGATTATTAGAGAGAGTCACGATGTTGAACGGAAATTGATCTGGAGCACCCGCGAGTACATTGGGCGAGGGAATACCATTTACGGGTCCGATCACCGTGCGAAGACTGGTCCACGGCGCGGTCTGGCCGTTGTTCAGTATCAATTCGTAGGGAAGTGGTAATACGTCAAATACCCCGAATCCTCCACGCACCGAGGTTTTGCCGTTGTGGAAAGGATCCCAGGCGAAGCCAATCCGAGGCTCGAAGTTCGTGAGCGTGGGGTTATGTGTGAAGAAAACATTACTCAAGCCAGCTGCGTAGGCGGCGGCCGCGTTGGGAATTGAAGCCGGGAGGATTTGAGTAATCGACGTCATATTTGCAACCAGTCCGCGATTCTCCGTCGGAATGGTTGACATCTCGTAGCGCAGTCCGAGGTTCAGAGTGAGGCTCGGGCGAAAGCGCCAATCGTCCTGTACGTATCCGCCGAAAACCTTGTCGCGCATGTGGTGATTGGGAAGGAAGTTAAGATTGGCAGGCTCAAAAGCACTCAGGGGGTTGTTTGTGAGGAAATTGACGAGTCCACCGCAGGAAGGGTCGTAATTGTTTCCATTTGTCGTGTCGGTCGCCTTCGGGTTGTAACAAGGTGCTTCCACCGCCGTTGCCATGTGTTGGTTGGTAACTGTACAGACCGCGAGTATACAGGTCCCAACAGCGATGCCAGCACCCGAGAACGTGCCGTTGCCGACCTCAGAGCCGGCAGTGCCCGGATGGAATGTGTCCGTTTGGTCAGCCAGGAATTCAAATCCGAACTTCAAGCCGTGATTGCCACGGGAGGAAAACGCATCGTCGAACAACTCAAAAATTTGGCCGTGGTAGTCCTGTATCGAGCCTGCATAGGGTACTCCGGCAGTTGCTGAGGTCACTCCTGTGCCCGTAAGAACGATATTGGGCGAGTTAAAGCCAGGTTCCATACCAAGTGTGGGATCGCAATTAAGTGGGTTCGTGCAAGTATTGGAGTGGCCGCCATAATCACTCGTGCGATCCAAACCAGCCCGGAAGGAATTCGCCCAGGCGGCGCTGAAGATATGGGTTTCCTCGATGATTAAACCTTGCCGCCAGGAATCGTATTCTTGCGGCACATTCTGCAAGGCCTGGGGAAGGACTAACTGCGAGTAGTCATGCAGGTACGTCGAGAACAGACTGTCCTTGTCGGAAATTTTGTAGTCGCCCCGCGCGGTATAGAAATTTTCGTGCGCGACATTGTTTCCTTGCCAGATATACTTTCCAACATTTGGGTTGCAGCCGCCGGGATTATACGTGGTTTTATTCAGGGGCAGGCAGCCGACTCCGCCGGGCACGTTATAACCAGTTGAAGGCGCGGGCCAAAATCCCAGGAATTTCTGAATGTTTGGGTCGACCGTAACCGTGGTGGGAACTCCGGTAAAAAGATTGACGACAGTGCCACTCTTAACGGCCGGTGTAAGCGTAGTATTGCTCGTACTCGGTTGGCCCTGTACGAATTGCAGGCCTTCATAGTTCCCAAAAAGAAACAACTTATCCTTGAGGACTTTCCATCCCCCAGCCGCCCCGAACTGATTTCGCCGAAGTTCGGTCTTGGGAAGACCGGTGGCATTCGAAAAGAAAGGATTGGCATCGAATTTATCATTGCGCAGGAATTCAAAAGCAGTTCCATGGAACGTATTGGTTCCAGAGCGTGTGACAGCGTTAATTACCCCGCCGGATGTGAAACCATACTCCGCCGAGTAGTCGCTCGTCAGTACGGTGAACTCCTGGATGGCATCCACGCCCAGGTTCTGTCCGAGCACGCTTCCCGGTCCGGCGTTGGAGTAATCATTTACAATGATGCCGTCGAGCCGATAACTATTTTGCGTGGGCCGGCCCCCTCCAACTGCCATTTGGGATCCCAGGCCGCGTCCTGCCGCCTTCGCGGAACCTTCAGGATTGAGTTGAGCCTGGACCGAAGACACGCCCGGCTCCAGAGTGGCGAGCGTCGTCCAGTCGCGGCCGTTCAAGGGCAGCTCGCGCACCGTCTCGGCACTGACTTCGCCGCTCACAGTGGAACTTTCCAGATCAACTTGCGGAGCCGCGCCGGTGACCTCTATCTCTTGCGAAACCTGCCCGACAGTCAAGGCAAGGTTTAACTCTTGCTTCTGTCCAACTGAGAGCGTCACCTTGGTCTTCGTGGTGCTGAAACCCAGCGCGGTCACGGAGACCTCGTAATCCCCAGGATTGAGGTTTAGTGCGATGTATGCACCGGATGCGTTCGTAACGGTATCCGTTGTTACATCAGTAGCGATATTTCTGACCGAGATTTTCGCATTGACCACAGCTCCACCCTGTGCGTCCGTGATATTGCCCGACAATGTCGCGCCGGAAACCTGTGCGCGAAGTGGGTGGGAGATCAACAAACTAAGCAAGAAAATCCAAGCAAGCGGCAACGCACTTAGCACTTTCCGATTCATTTGTCCTCCTCAAATTGTTCCTCGACAGGGGCGAGGAGCCGCAGCAAAATTCCGTTAGGAACACCCCCCATGCGTCATTTAGCACCCCAGGGGGCCTGGTGACTGCAGGCAGATTTACTTTGTCGAACCTTAAGGGAAGCTGAAGATTTCAAAGAAATAATGAACGTGGCTAAATGTGAGAACCTCGGCCTCTCACTCAGCCATTTGTGGTATGTGCAACATTCATTTTCAAGACAAGAGTAAGGTTGGGAGGATGCATTTTGCCGCGGGTTCGAGTCTCATCGGCCTCGCCAATTTCACGTAACAGGAGCAGTGAAATTGCGAAGCGCCCTTTTTCCACTGCGGCGCATCATAAGAGTTCTAGACCTGAAATGTGGGCCCTTGAACGCCATCCGATTCGTCTTGATTCTCTACGGAAAGGGAATAAGATTATTGCCATGAAAACCTTTGGCACTTCGCCCCGAGTTCCTTCTTCCAGCGGGATGATCCGGAGGCAAATCGGCGGCGCGGTGGCCCGGGCATCGAACAGGTCCGCCTCGTTTTTGAATTGGAAACATTTGGCCATTTGTGCGCTGGCGGTAGCCCTCTCCGCAACCCCTTTTTATGCTCAAAAGGGCGCCCCGGCGGGAGGGGGCGGATCGGCTCATCCTTCGACCGGCTCAACCGGCGGACCTGTCGCCCTCCCCAACAACACCTCCATTTATGGCCCTCCTTCGATGGGGCCGGTGTGGCAGCCCCTTCCGGATAATCCCCCGCTTCCGGGACCGACAGCAGTTGTCCAAGATGAAAAATGTCTTCCCTGGAACGTTTCGGATATTCGAGCTGCCGCGGTAAGCGTCGCGAGGTTGAATGTTCCGTCGAAGGCCAGGCACGAATACGAAAAAGCGTGCGATGCGAACAATAATAAAAAGTTCGAAGATGCCGAGCAGCACGCGCGCGGCGCGATTGACAAATTTCAAGATTATGGGGCGGCATGGGTGCTGCTGGGCGTTGTTCTGGAAGAGGAAAAGAAGGCGCCAGAGGCTCTAGATGCCTGCTCCCACGCCATGTCCATTGATGCGACCTATGTGCAGGGATATCTTTGCAAGGAGGAGTTTTCAATTCGCAACGAGCAGTGGGAGGATGCCCTGAACCTGTCGAGCGTCGCCCTCGGCCTCAATTCCATGGGTGACGGATACGTCTACTATTACCGCGCGATGGCTAACTTCCACCTGCATCATCTGGTGGAGGCAAAAAAGAGCGCTTTGCAAGCCGTCGACATTGACATCAAGCGCAACGAAGCGCCTCTCTCGTTTCTGCTGGCGCTGATCTACGACGCTTCCGGTGACAAAGTCAATGCGGCCGAGCAGCTTCGGCAAATCTTGAAACATCACGCTGGCGGGCCGCAAGAAGACGAGGCACGGGCACTTCTCGCCAAGCTGGAATCACAACAAGACTCGAAGTAGGCGCTGGACTCTCGCCGGAATCGCCGGTCACTGCTTTGGCCGTGGCGTTCAGCAGATTAGCGATAACGGCCCGGGAAAGATCTCGAACGATGGGATCCACCAGCCACGCCGTCAACGGCGGAATCGTTCGGCTCAGCACGATGGATTCGACCTGCAGGTAAACACCGCTGTCCTTCTCCTCAATCCTCCAATAGCTGTACAGGCGCCACAGGTAACCGTGGTCCTTTCCCACCGGGAGTTCTTCCATGTTCGGGCCCTCGGGATCCCGGACTTCCGCGATGCGTGTGGAATACGACCGAATTTCCGCGCGCGCGCTGCTCAGCAGATGCTCGCTGGCGTCAAAATTCCCATTGAGGACGACGCTGACCAGCGACTTCTTATACATCTGCAGGTAAACCTTCCAGACGTCTCCGTCCTGTTCCAACAACTCCGATCGACGGACATCCGGTTTGTAAATCTGCCCATATTTTTTGTAATCCTGCAGAACATCGAGGGTCCGGGCAAAGGAACCATTTGGGATAAAGGCGATGCCGATCCAGTGATGGATCAGGCCTCCCGGGATATGGATCGGCCGTCCATCATCCGCCAGCGTGTGAAGCTGCTCGATGAACAAGTCCTCCTGGCGAACTTGCGCATAGATTTTATCGCGCCGTTCGCCCGGCAGGCTGTCCATGAAAAGGAAATTTCCGTCGCGGAGGTCGTCGTCCATTCGTGCCTCCGACGCATGGACGTAGCGATCGAAGGCCTCGACAGTTTCCGGGCGCAATTCAGAGGCACGTGCCGGGGGGGCCGCCAAGCTCACAACCATCCAGGCAATGAAAAAAATGGTCGTGGTTCGCGCGGCTCTCCCCACCATTGGGCCCCGTCTCTGTCCCTTTGTAAAGAATACCCAAGAAGGTCAATCGTTTTCAAATTTACCGCATGGTGAAAAGCTGGCTTTCCGACCTGATGTGGGGTTACAATGCCGCCACCTCCGGCTCGGATCAGTGGCATGGGTGAACGAGATTATGCCGCAGGGCTCCAAGGAGAATCGCAAATGAAAAATAATCAGAAGCGGATGGCGCGTTTTGCCATGTTCGCGTGCCTGGTTGCCGCCGGCATCAGTCCACGGATATTGGGCCGCAGAGTCTCCGCGCAAAGTTCGATGGGCGTGAAATATCCGGTTTTTGAAGTGGACACCAATTGGCCGAAGCTCCCGAACGACTGGGTCATGGGCAACGTGTCCAAAATCGCCGTGGATAAGCACGATAACGTGTGGCTCATTCACCGCCCGCGGACCGTTCCCGCCGGGAAAGTCGCGGCGCCGCCGGTGGTGGAACTCGACATGGACGGAAAATTCGTCCAGGCGTGGGGCGGGGAAGGCGAAGGCTACGACTGGCCCGACGCCGAGCACAATGTTTTCGTCGACTACAAGGACAATGTCTGGATCAGCGGCAGCAGCCCGAGCGGCCAGTCGAAAACCAAGCGATCCGACGACATGATCGTCAAATTCACCAACAACGGAAAATTCCTGATGGAAATTGGAGGCAGGAGCGTCAGCCAGGGAAGCCTTGACCCCAAGAGCGTCAACAAGCCCGGCGACCTTTACGTTTGGCCGAAGGCAAACGAACTCTTCGTCTCCGATGGATACGGCAATCGCCGCCTGATCGTATTCGACGCGGATACCGGCGCGTTCAAGCGCATGTGGGGCGCGTTCGGCAAGCCGCCGGAGGACGATGAGAACTCGGGCGGGCCCGGTCCCTCAGGGGGACACGGCGGAACTGCGGATACGGCGGAGGGCGGCGGTGCAAAGAAAGCCCTTGATACCGAAGGCGACGGGTCGCCGAAATTCGCGAGCCCCGTTCACGGCGTCCTGGTTTCAAACGATGACATTGTTTACGTCGTTGATCGCTCGAACCGTCGCGTGCAGCTTTTCACTCCGGAGGGCAAGTACCTGACGCAAATTTTCATCAACCGCGCGGGACCATCGTCGGGATCGGCGTCTGGACTGGCCTTCTCGCCGGATAAGGCCCAGCAATTCCTGTACATTTCCGACTACGGCAACTCGCACATCGTGGTCGTAGATCGCAAGAAACTGGAAATCCTTTATCAGTTCGGAAAGCGCGGCGCGGAGCCCGGAAATTTCCAGGGCATCCATCACATTGCGACCGACTCGAAGGGCAACATTTACGCGGCTGAGGTTTCTCCCGGCGCGAGGGCTCAGAAATTCAATTTCAAGGGAATGTCGTCAACGTTGCCGCCGAATGCGCTGACGGCCGATGATTTGGCCGTGAAACTAAAGCCTTAGGCCGGATCGCCTGGCACAATAAATTGGATTTATGAAACGGCACGCTTTCAGAGTCGCCGCGATCGCTGCTGTTCTCAGTATTTTCTTCGCGATGCTGAGCGCAGCCCGGGCGAACAGTCTTCGCCTAATCTGGTCGACCCCCGTGGAAGCCAGGTACCCGCTCGCCTTCTTCATTGCGGAAGGAAACCCGGAAACGGGCTATCGTTCTTCGGATCGGGAACTCGCTCTTTGGGCCCTCGAGGCGTGGCAACGCAGCGCCGGAAGCGGCCTTCAGATAAAAGCCACAAATGAGTCGAGTGCCCTCATTCGTCTCTACTGGGCCGAGCCGGGCGGCGGCGAGTACGGCGAAACGCGGCCGATCGTTGTCGGCGGCAAGCAAGGCGCGGCTGTTTTCATTCGGCCGGACATGGAATCGCTCGGTCCCGATATCGCTCTGCGCGCCAGCGCGGATCCGCTCTTGCGTGACAGCATCGTTTACCTGACGTGCCTGCATGAACTCGGCCACGCGCTCGGCCTCGAGCACACTCGCGATTTCCGCGACATCATGTACTTCTTCGGCTACGGAGGAAACGTCGTTCAGTATTTCGGACGTTATCGCGCGCAGGTCCATGCGAGGAAAGATATCGCGACTGTTTCCGGTCTGTCAGATGCCGACATTGGCCGCATCAGGGCGCTCTATCCTGCCACGGAGTAACAGGCGCGGCTCACATCGCCCTGCACGTAACGAGATTGTATTCGATTACGATCTATGCAATTATGTCGGGCAAGTTTGCTGGTGAACTCAACGTCCATCGTAAGAAAGTGTTTCGAGGGTTTCAAGTCCCCGCCGCCCGCCGCGGCGGCTATTTGCGACGGCGCGTGTAATCCACGCGGAACGAATCGCATTTCAAATGGAGGAAGAAGCTATGAAATATCTGGTCTTGTTCGCAGTCGTTGCGGTCATCCTGTTCAGCCCGAACGTTATCCGCGCGCAAGAAGTCACTTTGGTCGCGCCCGGAGGTATGCGTTGCCCCATGGATAAGATGGCGCCGGACTTTGAGAAAGCCATTGGCCACCCCGTCAAGGCGACGATCGGCTCCGGCGGCGCTACACATAAACAGGTCGTAGCCGGCGAGCCCTTCGACGTGCCGGTTGTGCAACCGCCTTATCAGGACGTCATCGCTTCCGGAAACGTCGTTGCCAGCACGGAAACGCCGCTCGCCAGCGTTCCGATGATGGTTGTTGTGAAGAAGGGAAATCCGCGTCCCGATATTTCCACTCCCGACGCCGTCAAGAAGGCGCTGCTCGCCGCCAACTTTATCTCCTATCCCGACGGGAATAATGGTGCGGGCGGTGCTGCCGGAGTCAGCTTCGATGCTACTCAAAAACAGCTCGGCATTTACGATGAAATGAAACCCAAGATCAAGCGTATCCAGGGCGTGAGCCTCATGAAGCTGGTCACCAATGGCGACATTGATATGGCCATCACCTTCGCGAGCGAAATCGGCAACGACCCCGGAGTGGATGTGGTGGGACAGTTGCCCACATCCATTTCGACACCCACAATACTTGTAGGCTTTGTATCTGCCCATGCGGCTTCGCCCGACGGCGCAAAAGCGCTGCTGAAATATCTTTCCGGTCCGCAGGCCGCCGCAGCCTTCAAGGCATGCGGCATGACGCCCGGGATGTAGGGGACAGTTTTCGTAGCGGCCGATCCGCCCCGCGTATTGCGGGACGGATCGGGCAGATTTAATCGTTAATCGGGCCACTGTGTGTCCCGTTTTATTTTTCCTGTCCCAGGAAGGGCGTCTCCGATGAAACGTGCCCTAAAAATCGCCGGCCTCGTCATTGTGTTGCTCGTACTCGCAGCCGTGGCCACAGTGGCCAGCGCATTCATTGGAAGACAACCCATCACGGATGGGTTTGAAATCAACGGCATCCGAATCGTCAAGGACGGCGTTGTGAGCGTAGCCGTCGTGCCCGTCGGCCCCGGCGAAGTGGCGTTGATTGATGCGGGCAACGATAAAACGGGGAAGGCCATACTTGCCGAGCTCACGCGCGAGCACCTCGGCCCCGACGCAGTAAAATATATCCTCCTCACGCACGGGCACCCCGACCACACCGCCGCCATTCCATTATTTCCTCATGCGATGGTCATGTCGCTAGGTCCCGACGTGGCGCTGATCGAAGGCCTCGTCGGCGCTCACGGTCCCTTGACGCGATTCATGCCCGTGGCGCCCACCGACGTGAAAGTGAACCATGCCTTCATGGACGGCGAAACGTATATGCTCAACCAGGTGCCCGTCCGTGTGTTTGGCGTGCCCGGCCACACCGCGGGAAGCGCGGCGTACCTGATTGACGGCGTGTTATTTCTCGGCGACGCAGCAGACACTACAAGCGATGGCACGATCAAACAGGCCCCGTGGATCTTCAGCGACAGCCAGGCGCAGGATCGAGCCTCGCTCATGCGTCTTGACAAGCTTCTCGTACAGGATGGGACCCCAGTGACTGCGCTGGAATTCGCGCATTCGGGCGTGCTCGTGAAGGGGCTTGCTCCGCTGAATGATTTTGCGCAGAAAAATCAGTGAGAGCTGGACAAACGGCGAACATGGCAGTTCAATCTTCTCGTTTCGCACGCCTGGGGTACAGGGTCAAATACCATATCCATGCGGCTAGGACGGCTCCTATAATTACCTGAACGGTTGAGCGAACATTCGGGCTCCGGATCCAATAGACAATCGCCACAACGGTCGCCGCCGTGTACATTACTGCAACAGACCACATTCGTTTTGTCAGCTTCGCCGTCATTTTGGGCAGTTTGCGTTCGCGGTGGGCTTTCCATAGGAATACGAAATTGAGGATTAGCAAGGCCGGGTACCCAATCAGCGCTGTGAGACGCAGTGGTACAACATTGTTCCCGATGAGCCAGCCCAGAACCAAAATGATGGCCGCGTCAAGAATCACGAGCCGATAAACACTGAGTGTGCCGTCTTTAGAATCAAGGATGCCCATTTCCTCGTCCATGCCAAACGCTGCGGGTGGTTCGGCCAACTTCTTAAGTCCGTTGGATTTCTTGGACGGATAATATCATTGCAACAGAACAGTGCTAGGTTTAAATCGGCCAGTTCCGCGGAACATCCACGTAAGACCCATCAAGCTCAGCAACTGAAGCGCAGCCGAGCAACTTCATCGTTCGTTCTACATCGGCGCGAAGAATTTCAATCGCCCGGGAAACCCCTGCTTCTCCTGCGGCTGCGAGGCCGTAAGCATAAGCGCGTCCAATGAGGACGGCTCGCGCGCCCATGCAAATTGCTTTCACAATGTCGCTGCCTCGGCGTATGCCGCCATCCATCAAAATTTCAGTCTGGCCATTGACGGCCTTCACAATTTCGGGCAATGCCCGCAGCGTTGCGGGAACGCCGTCGAGCTGGCGGCCTCCATGATTTGAAACGATCACGCCCGCGGCTCCTGCGTCCATGGAGCGGCGCGCGTCATCGCAAGTCAGAACGCCTTTCACAACGATCGGGCCTTTCCATGCTTCGCGTAGCCACGCAAAGTCGCTCCAGGTCACAACAGAATTGGCAAGCGCGGCGGCAACATCAATCAGCGCCATCGGGCCGCGTCCCGGGGTCACCACGTTGGGAAGTTTATGCAGGCCGCCATCCAAAAGAAAACTTGCCAGCCAACCGGGCCGCGCAAGAAATTGCGAAAGAAAGGGAAGCATCCGCAGCCAACTGCCGCTCATCAGTTGTGCAGTGCCGTTTCGGACATCGCGTTCGCGCATCCCAGCCGTTGCCGTGTCAACCGTCACCACCAGGACCGAAAATCCCGCGCGTGCGGCGCGATCGAGCGCGGCTTCGGCGGCCGGGCGTCCACCGACCAGGTAGAGCTGGAACCACACCGGTCCGGAAGACGCCGACTTCACGTCCTCGAGTTTGTGCCCTGAAATTGTTGAGAGGATGTACGCGATGCCCGCCGCGCCCGCTCCTTGAGCGGCGGCGCGTTCGCCATCGGTATGCATCATCCGGCTGTACCCGATCGGCGCGAGGATGGCCGGAAACAAAAGCTCGGCGCCCAAAATTTTAGTCCGCAGATCGAGTTCCGACACAGCAACGACCTGGCGCGGCCGAAATTTTACCTCTTCAAAAGCCTGGCAGTTTTCCCGTAGCGTGACCTCGCCCTCAGCGCCTCCATCGAGGTAATCGAACACCGCGCGCGGCAACCGGCGCTGCGCTGCGCGGCGCAGATCACTGATGTTGATCACACGTGGCGCCCGCAAGGATCTAGGGATTGATCTGGGCATGGCGGAAGGCATTGTACTCCATGATTTTAGTTTGACATGCTCGCGCAGTGTGACGACACTAGGCGCCGATTCGGTTTTCGATCATTTGGAAAAAGCTGCATGTTCGCTGATGCGAACGGCCTCTACGAAAACAAACCTTTGTCCCGGCGAGATGGTTTCGTAGAGGCCTATCCGTCCCACGCTTTTCGGGACGGATAGGGCAGGTTTTCGGCTTGGGCACTACCGAGGCCGTTATTCAATGACGCTGACGTTGCTCGATTGGGCCGTGATCGTAGGCTACCTCCTGCTGATGCTGCTGCTGGGCGTCTATTTCCGTCGCCGCTCGAGCCAGAGCACGGAAGAATATTTCGTGTCCGGGCGCCAGGTCAGTTGGTGGCTTGAGGGAACTTCAATGGTCGCCACAACGTTTGCAGCCGATACGCCGCTGGTGGTCACGGGACTCGTCTACACGCAGGGTATCGCAGGGAACTGGCTTTGGTGGAGTTTTCTGCCGTCGGGAATGATGACGGTATTTCTGTTCGCCCGGCTGTGGAGACGGTCGGGCTTGATGACCGACGTGCAGTTCGCCGAAATGCGCTATGCCGGAAAGGCCGCCGCGTTTCTGCGCGGATTTCGCGCCGTCTATCTTGGTTTGCTGATGAATTGCCTGATTCTGGGCTGGGTGACCAAGGCCATGACCAGCATCGTGGGCGTCACGCTGGGCAAAAGCGAGACGGCAAGCCTGGCAATTTGCATATTCTTCTTGATTCCGTTCACAGGATCTTACGTTTCGCTCGGAGGCCTGTGGGGCGTGCTGTGGACAGTCCTCTTTCAGTTCGTCCTGAAAATGTCCATTGTGATCGCAGTAGCGTATTACGGCGTCCGAGCCGCGGGCGGAATGCACGCCATGCTTGCAAAACTTGCGGCCATGCGAACCGTCGCCGGACCAGGAGCGTCGGACATCACCGCAATGTTTCCCGATTTTTCACGGGGATTTACCGGCGAAGCCCTTTGGACTCTGCCCGTGCTCACCTTTGTCGTTCACCTGGGAATCCAGTGGTGGGCGTTCTGGTATCCGGGATCGGAGCCGGGCGGCGGCGGTTACATCGCGCAGCGAATTTTCAGCGCGCGCGACGAACGGCAGGGATTGCTTTCCGTGCTGTGGTTCAACGTCGCGCATTACGCCATGCGTCCCTGGCCCTGGATCCTGACGGCGCTGGCCGCCGCCGCGCTTTATCCGGGTCTCGCGCATCCGGAGTCAGGCTACATGCTCGTCGCGACCACCTACATGCCGCACGCGCTGCGTGGAATCCTGATCGCCGGTTTCATGGCGGCGTTCATGTCCACGATTGCGACGCAGCTGAACTGGGGGAGTTCGTACCTGGTCGAGGATTTCTACCGGCGGTTCATCCGGCGCGACGCCACAGAAAAGCATTACGTGAACGTTTCACGCCTCGCGACGCTGCTGCTGGTGTTGGCGTCGGCGTATGTGTCGGCCCAACTTGCCACGATCGGCCAAGGCTGGGAAGTGGTACTCGAAGTCGGCGCGGGGACCGGTGGAGTTTACCTGCTGCGCTGGTATTGGTGGCGCATCAATGCGTGGAGCGAAATTTCCGCGATGGCGACGGCGCTGGCCATGACTCTTGTGCTGCACCGCTGGCCAATGTTCGCCGGGAGCGCGCCTGTAATTTTTGCGAAGACCACGCTGACGACAACCGCTGTGACTACGGCCGTGTGGGTGCTGGTTACGTTCCTGACGCCGCCCGAACCGGACGAAATCCTTCTAAGCTTCTACCGCAAAGTTCATCCGGACGCCGCGGGATGGCAGCGCATCGCGTCGCTCGCTCCCGAGTTGCCGCGGGTTCACGACCTCGGCCAGAATTTGCTTGCGTGGCTGTTCGGTTCCGCAATGGTGTACGCGGCGCTTTTCGGCATCGGGAAATTGTGCTTCGGGCAGATTGGCGCGGGCGTCGCGCTTCTTGCTCTAGCAACTTTCTGCGCAGCGATGCTCTATCGTGATATTGCCAAGCGCGTGGGTCCGGAATCCGGCGGGGCGCCAAGAATAGAGGCTAACATTGAGTAAGCAGCGGCTTGAGGCGTTCACCGATGGAGTGATCGCCATCATCCTCACGATCATGGTGCTCGACCTGAAGATTCCGGCGGGCACAAACGTCGCCGCGCTGAAAACCGAATTGCCGTTGTTGCTGGCCTATGCCCTCAGCTTCGTGAACGTGGGCATCTTCTGGAACAATCATCACCACATGCTGCACGTGACCGAACGAATCAACGGGATGGTCCTGTGGGCCAATCTTTTGCTGTTGTTCTGGTTGTCGCTGGTGCTGTTCATCATTCGCTGGATGGACCAAACGCATTACGCTCCCATGCCCACAGCGGCCTATGGAGTGGTTTTGGCTTTCGCCGCGGTCTCCTACGTTTTTCTCCAGCAATCCATCATTGCCTGCAACGGGCCTGATTCAAAGCTCGCCCGCGCCGTCGGCGCCGATCGAAAAGGGAAGGTGTCTCTATCACTTTACATTTTGGCAATCGCGCTGGCCTATGTGCGACCTTGGGTTGCAATTGCCATTTACATTTTGGTGGCGTTGATCTGGTTCATCCCCGACGGGCGCATTGAGTCAATCATCTGAGGAATATTTATAAGTAATTGACGAAGTTCGTTACAACTATGTAACCCTTATAACCGTTATTTAAGCGCCTATAATCACCATGTTCGGCTCCTTTCTCCCGAGCCTTGGTCTTCGGCAAACCACAGTCTACTCGAGTCTAAGGAGGCGACGTTGTTATGAGATCACAAACCTGCCGATGGATACGAGATGCTCAAACGCATTCGGCCCACCAGCTATTCGGTCCAGGAAATGATAAGGGCACGGTTGCTACCCCGTCCCCGTCGCGCAGCCATTATGTCCAGCAGGCTAATGCCTTCTCTCCGGTCCTAGGGGCTAGGGCACTACCGATTGGGTGCCGCTCCATCCGCCCGCGCTGCCGCCGCCGCTGTAGTGCCATCGAACGTTTACCTTGTTCTTAGTATCGGTGGAAGAGATGCCGGTAGAAAACGTTCCGCCCTCCCCGAAGTTGACTGCTCCGCCGCCGCAAACATCGGGCACGGCAATCGAACCTTGGTATACCAATGAACTCTGCTGATCGCCGCTGGGATACCAGTTTGGGCTGCCTTGCGCGTCCATGTAGCTCTGATTCGCCATCGGAACGACCAAGACTCCGCTACCCGGAACAGAAATGTACCTCCACGCGAACGTCACCTTGGACCCGATGAAGCTGACGGTGGCGGTGGGATGGCTGCCCGGCATGGTGAAGTCATAGCCCGCCTGAAGCGCATCTCCCGCGCTCAACGTGAGGTTCCCCTCCATGGCCTGAAGACCCATCGAAAGCGGTTCGGTTGAGGGAACTAGCACCCAGGTATCATTACGCCCATAGCCAGTAGAGTCGATACCCCCGAAAACGGTCATCCGGTCAGTCGACGAATTGAAGACAGCAGAGTGAAGATAGCGCGGGACGGGCGGCCCTCCCGTCGGCTGCTGTTGCGTCCAGGTCGGCGTTCCTCCGAGACCGTTGGCATTGGCAAGCACCCACACGTCGTTACTGTAACTAGGCCCGTATCCTGCGAAGATCGTCATGGTATTAGCTAAGGGGTCATAGATCGCGGAGAGAGCAGTGCGCGGGGAAGGCGGCCCTCCCGTCGGCAGCAGTTGCGTCCAGGTTGGCGTTCCTCCGAGGCCATTGGCATTGGCAAGCACCCACACGTCGTTCAGGGCCCCGCTCGTGTTGGCACCGCCGAAAATAATCATGCGGTTGTTCGCTCCATCGTAAACGGCCGAATGGTAGGCGCGGGCGTCGGAGCGGGGCCAACTGCGGGAGTAAGCTGGGTCCAGGTTGGCGTTCCTCCTGCCCCATTGGGGTGGGCGAGCACCCATATTTCAGCATTAGGGTCGAAGGGGCATCCGAGCATCTCGCCGCCAAACACAATCATGCGGTTGTTCGCTCCATCGTAAACGGCAGTATGGCCCTCGCGAACAGTCGGAAGTGCGCCCGCCGGAGCGAGTTGTGTCCACGTAGGCGTTCCTCCTGCCCCATTGGCGTTGGCGAGGACCCACACGTCGTTACTCTGCGCGTAGCAATAGCCAAAGGCGAGATCGCCGCCGAAAATGGTCATACTGTTAGTATTGGGTTCATAGACCGCGCTGTGACGTATGCGCCCTGCAGGCGCTGCGCCTGGAGGCAGTAGTTGCGTCCAAGTGGAAGCCAACCCGCTCCCGTCCGAATCCGACAGAACCCAAACGTCATTAAACATAGGTGGACCGCCTATACCATCGGGACCCCCCCCCCGAAAACTATCATGTTGTTGAGGAGATCCGTCACCGCCGTGTGGCCTAATCGGGCAGGTGTCCCATCGGTTGGGACCAACTGGGTCCATTCCAGCGACTGCCCGAAGGCTTGGCCAGGGGCAAGAAGCGTAATGCAGAGGAGAACGACGACGCCTGCCAGCGCGATAATGCAGAGCATTTTTAGCTCGGCGGCGTGGCGACAGTAGGCATATACAGAGAGGAAACGTGATCGGAGCCACGCCGGTGAGCTAAAAATGTATTGGACTGAACCGCTGCAAGGTGCGT
>Ga0182024_10012693_pt1 | contig 16618 bp, 18 predicted proteins | sample P32metaG_FD_120480 | JGI IMG/M metagenome (GOLD analysis project Ga0182024, IMG submission 120480) | Permafrost microbial communities from Stordalen Mire, Sweden - P3-2 metaG (Illumina Assembly) | ecosystem: Environmental > Terrestrial > Soil > Wetlands > Permafrost | place: Sweden: Stordalen... | reverse complement strand
TGACAGGGCGTACGTCGGCGAGCGGCCGGTGATCGATTCCCTTGCCCAGGAGCTAGAGGGGACCGTCGGCACCGAGGTGTTCGTGGAGCTCCGTCGCCGGCTCACCTCTGACGACAGCTGACACCAGCCAAACCGTGCGGGCATGTAGCTTCCGCGGCGCCGAGCCTATGATCGCGGGTTACCAGCCAGAGGAGGCCCGCATGGAGAAGCACACCTCAACTGGGGCCGGGGGCGCGGGAAGTGGTCCGGCCCGTACCACCAGTGGCCTGCCCGACTTCGAGAGTTCGCAGGGATGCACTAACTTTCACAGTCATGTCTTTCAGGTAAACGTCGTGTGAAGCAGTACGGGGCCGCGGGGGGCGGCTACTGCGACCTCTTACAGTGTCCGTCGTAACGCAAGGAGTATTTGGGTGTCGATCGGGTCCGTGATTGAAGTCAAGCCGAGCAGCGTGGAGGCACCGCCGACGTTGGTCGTCGTGCCATCGGCTGCAAAGCCGAAGCGGAGCCGCATTGCCGTAGAACTCGGGTGGCTACTTTTCCTCGTGTTCATATACGACTGGCTCCAGGACCTGGCTCCCTTGCGGCGCACCCTGGCCTTCGTGAATGCCCGGGCCCTGTTGTCGTTCGAGATAGGCGCCGGGCTTGACCCTGAAAGAGCCCTTGACCACTGGCTTGCTCATCACGACGTCCTGGCTTTTGTTCTCTCGACCTTCTACTCGAACGGCATTTTCGTCGTCACCTTCGCCTTCGCTGCGTACTTGTGGTGGGCGCGTCCCGACATCTACCGGCCCCTCCGCAATGACCTGGTGTTGACCAACCTCATCGGTTTCGCCGTGTTCTGGGCGTTCCCAGTGGCGCCGCCGCGGATGCTTCCCGGCTACATCGACGTGGTTTCGAAGTCGGGAGGCCTGGGGTCCTGGCACGACTCCCTGATCAAGCACGCCGACCAGTTGGCAGCGATGCCCTCCATGCACATTGGCTACGCCGTCTGGTGTTCGTTGGTGGCCTGGCGATTGGCCCGGAAGCATTCGGCCAAGGTCACGGCCCTGGTGTTCGGGATCGGGTACCCATTGGTTACGGCGCTCGTGGTCATGGCTACTGGCAACCACTACCTGGTGGACGTGCTAGCCGGTGCGGCCTGTGTCGCAATTGCTGTCGTCGCCGTCGAAGTGGCCCCGCGTGCACTGCGACGTTTCGTAGCAGGGAGCGCTGCCGGGTGGACGATGCCGTTCCAGCAAGCAGCATTCCAGCAAGCAGTATTCCAGCAGATGGAGGGCCAGAGGCAGGGAGCCCCGCGCTCGCCGATCGCGCCCTCACGACCGAGCGGTACGCCGCTCCCCTGAGGCTGTGCCGGCCGTCACCGGCAGCCCGGCCGCTTCCCACGCAGCGTAACCGCCCAGAAGGTCCGATACGTCCGGGAACCCCTCCTCGCGCAAAACGGTCGATGCAACGTGGGAGCGGGAACCACTGGCGCAGTAAACGACGACTGGCCTGGTCCGGTCCAAGGCTGCGAGCGACGAAGCAAGGGTAGCGAGGGGGATCTCACGGGCACCCACGATCGTGCCTTGCGCCGTTTCACCCTGGTTGCGCACGTCGACCAGTTGGATGTCCGGGCCGCGGCTTTGAAGCTCGGCGAGCTGTTCAAGCGTTAGGCGCGAGCTCGTCTCGTGGAGCTCAGGCCGGGCTGCTAGGAGGGCAGTTGGCCCCTCGAGTTGCCCGATCACCCGGTCAAGTCCAACTCGGGCGAGCCTGACTTTGGTTTCTAAGGCGCTGGCCGGGTCACCCACAAGCACGATGTCGCGGTCGGGCGGTAACACGTCGCCTGCCCATTCGGCGAACCGCCCCTGCAGCCCGATGTTGACGGCACCGCGGAGGTGGCCGGGTGCGAAGTCAGCGATCTCGCGTGAATCGAGCAGCACCGCTCCGCGCTCTGCGAAGGCGAGCACCTCGTCGGTCCGGAGCAGTCGAGGAGGGCTGTCGTCGAGGAGGGGGTGGAGCTCGCGGTTGCGTTGCGCGTCGAACTCGAAATAGTGCGGTCGCGCCGGTTGGTCTTCGAGGACGACGCTGACAAAGGTGTCCTCGTCCATTGGTCGCAGCGCGTAGTTGGTCCGTCGTTGCTCACCGATGGTGGAACTGGTCTCGCTCGACAGCTGCTTGCCGCACGACGAGCCCGCACCGTGCGCCGGGAAGACGCGCGTCTCATCTGGCAGGGCTAGGAGCTTGCCGTGAAGGGAGTGGTAGAGGCGCCGAGCCAAGGCGTCGGCCGAAAGCTCAGCATCGCTCGAGGCAAGAAGATCCGGGCGGCCTACGTCACCGACGAACAAGGTGTCGCCTGTCAACACACCGAACGGGACCTCGTCGCCGCGATGTTCGTACACAAGGATGCAGATCGATTCCGGGGTGTGCCCCGGAGTGGCGAGGACCTCGAGGTTTACCTCGCCCAGGGACAACCGTTGCCCGTCATGCAAGGGTTCGACCGGGAAGCCGACGTCGGCACCAGCTCCGTAGGAGATGATCGCGCCCGTCCGCGCCGCAAGCTCGAGATGACCCCCGACGAAGTCGGCGTGGATGTGAGTCTCGATGACCCGTTCGACGGTCAGCCCCTCGGCCCTGGCTTCCTCGAGGTAAATCTCGACGTCGCGGCGCGGGTCTACGACCACGGCGCGGCCGGTGGTCTCGTCTCCCACCAGGTAGGACGCGTGGGACAGGCAACCTAGGTAATGCTGCGTCAGGATCATGGCCTCATTCGTCCTCGACGAGGCGCCGCCCGCCGGCTAACTGGGTTGGGGCACGATCCGGATGTAAGGCTTGGGCGATTCCCAGGTACCGAACATCTCCTTGGCCTGATCGTTGGACACTGAGCCCGCGATTATGACGTCCTCGCCTGGATGCCAGTTCACCGGCGTCGAGACCTTGTGCTTGGCCGTCAGTTGGAGCGAGTCGATGACACGGAGCACCTCGTCGAAGTTGCGGCCGGTAGTCATGGGGTAGACGAGGATCAGCTTGACCTTCTTGTCGGGCCCGATCACGAAGACGTTCCGGACCGTCTGATTGTCGGCCGCGGTGCGGTCTGCAGGGTCTCCGCTGACGTTTGCTCCCAACATCCCGTAGGCCTTGGAGACTTCGAAGTCCGCATCGCCGATGATCGGGTAGTTAGGCGCAGTTCCCTGCGTCTCTTCGATGTCTTGGGCCCATCCGGCGTGCTTTGCAACGGGGTCGACTGACAGGCCGATCACCTTCACGCCCCTGCGGTCGAACTCCGGCTTGATCTTGGCCATGTAACCAAGCTCAGTCGTGCAGACGGGTGTGAAGTTCTTCGGGTGCGAGAACAGCACCGCCCACGAGTCTCCGATCCAATCGTGGAACTTGATGGTGCCTTCGGTGGTTTCTGCCTCGAAGTCCGGTGCGGTATCGCCAATTTGTAGTCCCATTGTGGTACTCCTGTCCATGTCGTGTTCTCTCGTCCGGCACACGACGTGCGCCAGCTGAACCCCAGATCGCCCACGATCATACCGTCGCCTGCTTCACTAGCTTCGCTGGCCCCGCTCGCGGCACTGGCCTGATAGGTACTGTGGACCATGGCACAGCGCAACGTGCTCGGTGGCGAGCTGCAGGATTGCGGGAGCCAGCCTCTTACCGGTTTCTACCGTGATGGCTGCTGCACCAGCGGGCCGGAGGACCGAGGTTCCCACACGATCTGTGCCGTTGTCACTGCGGAGTTCCTCGAGCACCAGCGCCGGATCGGCAACGACCTGGTGACCCCGGCGCCGCACTACGGTTTCCCTGGGCTCGTCCCGGGCGACCGGTGGTGTGTCACCGCCATGAACTGGCTGCACGCCTACCGGGACGGGGCGGCATGCTTCGTCGTCCTCAGCTCGACCAACGAGACGGCTCTCGAGATAGTGCCCCGAGCCGCCCTCGAAGAGCATGCGGTCGACGTGCCGTCGAGCCTCGACGGCCTCGAGGGCTGACCCAGAGCACAAATGGGTAGGTTGCTGACATGAGAGCATTCGGTCATCAGATGATAAGGCGCGGGCGCGCGCCTCGCCCTTGGAGGTGGCTGGCAACCACCACCGTCCTGACCAGCACCGTCCTAGGTGCCGGGACGCTGGTCGGCGTCCTGGCCGTGACTGCGGGCCCCGCCTATGCAGACGTTACGACCAGTACCTACACCATTGGCTCCCCGTCGCCCGCTGTGACGAGCGTCACGGCGTCCCCGAGCGGTGCGACGGTTGTGTCATCGACGAACTTCGAGGTCAGCTTCACGGTCAACCCCTCCTTATCGGGGAGCAGTTCAGCGTGGGTAAGTGTCGTGCCCTCCACGTCGCTGGGTTCGACTCCGTCCAACATTGCCCTAGTAGGGAGCTCGTGCGTGCAAGCCGGCACAAGCGGAGGTGCCTTCTCCGCCACGGGCCTGACCATTGACCTGAACGCTTCGTGCAGCCTGAGCAGCGGCACCAAGGCCGAGGTCGACTTCAAGGCCAACGCCCCCGCCTCCCCTGGGACCTTCAGCTTCGCGGTCACGACTTCCAACAACTCGTCATCGGCTACGTCCAACACCATCACGGTGACGGCCGCCGGCCCCGTCCTGACCGCGGCGACATACGCCTTTGGTGCCAATACGACCTACGCGATCAACAATGCCACCGTGGCCAGCCTCACGGCCTCGGGCACAAGCCTGACGCTTACGGCTGCGGCGACCACGGGCACCGAAAAGATCGCCTTTGTGAACAGCGGGACGGGGGCTGGGTACTCAGTGACCGTCACCCCCTCTGGCGGCACGGCCAGCCCTGACACCGTGACAAATGCTTCGGCCACCGGAGCCACGGTGACCCTAACCCTGGCCACAGGGCTAGTAAACGGGGACGCCCTTACCATCACGTCCACCGGGACCAGCCCTGCCCCCAGCGCGACCAGCCAGGCCAACGATATAGCCGTCCAACCTGGCAACGGTACGCCTGAGACCACCAACTCGATCGAGTTCGGTGGTTCCGTGACCGCGCTGTCCGTCGCCCCTTCCTCCCTGGTGGCCGGTGCGTCGGCTACCTACTCGGTCGGGTTCACCGCCAGCGACGCCGTCTCCGCGGGGGGAGACATTCACCTGGCCGAGACGAGTGGCCCGACGAACTTCACGACCGTCACCGGTATCGAGGTGATCGACACCACACAGAACTGGCGGTTCGTCGCCACTGGTGCCGTACTCACTAACGGGGCGGCCACGGTCCCGCTCTCCGACTCGATCAGTGCCGGCGACTCCATCAGCCTGCTCATTGCCGGCGTCACCAACCCGTCCTCAGCGGGGACGATCGGCGATTTTTCGGCGACCACAACAGGGGACCCGGTGGCCGTTGACGCTCCTGCCTACACGATGGCTGTCAACGCAAGCCCGGGTGTGGTGGTCACGGTCAACCCCATAACGACCTCGGTCATTGCTACCTACACGATCGCTAACATCCGCGCCTCGGGGACCCTGACGGGAGGGTCGGGCACCATACAGCTCCAGGCCCCGGCCGGTACCGTCTTCCCGAACAACCCGGCTTATTACAGCATCACAGACGCGACGAGCTCCGGAGGTTCAGGAACGGTCACTGCCGCCCTTAGCGGCGGCGGCACGAGCGCTGTGACTTTCACCGTCCCCAACACGGTCAACTCCGGGGACGCGATAACTCTGACCTTGGCGGACGTACTCAACCCCACCACGGCCAGCGCGTCGGACTCGATCACTATCCACGGTGCCGTGACCGGGCCCGCACCGTCGGCAGCCACGACCACCACCACGGTCCCGCCCACGACGACTACCACCAAGCCGCCCGTCAAGAAGGTCCAACACCCGACGATCGCTGACACCACCTCCAGGGCCGACGTATCCAAGGCGCATCTCGTCCACGTGGAGCTGAAGTGCACCGTTGAGGCCTGCAAAGGGTATATAACCCTCACTGATGTCTCCACGGTCGTGGGGTCCCAGCACTACAGCCTCCGCGCCGGCGTGAAGGGCATCGTTGTGGTCCACCTGCGGGCCAAGGGGATCCTCTTCCTTGCCGGTGCCAAGAACCACACAATCAAAGTGACCGCCAAAGTCACGGTCACCGGCGGCAAGACCGAGAAGGAGAGGACGACCCTGGTCGCCTAGACGCTTCTCACGACATGTAGGCGACTACGACATGGAGGCGGCGAACTGGCGAGCTGCCCACTCGAGGTCGTCCAGCATTGTTCGCACAGGCACCTGGTCCGCGATCGCCTCCCGGGTCGCGGCCCAGACCTGGCGAACAGGCTGCTCGCCCTTCACTCGCCGGACGACGACTCCCGAGTGAGCGGCCGCCCCCAGCGCCAGAAGAGGGATGAGGGCCACGCCAAGACCGGCAGCCACGAAGCCCTGCGCTGTCGGGTACTCATCAGCCTCCAGGCCGTAGCAAGGCTCAAAGCCGGCCCGAAGACAAGCTTCGCTGACGACCTGCTGACAATAACCCGGGCACGAGTTGACGCCGATCCACCGCTCACCGGCTAGGGCTCCGAGGTCGACCGTGCGACGCGCAGCGAAGCGGTGCCCGCGGGGGATCACCATGCGGAAGGGGTCGGCAAGCAAGTGCCGGCGTGTGAGCCCATCAGACGGAGCGTGCCCGGGCGCGAACGTCTCTACAACGACCGCGACGTCGATCGTGCCGGCGTGCAAGCCGGTGATCGCTTCATCGAGCTCGACCACTGTGACGTCGAGCGCTACCTCGGGCAGGTGACGCTGGAAGGCAGCCAGCGCCGGTGGTACGAGTGACGACCCAGCGGTCGGGAACGTACCGACGCGGACCCGGCCGCCGCGACCGGCCCGGAGCGCAGCGAGCGCCTCCTCGGCTTGTTGGACGGTCGCGAGGACCCGTCCTGCATGCTCGCAAAGCAGCAATGCAGCGTCGGTGGGCCTGATGCCACGACCGGCCCTCTCCAGCAGCACGGTCCCTGTCTCCCGTTCCAGTGCCGTGATGCTCTGGCTAACCGCCGAAGGAGTGTAGTTGAGGTACGCCGCGGCACCAGATACCGACCCGCTTTCAACAACGGCCTTTAGGACCCTTAGACGGCGCACATCGATCATCTGGTAGTTAAGTTACACTAAAGGAGAGTTAAGAACTCGTCTGTATTACTTAACTGTTGGTGGGCCAGGATGGAGCTATGACCTGGTTCCTGGTTCCTCTTGCAGTCATTGTTCTGTTGGCAGTGCCATTTTTCGCGGCTGACAGCCGCGATGGCGCCGACTGGAAGCCCGTCGCTCTGAGGGGACCGGCGCGCGGCACTCGTCGCGGCCGGCCTTTCTCCAAGTCCCCAGGGGCATTGTTTGTCCGAGCGGTCGTGTCGAGAGCTCTAGCCTCGCATCGCTCCATGAAACGACCAAGAACGAGCGATTGCACAAGCTCTAGCCCAAAGATCGCCGCAGCGTTGATTGATCACGCGGCAGAGGGCTAAATGTCAGGTGACGGTCGGAGGCTCGAAATCCGCCCTACGGGCCACAAGGTCCCACTCCGCCCATTCCGCCAGTCGGTGCCGGTATACCTCCGGCGCCACATCGGCGGCGCGCTGGCCGAGCAATAGGCGCAGCGGTGGGTGCTCGCTATTGAGCACCGCCAGCAGCGCCTGTGCCGCACGAGCAGGGTCACCTGGTTGGGTGAAGGCATTTTCGCCGGACAACATACTTCGCCGCTCGGCGAGGACGTCGTCGTAGGCAGCCATCGGCTCGGCGCGCTCCATGCTGGTGCCGTTCCAGTCGGAACGGAACGGCCCGGGTTCCAGGATGGTCACCTTGATCCCAAAGCCTTCGACTTCTAGGGAGAGCGCCTCGCTGATACCCTCAACCGCCCACTTAGAAGCGTTGTACCCGCCCAAATTTGACGGGGCGTTTACCCCGGCGAGGCTCGAGAGCTGGAATATATGACCGCTTCTCTGAGCTCGCATATAGGGCAGGACCGCCTGGGTACACCAGAGAAGCCCGAAGAAGTTCACGTCGAACTGACGCCGTACTCGCGCCTCGTCGAGTTCCTCCACTGCGCCGGATAGGCCATAACCGGCATTGTTCACAAGGACATCTACCCTGCCAAAGTGTTCGACGCCAGCCGCGACGGCGTCGTTGACTGCGGCACGGTCCTTGACGTCAAGTACCAGAGGGAACACGGCACTGCCATAGGCCGAGACCAGGCCCCCGAGCGCCTCGTGCGTTCGAGCGGTCGCGATCACCGAGTCCCCAGCGCCAACGGCCGCTTGGGTGAAGGCTTGCCCGAGCCCGCGCCCAGCGCCGGTGATAAGCCATACACGCGTCATTTCCGGCACCCACCTTTCGATCCCGGCATTTTTGGCAGACGGAATAGAGATCATCGCCGCGAAGAGGCACCCTGTCAAGGCAAAGCCCGGCCTCAGGCAGCACTAATGTGCACGCGCTGCCGTGACAGTGCGGGGTGTGGCTCCACGAGGTACGAGAGCCGACGATGAGGCTGGCTGCTACGCTGATAACGGCTCGTGTTCTTGTCCTCCCTCCGAAAGGTCCATCAATGACTCGCGTTCGCTTACGCCTCGGCGCAATCGTGTTTGGTTGTGTGGTGACCACATTCGGTATCCCGGCGGTACCGGCGACGGCTGCGACACTGGTCAACGGCGTGCCGACGCGGTCGTGCAACGACACTTGGAAGAGCGCCGTAAGTGGAGCCTGGAGTGGGAGCGCCAACTGGACCGCCGGTGTCCCGGCGGCCACCAGCGATGTCTGCATCACGGTCCCTGGCACCTACACCGTGACGCTGGCGCCCTGGAGCGTAGGCACCGCGGATCCCAATCACAACGGCGCCGCCGTAGGTTCTCTGACTCTTGGCGGGGCAAGCGGGACGGGCACGCAAACCCTCGATATTGCCGGGCAGGGCAGCACGTCGAACAGCAATGAACAGCTCAGCACGGTCTTTTTAAACGTCGCTGCCACGAGCGTAATCACCGCTCATGGCCGCCTCGTTCTTGATTCGACCGATGGCGGTTCAACGCTGCCGGGGAACCCCTCCGGCGGTTACGCAGCTGTGACCGGGGCAAAAATCCTCAACTACGGGCGCATCGATACCGACGTGCAGGACCCCCGGAACAAGGACGCGAACTACACGCAGTTCGAAGCCCCGCTCACCAACGAGAAACGGGCGAGCATCCACGACAACTCGGGGCAGCTCCAGGCGACGGCGGTCACAAACTACGGCGCCTTCACGGTCGCGCCGAGCGCCTCGCTGACCATCGTGCCGGGGTCCTTCGCGACCGCCGCCGGCTTTGCCAACAATGGGCAGTTCACAAACGACGGGGCAGTCACGGTCGACCAGGGCTCAGGCCCCACAACGTGGGCACAGGCCGGTGGCCCGATCAGGGGCCACGAGATCGTCCTGCAAAACGGGGCGACGCTCATCGATAAATCGGGAGCCGGTCGCTTTCTCGTGAACTCCGTAGGTGCTCAACTGCGGGGCACGATCCCCGCGGGTCAAAGGATCACTGTGGTCGGGGCAGCCTACAACTCTGCTGGGGACGCCTACAACGGCACCACGCTGGGATTGGGCAACACCATCGTCACCAATGACGGCACGCTTGTGCTCGACGCGCAAGGGTCAGGCAAGACGAGCGGTGGTCCGGCGACCGTCACGAGTGGCACGATCCGGAACAATGGCACCATCGTGGCTGAGGTCCAGGACCCGGCGTGGACAGTTCAACTCCAAGCAGGGATTGCCAACCAACACAAGGGTGCATTGACACTGACGGGCGGCACGCTTACAGATAGCGGTGGCGCGGTGACCAACGACGGGACCGTGACATTGGGCCAAGCAACGACGTTCCTTCTTCAAGAAGCTGCAACATTCGCCAACAAGAGCGACGGAACGATCGTGACGGATATCGCCAATGTGAAAAGGCTCGGACAGTTCACCCTTGCCGGCCCCTGTTGTTCCGGACCGGGGATGTTCACCGCCGGTGGCAGCCTTCTCCCCGAGCTCTCCGGCGGGCACAAACCCGCGGCCAACACGGATTTCCAGCTGTTCCTGCTCTCGGGCGGCAAGTTCAGCGGCCGCTTCAGTCGTCTTGGCAGCGGTTTCACAGCTGACTATGGCCACGAGTCAGCGAGCCCCCCGTTCGTCGGTGTCATCTATCGCCACTTGTCATAGGGCCGGCCCGTCGTAGCGGCGGGAGGCCATTGGTCGACGCGAGGCAACTACGATTGCGTAGTTCAGCGTCGCCGAGGGGATGACTAAGTGGGACGGTTCTTCCGGGTCGTCGGGGTTGTCGTGACCAACGGGACCATGGCCCGGGTATTGGGCGCGTTCGGGTTGTTCGTGGTGGCGGAGTACGCGGTCTGGATCGGGATGCTGGTTTACGCGTTTCACCACGGCGGCGCGACGGCCTCGGGTCTCGTGGCAATGGCGCAATTGGTCCCAGGCATCCTGATAGCTCCACCCCTGGCGGCGGTCGCCGACCGTCGCTCACCGACACTTCTATTGGCTGTCGGCTACGTTGCCCAAGTCGTGGCGATGGCTGGGGTGGCCCTCGCGCTCTTCGTTGGTGCCCCTCCGTTGGTGGCATACGCGTTCGCTGTTGTCGCCAGCACGGCCATGTGTGCCACCCGACCAGCACAGTCCGCCGTCCTCCCGTCAACGGCCCGGGTGGCCCAGGAGCTTACCGCCGCTAATGTCATCGCGGGCTGGGCCGAAAACTTCGGGATCGTGTTTTCGGCGGTCATAGCCGCGATCTTCTTGAAGATAGGCAAGATCGACTTGCTGTTCGCCTTGTGCGCCGCCTTTGTGGGGATCGCCGCCATCCTCGTCGCTCCGGTGCGGGTGTCGGGGATCGCACTGACGGACGACGAAGACGACCAGCCCGGGCTACACGGTCTCTTCGAGGGTCTCGTCGAGGTCACCAGGGATGACCGTGCCAGGGTTGCTCACTGGTCTCCTCACTGCGCAGTACGTCGTCGTAGGCGCGCTGGACGTGTTGTTCGTCGTGCTGGCCGTCGGCGTGCTCCACCAGGGCCAGGCATGGGTTGGTTACCTCAATGCGGCCTACGGGATCGGAGCCGTGGCTGCGGGCGTCCTTACGGCCCATCTGCTGGGTTGGAGGCTCAGCCAAGTTATCGGGACATCCGTCCTTGTCCTTGGGGCCGGCCTGGCCCTCACAGGTTTCTTCCATCAAGCCGTCATCGTCCTCCTCCTGATCGGGGTGGTCGGTGCCGGCCGGGCCGTACTGTTCGTAGCAGCCAGCACTTTGCTCCAGCGGGTCGTGCCGGCCCAAGTGGTCGGACGCGTCTTCGGCGTAGTGGAGGGCCTCTCCAATCTCGGGCTGGCGGTGGGGTCACTTCTGCCCGCGTTGCTCATCTACCTCGGTGGAGACCGGCTAGCTGTGGTCGTCGTAGGTGGCCTCTTGCCCGCGGCGGCGGTCCTAGGTGTGGGGGCCCTGCGCCGGCTCGATAAGGGCAGGACTGTACCGCTCGTGGAGGTCGCACTGTTGCGTTCCCTGCCACATTTTGCCGATCTGCCCGGGCCGGGGCTGGAGACATTGGCGGGGGAACTTGAGTGCGTCCGGGTGCTCCCTGGAGAAGTGGTCATTAGGCAGGGGGAAGAGGGGGACAGGTTTTACGCCATCGCCCATGGGGAAGTCGCGGTTTCGGTTGATGGTCACCCTGTGACGACGCTGGGCCGCGGGGAGGGTTTCGGGGAGGTAGCCCTCCTACGGAGCTCACCTCGAAATGCGACGGTTACCGCTATCGGGCCCGTCACTCTTTTCGCCTTGGGTGCAGCGAGCTTCTTGGCCGTAGTGGGTGGGCACGCCGCGACCCGCCATCGGGCAGAGGATATCGCAGCCCGGAGGGACAACGCCGAGCCCAAAACCTACCACGTGGAGCCCAAAATCCAGAACGTGGAGCCCAAAACCCAGAACGTGGAGCCCATAATCGAGATCGCCGAGCCCAAAGCCCACAACGCCGAGGCCTAAGGAGTTGACCATCGGCGCCCCGTGAGCAAGTCTGGTGACGATGGCACCTTCAATGCTTTACCGGCAGTTGGGCGCATCAGGACTGAGGGTGTCCTGCCTCGCTCTCGGGACCGCTTCCTTCGGCGTGAGCGACTCGGGGGCAAAGTCTGGCGCCGTTGACGTAGCGGCCGGCCAACGCCAAGTCGATATGGCACTCGACGCCGGCGTCAACTTCATCGACACCGCCGATGCTTATGGCGCGGGCGCGTCAGAAACAGTGCTCAGCCAGGTATTGCAAGGACGTCGCGACCGGGTGGTATTGGCCACCAAGGCTCGCTTCCCCACGGGCAACGGCCCGAACGACGCCGGTTCGTCGCGCCACCACTTGGTCCAAGCTTGTGAGGCCAGCTTGCGGCGGCTGCGGACCGAGCACGTCGACCTGTACCAGCTCCATGAATGGGACGGTCAAACGCCGCTGGAAGAAACGCTTTCGGCTCTTGACCTCCTGGTGAGCAGCGGCAAGGTGCGGTATGTCGGTTGTTCGAACTTTGCCGGATGGCAGGTCATGAAGGCCCTGGGAGTGGCCGCTAGGGATGGTCGGCCCCGGTTTGTGAGCAACCAGGTTTACCTTTCATTGCTTGAACGATCGGCTGAGTACGACATAGTCCCTACCGCGCTCGACCAGGGCCTCGGCCTGTTGATCTGGAGCCCTCTGGCCGGCGGCCTATTGTCGGGCAAGTTCCGGCGGGGTCAGCCCGAGCCGGAGGGCGCCCGTCACTCCGGGGGGTGGAGTGAGCCCCCGCTAGACGACCGTGAGCGGCTCTACGACATCGTCGAACTATTGGCCGAGATCGGCGCTGGGCATGGTGTTAGCGCCGCTCGTGTTGCCTTGGCCTGGCTCGTCACCCGGCCCGCGGTGACGAGCGTCATAGTGGCGGCGCGGACGGGAGCGCAACTGGAGGACAACCTGGCGGCCGCCTCATTAGTGCTTTCTGAGGAGGAACAGGGCCGCCTCGAGCTCGCGACCCGGCCGCCACTGGTCTACCCTTACTGGCATCAATCCTGGTACGCCAAGGACCGGCTCAGCGAGGCCGACCTGTCACTGATCGGGCCATACCTGCACGACTAGGGCTCGCGCACGGAGCATTGATCCGAGCCGACCTGACAGGCAAAAAGCCCCGTACCACCGCTGAAAAAGGGACTTTTCGTCGTTTTCGTGCCCGGTCCCGATGTCACCGCCTAGGCGTGTTACGACGGAGCGTTGGCGAGGTACAACTTGCCTGGCAGGAAGATGAGCCAGCGGATCTTATAGCGGAGCGACACAACCGCGCCGGGATCGACTATCACATCTAGCGCTGCCCGTTGAACGGGGAGAAACCAGTACCACTTCCAGCACACCGAGACGCGGTGGCTGCCGGGCGCGACTGGCAGCATCTGGTCACCCCAGGTCCCCTTGGTTGTCACTCCGTCGATCTCAACGACAAGCGGTTGGATCGTCACCAAGAACCACCAGATCGCTTGTTTTGCATTGAGCCTAATACCGGTCGGCTGTGCGGACATCAGTCCCTCGTTTCGTGGCACTTGCGCACCCGCGGTGCAGACGACTTTCTAGCAGAGAAAACTCGACGGTGGGTTGGATCTCAGACCTACCTGAGCGTCAGTGACGGAGCGATTGTGGCAGCCCGAACAACGGGAGCACTTCCTTGTCGAAGCCCGTTATGGCGGAGATCCGGTCGCCGGCAAGGGTGAGGACGAGGAGGCTTGTGCCTTGGCGGATGTCGGTAGAGGTGCGAAGGAAAGCCCCGAATGCCAGCTGACCGTTTGCCCGCGTCGCCGGCACCAGGTCATATGCGTGCCGGCCCTCGGCGAAGATGCTTGCGAAGAATTGGGCCACGATGTCGCGACCTTGGAATTCGAGGGGGACCGGTGGCATCGAGATCAAGACATCGTCGGTGAGCAATGCGACCAACGCCTCGACATCGCCGGACTCATACGAGGCGACGAACCTTTCCACGAGCGCACGCTCGGTGGGCGAGCCGGGGACAGGCGCCTGACCGGTGCCCGTCGGAGGCATTAGGTGCTGAAGGTTGGCCCGGGCCCGCTTCAGGGCGCTGTTGACCGAATCGACCGTCGTGTCAAGCATGTCGCCCACCTCGTCGGCGTGGTACCCGAGCACGTCGCGCAGGATGAGCACGGCCAGCTGACGAGGGGGCAGTGCTTGCAGTGCGGTCACGAAAGTCAGGGAGATGGCTTCGGTCTGTTCGTAGCGGGCCTCCGGGCCGAGCGGCGCGTCGAACGCACCAGTCAGGAGGGAGTCGGGGTACGGCTCGAGCCACGTGATTTCGCCGCGGCGCGTCGGCTCGGGAGGTTCAACCTCGGGCATTCCCCACTCCCTGGCCGGACGTCTCTTGGCTGAGCGAAGTGTGTTGAGGCATCGGTTGGTGGCAATCCGGTAGAGCCACGTGCGAAACGATGCGCGACCCTCGTACCCACCGATGCCCTGCCAGGCAGCCAAGAAGGTGTCCTGAAGGGCGTCTTCGGCGTCCTGGAAGGATCCGAGCATCCGGTAACAGTGAACCTGGAGCTCTCGACGGTACGGCTCGGTCAGCTCCCGGAACGCGTCCCCGTCCCCGGCTTGTGCCCTGTCGGTCAGGTCCGTTGTCACCGCTCTATCCTCTCCTCATTTTCGTGGTTCGTGTCGTTGTCCTCGAGTACCGACACCGACCGAGTGGCGAACTGGGCGGCACGGGCTCCGCCCAGTTCCGCGTCCTAGCGGTGTCTGCCTCCTTGACGGTTCGGACAATCCGAGCGTCGGGGCCTGGGTGCCCCCAAGAATGAGGAGGATGTCATGACAATTGAGGACAAGACAGTTCTGGTGACCGGAGCTAGTCGGGGCATCGGGCGGGCGCTGGTCGAGGAAGCTCTGCGCCGCGGTGCGAAGCGCGTTTATGCCGGTACGCGCGGACAGTTGGCCCACTCGGACGCGCGGGTTGTTCCCGTTGCCCTCGACGTCACCGACGCGGCGCAGATCGAAGCGGCTGTCGAGCACATCGGGTCGCTCGACTACCTCATCAACAACGCCGGCGTGGCGCTTTACGACGACTTGAGCGACAGGTCCGTCCTCGAACAGCACCTCGCGGTCAACCTCTTCGGCACCTACGGCGTGACCCAGGCGTTCCTACCGTTGCTGGCTCGCTCTCGGGGAGCGATCGTCAACAACGTGTCGATGATGGCCTTCGCCCCGTTGCCGTTCACCCCGGCCTACGCGATTTCCAAGGCAGCCACTTTCAATTTCACGCAATCGCTTCGTGCCCTCTTGGCCGGGCGGGGCGTGAGGGTCCATGCAGTCTTGACGGGCCCTACGGACACCGACATGACTCGAGGCTTCGATATCCCGAAGGCTTCTCCGGAGTCGGTTGCACGAGCCATCTTCGACGGCGTGGAACAGGGCGAGGAGGACATCTTCCCCGATCCGTTGTCAGCGTTGCTGTCAGAAAGCTGGCGCAATGGCCCGGCCAAGGCGTTCGAGCACGAGTATGCGGCGCTGGTCGGAGCAGAGCCGGTCGCATCGTAAGCAGGGCCCAAACTCACAACTACTCAAACTGGAGAGGATCATGAACGATTTCACCGCAACCTTCACTGTCGAGCAAACTCCCGAGGAAGTCTTCGCCGCCGTCAATAATGTCCGCGGATGGTGGTCAGGGGAGATCGAGGGCAGCACCGACAAGCTCGGTGACGTGTGGACCTACCGGTTCCAGGACATCCACTGCTCCAAGCAGGAGATCACAGAGCTCGTCCCTGGTCAACGAGTCGCTTGGCACGTCTTGGACGGCTTTCTGAACTTCACGGAAGACAAGACCGAGTGGACGGGCACCGACATCGCGTTCGATATCTCCCGGCACGGCGATCGTACGGAGGTCCGGTTCACCCACATCGGTCTCGTTCCTGAATTCGAGTGCTTCGACAACTGTTCAAACGCTTGGGGTTTCTACATCAAGGGCAGCTTGCGGCACCTCATCTCGACCGGTCAGGGACAGCCCAACGAGAAGGAACCCGGGTCGACGGCCATCGACGTGGGGAACCACCGGGTCATGTGAGCAACTCAGCGCGACCGGGTCCCCGTTTGTGCCCGGAGCGCGGCCGAGGCTCCCGGACGAACGCCGGCACCGCGCTGGCAGAAGGGACAGTTCGTGATCGAGAGGACGCGCAGCGCCCGGTCTCGTCGGCCGTTATCGATTGTTGTAGCTGTACTGCTGACCGCCACCCTCACGGTTGGGAACGTCGGCGCCGCCGTTGCCCAGGCTTCGGGCATCCAGTACACCCCTCAGACGGTCGTGGTGCCCGCCGCAACTGTGGCGTCTAGTCTGCGCTCCGTCAGCGGTGGTGGGTCCGTCTACACGTTCTCCTCCCGCGCTGGCGTTCTAGGAGAGCTCAAGGCCGGGAGCGTCATGCTCCTCCAGGGCACGACGGTGCGCCTGGTGACCAGCACAGCACAACAGCCCTCGGGGTTCGTTGTCACCACCACACCTGCTTCCATTACCGATCTGATCTCAAACGGCACGCTGTCGTGGGACAGCCCGGTGAACTTCGCCAACGCCCATAGCTTGCAGGGCTCAGGTGTGCCCACCGACGGTGCCCGACAGCCCGCTTTGGTGGTGCGGCATCACGTCTC
>Ga0182024_10012692_pt1 | contig 16618 bp, 15 predicted proteins | sample P32metaG_FD_120480 | JGI IMG/M metagenome (GOLD analysis project Ga0182024, IMG submission 120480) | Permafrost microbial communities from Stordalen Mire, Sweden - P3-2 metaG (Illumina Assembly) | ecosystem: Environmental > Terrestrial > Soil > Wetlands > Permafrost | place: Sweden: Stordalen... | reverse complement strand
TCTTGTTGAGAAATGGCCCATGAGCTTGACATTAATATAAATAGAGTAGCAATTGAACTCAGAAGAATCTTCATAAATGGCCTCCCTTTGATAGTTCTATTATATCAAATACCCTGGTAAGAAAGGTGTTAGGTGACCTTTTTCAGCCCAACCCCATTGCTGTTCGCTATCGAATCAAGTAGCATTTGATCAAATAATCACGCAAGTGATCAAACTTACACCAAATGAGAAAATAACTGATGTTTAGAGAATTATTAAGCCTAGATTCAAGAGATGCTTTAAGAGCGCAATCTCACAAACTGGCTCGTAGCATTAATCAATTACAGGACCCAAAATTGGATGGGGCGAATTTACCCACTAAGGCTACCACTATTAGTACGTCCGATTTTCTAGCTTCTATAAATCAAAATATTGCAGATGGCCTTGAAACCTATGGTGGATCGAAGGAGATGCAAAAAGCAATCTTTAAGTCTGCCAAAAAAACGCTATTGAATACTCGTTACATGCTTGCCAAAAAAGGTGGCAATCCAGCATTAATTAACTATGGAATTAAGTTAGCTACCCAAATGTATTTTCAGATGTTAACGCTTACGCGTTCTGAATCATTAGCTACTGAAGTAATCTCTGAGTTTTTTTCAATTGATAATATAGAAAAGATTTTTACTAATGAAACTAATTTGAATGCAGCAATTGCAAAATTAACAATCGCCGCGCATGTTTATATTCAAACAGTAGATAGCATCATTAATGAGCAATTTGCCAAGCCAGATAACAAACCAAAAATTGTTTTAAAACCAGAAAATTATAAAGATATTAATTGGATAGTTGCCAAAGTAAAAAATGCGGTAACTTATACCGCTATTGTAGATAGAATTCCTGAAGATAATGAAAGACTATTAGATAAAATTAAATTACGAGCAATGGGATTTGACAGGTATTATGACCCTAATGAATTTGTGGAAGACAATTATGATGCTTCACGGCTATTTATAGTTGATAAAACAACAGCAACCAATGCTAAACGAGCTGCGCGCGCGGTAACCGAATTAACTTTAGAAAGCTATGGTAGTTTTGATGATAAGCAATTAAATTTAGCAGTTAAAATTGTGGGATTTAATTTGGTTGCAGCTATCCATATAGCATTACTACAATCGGGTTTCACTGAATCCCAAGCTAAAGATTTCGCTAATGAATCATCTCAGAATTATTTAAATAAAATTAATGGAATAGATTTTAAATTTACTTCGAGCTTACCTGATAAAATCACTCAGATGAAGGTTAAAAAACATGATGAATGGACCAAAGAGGTAACGCGATTACGTTATCTTTATAATATTTTACAGCTTCATGAGGTAGAAATTATAAAAAAGAAATTTTTAGATGAAATGAAAAAGGAGGGAATAACTAGAAATCTAGAACCAGAATTCAATCGTTTTATAGAACTTATAGCTCTAGAAAGTGGAAAACCTGAAAAAGCATTTGAATTTCTCGAGAATTTACCAAAGAAACAAGTATATATTCAACATAAGCTGAAAGCTCTAAAACCTGAAATTGCAAAATATATACCAATAAATGATTTGAAACCCAATAATGCAGAAGAAAAAATGGTTGAGGATTTAGAAAAATCAGTTGAAGCATATTGGATAATGAATCAACAAAAGCTCATTTTTTTGCGAGGTGTAGTCAAAGCAGTTTTAAATGAAACAGCTAATAAAGCCGTCATGTTTGGAACTCAACCAACTTGTAATTCATCCACAAAAATTATAAATTTTTTAGCGCAGCAACAAGAGTACGCTAAAGAACAACAGGCAGACGAGATAATCGAACTTTGTATTATAGTATATGAAACTGCTTATGGCGGAAAATATAATTTGGAATTTATTTGTGATGAAGCCACTCGTAGAATTGCAAAATTTTATTTAAATGGTAATAGCAAAACTCAAGCCTTAGCTCAACTCGATAATACTATTAACCAAATAGTAAATGATGAAGCCACCAAACTGGCAAAAAAAAGCATTCAAGATAATTTTGTTCCAGACATGGAAAAATCTGCTCCCAAGGAATTTTCTAAATTAATTAAAGTTTGGAAAGACCAATATAACATTTCAGCCAATTTAAAACCAGTTTCAGGAAGTAGTTTCAATGGAGAGCTCTACATTGCAAGTGCATCAAGTGTTTTAGAGGCTTCACGAACTCCACCAAATCAAATTAATAATAGTAAACCCCAAGAATTTATAGCGAATTATAAAAAAGATCTAGACGCTAATATTTTATCTAGTCATCCCGAAGATGTGGCAGAGATTGAAAAAGCTATAACTGATAAAGTCACTGCTAAACTTGGCGACGATGCTTGTGCTACCAAAATAATTTTTGATGTTAAAACTGAACTTTTGAAGTTCTATATCAAAGATACCACTTCCAAACTAGGCATACTTGAAAATATTGATGACACTATTGATCAAAAGATTTCAACAATTTGCAAAGATTTAGCGATTGAGGCTGCAATTAATCATCCAGAGTTAAAAGATTTGCGTGAAGAGGCCACTCCTTTATTTGTTGATCTCGTAAATTTAATTAAAATTGAATATTTAAATTTAGCTAATAATGGCAGTAAATTTGCTTTAGCTTTAGAAAATGTAATTGTTGGTTTTATTAAGAAAAATCAAGATTATTTTAATTTAAGAAAAACTCTTTCTGCCATGGGAACTGCTATAGCAGGGCCGGGACATATTAGTGGAAAAATGATTAACCGTTCAATGGAAAAAGTTATCGAATCCTTTATCTGTGGTGCTACTAAAGAACAAGCAGAAATACAATTTAATGCATTATTACAACTTGAGATTAAAGGTTTTTGTAAAAATATTGCTACGAGTATGACTTATAATGACCCTAACATTGAACCAATTGCAAAACAAAACCCATCTGTAAAAGATGATTTGCAAAAAATGTATGAGGATAATTATAAAGCTATATTTGGTAATGAAGGTTATGGTAATGAGAAACTACAAAATGAGCTCATAAAAAACCTTATTGCTCAATATAAAGGAACCAGAATAAAGCTAGCAAAATAAGACTAAAGTTTTATGAATTAAATCAGATTTTCTTGGTGCTTGCATTTTAATTTTAACTGATTGGATATAGTTTTCTATTGTTCTATGTGATAAATACAACATCCTGGAAATTTCTTTAGCTGTTTTACCGTAAACATAAAGTTCCAAACAATTTAATTCCCGTTTGGAAAGTTTAAATTTATTGGTTAAATATTTTTTTTGATAGTCAGAAAACTCAGTTGGCAGCACAGATGGTTTTGTTGGGTGTTGGTAACTTGAACTTAACATTCCTAGTTTAGCGATATGGGATAACGATTCATCTAGAGAATTTTTTCCTAGGATGATTGAACAAACCAATAATCCGTTAATTTTGTCGTCATTGTTATACTATGGCATGCGAATTGATAAACAATTAAATTCAAATTTATTATTATGCAGAGCTTTCTCTTCTGCTATTTGATAAAAATTTACAGCGTTTGGTAACGCTTTCTGTAGTTTCCAGGGAAATAGGAAAAGGTAGAGCTAAGATTATGGATAAGCTGTGTCCTACTTCCCAGCCTAAATTTGATGCTAGCATTTCAGGACGAACAAGTTTTATACCATTGTTGAAGCGATATACTCTTAAGTCATCACTGGTATCTATTGCATGAGTTTTAAAATGCATAGTAAAACTATTTGGAAATTACGGTAATTAAGTGGCCAAATTATAGATAAGCGTTTTCCACTTGTACAGCATTAAAAGTTTGGCTAAGTTCCTTGCAAATAACGGTTTGGCGATAGCACACGTATCTGACACTTGATTACTTTACTTTCCTATATAACGTTCCATCATAATACATATACTTTTTACCATTCTTTGATTCAATCAATCCAATTTTTGAATTTGGTTCCCCGTCTTTACCTTTTGCCCGGTAATTTCCATTAACAAAAATTAAGTCATATTTTATTTCTGTGGGATTTCTAATAATTATGAAGTGATCGCCTACCACAAATAGAGTTTCTAATTCTTTTTCATTGATTCTTACTCGCTGATATTTGCCTTGATATTCAATGGGTATTGTTTTTGCAGGATATTTAGGGTGGGGCGTGTGCACACAATCCTCATATAATTTTTCTGAATAATGAGGCACTAAATCAAAGTTTTCGTAACCAAATAAATTATAGATATCATAAGCTCGTTCTTCATCATTGGTTGTAGTTAAGTAGCCTTTTTGTAATTTGGTTGAATATGCCCAAATATTGGTGCCACTATAAGAAAGTCCTTCGTATCCATAAAGGATATCATCGCCATGTTCTCTTATTTCTACGGTTAGTCCTTCCATTATACGATTAGAAGCTGCCCGGCCATTTTTGGGCTCAACCATATATTGAAAAATCAAATTATGAATAAGTTGTTCCAATAGGTTTTTCATATCATTTAAGTTGGTGAAGAATCCATTGGAATAACCAAAATATCCATGATCCAAAATAGCAATTGAGGGATAGTCATAAAGATCAGAAAGATCTTGGACGTAAGCTTCTGGAATCCGCGTTCTTGAAAAAGAACTATTTTTTAAAGAAAACTTTTGAATTATAAATTTGCTATAGAGATCTTCAATTTTCAGCTGATAAATTTTTTCAACAATATATCCTAAAAAAATAATTGATATTTCCGAATAGTGGAATTTACATTCATCTTTATGCACACGGGTAATGTTATTTTTACAACGAGCAAGTAAAGTTTTTTCATCCATTATGGTGTGATGTTTAAATGGCTGGCCATCTTCTACTTGATTTAATTCATGTTGATCCACATTGAATGTATAAGGAAGTCCAGAATAAAAAGTACATAAATCGCGAATGGTAAATTGGCTGCCAATTATTTTTTCAAATAGCTGTAAGAAATTTTTGGAATCTGGTGTAACACAGAGTCTATCTAGAAAGTCCATATCATCTAAAATGTTATCTAGATCATATTGTTCAGAAAAATGGGACAAGCACACAAAAGTAGTTAATGTTTTGGTAAATGAACCACTGCAATAGATTCGCTCTTTATCAACATCCCCGACAATTTCAAATTCCATACCAATACATTCCATTGTTTTTAAGCCAGTATGTTAAATAAATGTCAAATTGAAATGACAAATATAGGAAACTTATCTAAACTTAAGCTAGTTTGTAATAAGTTACCATAAGATTTGTATAATTGGCTAGGAACCGCTATGTTTCATTGTTATGAACAAAATCCAAACCCATCTAAGTTGAAACAAATACTGTCTGATAAATCTAAGCTAATGAGATTAGCTAGAGAAGATAGGATGACAGAAACTCATGCTCAGGATATTGTTGATTATTTGGTATCAGCATATAAACATCGAGATAAAAGTATTTTACCGATAGAAATTATCCATTTTCTTCAATATTTAATGAAGAGTGCTGTAAATCCTGACATTGCCTTAATTCTTGGGTCTGGTATAGCTTTTTATCTAAATATGAAAGTGAACCCTCACGATATTGTTTTTATCATAGAACATAAGCATTCTAAAAATTTAATTAAAGGGTTAGATTGTTTAACTTTTTCTACAGAAGAAGATTTGCCAGAAGCAAAGGATGGGATTGTTCAAGCTAATATTATCCATTTATTACCAGGTTTTACTAGAGAAGAAATTGAAAAGATTAAAGCTGATCATCAGGAAAAGGATGATTGTTCTGTCGATATACTTCCTGATAACAAAACTCATGCTAAGAAATTTAAAATGTTGCACCCTATATCAATTAAAGCGATAAATGTTTCTGATCATAAAGTAAATTTAGAAGAGATCTATACGCAACTAATGAAACAATCTTCAGCTAAATTAATGCATGATATGATAAGAGAAGTTTGTGAGTCTCATGTTAAAGAAAAACCTTCAATTTTGCAGAGGATTTCGTTATATAGTGCTACTAAACCTAAGTCAAAGATAGCAGATCCATTTGAAAATTATTCATTAAAATTTAATTGATGTTGCGGTAAGGCCTCATATTCGAGGCCTTACTACAACAGCTTCTTGTTTCGCTAGTTGAGCTTTTTTAGCTTTTTCAATCATTGCTGGTATGCCATCACATAATGAATTAATCACAGTTTGATGGTAGGGCGCTGGCGAAAAATCTTCATTGAAATTTCTGGCTTTAATTGATCTATCAATAGGGCAAGCGCCGAAAGTCTCCATTGCAAATTTAGCAGTGGATCCATCTACCACATATCCATCTAACCCTTGTTTTGGAGCTCGAACAACTTTACCCGTATAAAGATCACGGCAGTTAGAGGCAAACAACCATTGATGTTTATTTTCCATTTGACCACAATGCATTTCTATAAATTGAATTGATTGATCTGAAATATCAGAGTCTTTTTCTTCTCTAGGTATTTCAAACGCGAGTTTGACATCAATATCTGGCGGTGGAACTACAATTCCTGCTTTTTCCGCTTTAATAATAGTTAGTAATAATTCCATGGTGTCGCTCATGGTGCGCGACGGAATAATGTCTTCAGCTGTTATCATCCGTTCTTTATTGCGGAAAGGAAATGGTTTACCAATTAATTTTACGGCATCTTCAAAATCAATTAGCTTGCCATCGTAACGTAAAAAAACAGGAGTTTTGATTTTAACAAATCGAATAACTTGATCTTCTAATCCTGAATCCATAATTTGTTTTAGGTGTGGTTCTATTGCATTATATCTTTCTTGTAAGGCAGCAATTTCAGAATTGGAAAAAATCCGCATTGGGACGTTATTCCAAACAACGATATTACCCTCTGGCACGGGTTTTTTTAGATCAAGCAAAATCTTTTTAGCTTTATCTAAATTTTCATTCGGTAAATCTTCTTTAATTTCTGGTAAAGGTTGATTTAATTTTGTCTTTAACTTTTCAGTCCAGGTTTGAGTTGGTTGGACCTTTGGTTTTGGCATTTGTAATTTTTGATTTTTTACAAAATTGAGGTTATCTTTTTCATGCTCTAGAACTAATTTAGCAGCTTCATATTCTCTTGTGCGTTGCCCAAAAAGCGTTTCTTCATGATTCGAATTTAGACGCATTTCATTTTTAAATTTGACATCCTCTCCTGCTAAAAACATTGCGACATATGCTTCATCAACTCGGTTTATGAGCTGATTTAGTTTGATTTCGGAAAATCTTTCGGTTTGAGCTTCAATGGTATCTTCAGCTAGTTGTTGATCTTTTATGAGATGACCAAACATTATTACATCCTTATATTTATCATTTTGGATACAGTACTATCCAGTTAATGTAACGTCAATAAAATTTAGAGAGAAGAATAATCCGTATAACCTTTGGCACCACCTCCATAAAATGTTGCTTGGTCTGGTTCATTGAGCGAGGCATTGGTTTTAAATCTTTCTGCTAAATCCGGATTAGCTAAATATAATTTACCAAATGCCACTAAATCAGCATAACCACTGGATATAGCTTCCGTTGCCAATTCTAGGTTATATCCATTATTTACCATCCATGCCCCTTTAAATTCTTTTCGCAATGCATGGAAATCAAAATTATTGAATTCACGTGGACCTCCTGTTGCTCCTTCAATCACATGAACATATATAAGGTTTAATTTATTTAGCTCACGCACTAAAGGAAAATAAACTGCAGTAGGGGACGAATCAAGGGCATCATTAGCAGGACTGACGGGTGCAATTGCAGATGGCGCAACTGGTGCAATTCCACCCGGTTGTAGAGTTGGATGGGAGATCCGACCTACATGCCACAATTGCAGAAATATTTTTCCGCCTTTTGCATGTACCGCATCGGTCACTAATTTCCACCCAGCAACTTGTTCTTCTGAATAAATCCCCGGAGTCCAAGCGTATCCTTTACCAGTTGGTGAAATTTGAGTTGCTTCTGAAATTATGAGGCCGGCATCGCCAGCGCGTTGCGCGTAATATTCTGCGTTTAACAGCTGGGGAACATCTGTTCCATGAATCGCACGATTACGTGTAAGAGGTGCCATGACCATGCGATTGCGTAATGTTATGGAGCCTAGCTTAAAAGGCGTCAATAAAACTGATGCATCAATAGTCATGGTTTTATCCTATGGATTAATTATAAATTCTGGAGATTTATTTTGGTTAGCAAATTCATAAGCTGACAAATAAGCTAATCTAATTATCTTTTGCATTTTAACATAGTTAATTTTATCTGCTGTATCAGTTATGTGATGATAATCTGGATGAAAACCAGTGAACCACCAAAATGCAGGAATATGATTTAATACAAATGGAAATTGATCACTACGGAAAAATATATTTAAAGCATTATCATTATCAAAACGATGATCAAGATCAAGACCTACCATATTATTTTGTTGGATCACAGTTTTATCATATTCAGGACTATAGTGAGCTCCAATTAAATTTAATCGATTTGTAGTATTTACAGGAATATCGATAATCCCATTGGTTTGATCACTCTTAGTTTCATTGCGCCCAATCATATCGAAATTAATCATTGCACGAGTTGTGGCAAGCGGCCGCAGTGGATTTTTCGTCATGTAATATGCACCTAATAAACCACGTTCTTCCGCCGCAAACACCGCAAAAAGTATAGAACGTTTAGGCTTTAATCCATCCACCGCAGCTTCATTGGCAGCAAGAGCGTGCGCAAGTGCAACCACACCAACCGTACCTGAAGCATTATCATCGGCGCCATGCCAAATTTGTTTACCGCTCATTCCATCATGATCATGATGAGCAGAAAGTATAATGGTTTCATTTTTCAAAAGTGAATCATTACCTTCAAGTAATCCAACTACATTATAAGTGGTACCAGTTTTACTGGATTTATTGACATCCTGGATTGCAATTTGAGTACCGGAAATATTTGTGGATTTAGGTTTAAAATCTTTATCAATAAGATCTTGTAATTTCGACAAGGATATTTGACTACCCGCAATTGCATTAGCTACTTTGTCAGAAAGTATAGCTGCAGGAATGTTAATATCATCTTCTTGCAATACTTGGCTAGGTAGAGGAATTTTGCGTTTGGTTGTGCCACCAATACTCAGGTAGCGTTCTTGATTGGAGGGGTGCTTGCGATTTGGTTCTGGTGCAATCAATACTGCAATCGCTCCATGTTTTTGCGCATTTATAACTTTGACGCGGTTAGTTGAATAAATGGTATTGGCAATACCGTTAAATACTGATTGAGGATTTCTTTCTTGGGGTTCATGTTCAAATATAAGAACAATTTTTCCTTTCACATCGATGTTTTCATAATCATCATAATGTAAGTCAGGAGCTGTTATGCCATAGCCTGCAAACACAACATCACTCTTTAAATTTATATTTTGCGGAAATTGTGAAATAACGTCTGGTTTTTTCCATTTAGTGACTTTGCCAGCGCGCTCTAAAGCGATATAACTTTTTTTCACATCCGGAACATATTCAATTAAAGGAACTGCCTGCAAATAACTATCACCATTCGCAGGTTTAAGACCTGACTTTTTAAATTGTTCAACAATCCAGTCTATGGATTTTTGATCCCCAGGAGTAAGTGAAAGCCTTCCTTGCAATGCATCTGAGGTTAAAAACAATTCGTCGTTGCGTAAAGTACTTTGATTTATACTATTCCATCCGGTGAGTAAAGAATTAGGAATTTTTTCCGTTGAAGCAATTGCAAAATTTCCAAAACACAAAATTAGGATAAAACAAATATACTTATAGATAGTCTTGTTGAGCATAGTAAACCTTTTGTAATTATTTTACATTCTTGGGTGGAAGTTTCAGATTAACAGTAGGATTATTCAATCTGCTATTCTCCGCTTCGAAATCCTCATAACTCATACCATTTCTAGTATCCCACTTAAATCGACCAAATAAAGTTACGGCTGCTGTTGCTGTCCCAATTGTAACCGGACTTGTGACCAATGTTTTTACTACTTCAATCAATGGCATAATAATACCTCCTTATATTTTAACTAAGTACTTTATCAAAAAAACGATGGCGAGCGTAGTCACGTTCGAATAATATACAGCTAGGAATAAATAATAGTATTAATAAATCTTTATTTAATGAGAAAATTATAACCTAATAAAAAAGAGGAATTTAAAAATGTCTTTCAGCAGTCAGTTTTTTGCAACGCCAACTGAAGTCCGTCAACTAGTAAAAGAGTCAAGAGAAGCAAAGGAAAAAGAAATTGTTCAAAGAAAACAAAAAGACCAAGAACAAAAACTACTTGAAGAAAAGCGACAACAAGAAAGGGTTGCTAATTTCGCAAGCGCAGAAGTTGAGCATGAAATCATTAAACAATTTACAATGGTAAAAGAAATATTATCGGAATGGAGATATGAAAATAACGTGTTAGATGAAAAATATATATTAATAACGGATCTTCCAGATAAAATCCTAGATCTTATTATAGATACCTATGAGAAAAACAAGAGAAACTTTCAACTTGATCAGTATAATAATATTAGTGTTGGGAGTGTTTCTGAAGAGCTTTGGCAAATAATCACATGCCATGAGGCCAAAATCATTGAGATTTTTAAAAATAGAGAATCTTTAGTCGAGTTTAAGAGGCAACATGCCAATGATAATGACATTATTCGAGACGCCGCTACTAATTTTGTTCACGAAAGGTCAACTCCAAAACCTTAAGAGATGGGGTCAAGTACGTGGACCGGCTTTAACTTTTATATATAATTTATATTTTGCATAATTAAAGCCGGTCCACGTACTTGACCCCATGGGTTTGGTTAACCGTATAATCTTCCAAGACGTGCATTAGCTATTCTCTGAGAATCTGTTAAGACTCCGAGAGAATCCACTCTTTCTTGCAAAGTATTGCAACGAGCAGTCATCTCAGCTAACTCAATACGAGTTTGATGTAACTCATCATTTGTTCGAGCAAGTTTCGCTTTTGTGATTTCTAATTCGACGACTAAATCCTTTGTAGTTGGGGGGCGATGCTCATGCATATATTTCTCCAATATTTATTTCAAAACATGCGATAATTTTGCTCTTGAGATTTTTTACTTACTGCTAAATCATCAGCTTTGACTTCAGGAGATTCCGACTTAGTAAGGGTAAACTCAGGGAGGTCTTTAGCTAATTTCTTGCAAGTGGTAATTAAAATATCATATTTTATTTTTGCGTTTGATCTGCTTAATTCTAAATCTAATTCACCAAAGGCATTAAAAATCCCTTGCATTTCTATAGTACATTCATTGTTATTACTAGGACCAATGGGACACATCATTGCCTGCTTTAGCATTTTTACCAGAGTATCTAAATAATCTTGTACTTTCTTAAAAGGTTGGGTATTAAATTTCATATCCCATTCTTTTATAGAGATTTGTAAGCGGGCAAAGGATTGTGATATTTCATCGAGATCACTTAAAGAAGGACGATGCGTTGCGGTGATTCTATATCTTTCCATATTGGGTGGGTAATGCTTCGAAAGCTTACTGCTGTCCATAAGAATTAAAAGATATCTTTTTATTCCGTCTAAGCTCGTTTGCAAGCGTGTATATTGCAAATTATTTGTTTCATTATTAATTTTAAATGCTTCATTAATGATTGTTGGCATAAGGATTTCCTTTTTTATTATATTTAGAAGAATAACTAAGAATCGATAAGGAGTATAAATGGCATTATTTTATAAATCATCTGCTTTTTAATTTCAATGCGGCCTAATGATAATCATTTCTTGTCACAATAAGTTCAATGCTTGACCCCATGGGTTCCTAAAAAAAGATTTAAAGACGTAGATTTAAAATAACGTTCATAAAGCTTTAGGTCAGCTACTGTTAAATCATAAACACAGCATTAACCCTAAAAAACCTATGCCTTAACTTAATACCACATTTTTGACCATTAATTTTTTTTAAAGCATGTTCTCTCTAAACCTTCTTGAAATCAAAAGCTTATGAATAATTAGCATATTAAAGTTGAACGTATCTTCCCCTTTTTTCATTATTAAATTCTATAATGAATATAAGGATGGGAATGAATATGCAAAGTTCAAAAAAACATTCTATTAATGACTTATTAAACTCAATTTGCTTGAATCACATGCTTTTTCCGCATGTTGCGCAGTTAATCTCTAATTTTTTTACCGACATCAATTTTAATTTTCCAAATCAGGAAGCGTTATCGATTGAATCAATTCAAAAAAAAGTATCAGTTGCGCGAAGGGAAGTATTTTTAGAAGTACAAACAAGAAATTTAAAAAGAGGCATAGATCCAAAATTATCAATATTAAGTAATTTAGCAGAATGTGAAGAGGTATTAAAAAAAATTGCGTTTGTTGGTTATATCATAAAGCTTTATGAAATATATATTCCGATAACTGATCAAAGTCATCCTTTTTATGGTGAAATCCAATCTATTTTACAAACTGTAAAAGATTTTAAACATTTCTATAATTACCAACAAATGTTGGAATCTTATGAAATTATTAAAGAACAACATGGCAAACTCAGACAGATTGATTTAGCTATGGATCTATCTTACACGCAACGTTATCAGGGTTGGTTGCATGAATCCTCTGGAAAAGGGGAAAAGAATTCTGTTTTAGAAACGTTGTTAAACTTGTTACAGCAAGTTAAAAATCTACAAAAAGAGGTTCCAGGTTGCAAATCTATTAATGAATTAATTCAAATTGGAGCTGAAATTGAAAAAATTTATAATAAATTAGATCAAAATATTTCTATTATAAAAAAAATTCAGGATTGGATGGTAAAGCTGTGTTCGAATTTTTCAAAAAAAATGCAAATTTTAACTTTGCATTTATCTCATGATGATCCAAATTATTTAAACTATAAAAATCAATTCAACCTTCTATTAGAATTAAAAGATTCTGCTGTAAGTATTGACGATATTATCCAAAAAGCCCCACGGATGGAAAAAATAGTCGATCAATTGTTAGAAATAGAAATAAATAAAGACTTCCAAGAAACACTTAATTCTTTGGTTGAATGGCAATCCATCGAGTGGCAAACTATCCAATCCATTCCTCTACCGAAACGACCTAAGTTTATAAAAATACCTTCTCAATTCGTGGCTTTTGAAGAAAAAGAACCTGCAAATATGCATCACAAAGAACAATTTCCCAAAAGACTTTTTAGTCCCCCCGTTTTATTAGAGCAACAAACCCCAGTTAATCCTAGGTCGAAGCTTTATTTACAAGTTCTTGCTGATCAAAAATTAACAGCTAATGAACTAGCACTGGAATTCATGACATGGCTACGCAGTTATTATCCGAAAGCTGCCTACACCCGAGATGTTCTCCCGAAACGATTGTTAGATTCTGATTTTGTCTATCAATTACGGAATGAATCGATGGATTTTAAAACATTAAAAGCTAAAGTTGATACTATGATGCGAAATTATGACATAGGGGTTGGAAAAAAGGATGCGTTTTATGAAGGATTGGAATTTTTTTCGCAGAAAATAGAGCAAGCCATATTAGAAGAACAATTACCTTCTAAAGGAAAACCATCTTAATTTAGTCTAAAATATCATACTATATCTTTCAGGACTTTTTTAATAACAATGGAGATGTTTATATGCCATCACACAAATTATTTAACGTCCCTCCCCGAACAAAACCTATTATTAGAAATTTATTAATCATTGGTGATAGTCTCAGTGATAGAGGTCAGTTTATGGCATGTAAAAGACTTGGAACGTGGTTGATAAGTCTGTTATTTCCTAAAATACCACAAAATAGGTTTACTAATGGATTAGTTTGGGTCGATTATTTGGGAATGAGTTTGGCTAATAAATTTATAATAAATGACCGCCACCGGAAAGGTTTTCGTGAAGAAGTGAAATTAAATTCAGAAGATATTGCAGATGGTATTATATCTAACGATAAGCGAGTTAGAAAAGCTATTAACCGTTATCATTTGAAAGATCCTAAACAAATTCTTTATCAAGACATGGATTTTATCCGTAGTTATGCTGAAGGTGGATTAAGTAATCATAATTATAATTATAAATTATGTTCTCATCCATTTACACGATTGCTGATTCCATATCTGTCAAACAAAATGACTGAGATAAAAAAAGATGATTTACACAGAGCGGCGGAAAATAAACAAGAAACCTTAACCATTTTTTGGAGTGGTGTTTGTGATATAAGTCTGGTTAATAATCCGTTAGATAAAGACTATACACAGAAAGTTAGTTTATCAATTGAAAGTTTAAAAAAAAGTACTGAAGAATTAATCAAGACTGGTTATTGCCATTTTATATTTATCACTTCGCCCGATCCAAAATTCTCACCTAGAGCTAATAAGTATTCAGCAGATGAGTTGAAAATCGCTAGTGATGCTACTCAGCATTTTAATGATGAATTAAAGATTCTGAAACAAAAATTGAAAGAAACCCATCCAAATTGTTCTGTTGATATTAATGATATTAATCCGCAGATACAAAAAATATTGGAAGATCCTGAAGCATATTTTTTAGATAAAACAAAAATAAAAGAAAGTTATTTTCATTCGCCAGATTATAAACCAATCAAAAAAGTTGGTGATATACAGCCCGCGGCTGGATATTTGTTTGCGGATGAGGTGCATCCAACTACAAAGGGGCATTTTATTATTGCACAAAATGTTGAAAATATGATTCGATCAAGATATCAACTGGAGGCACCAAATAGTACGGTTTCTAAAAAATGTGGTATATTCTGATCTGTTACAAATTCTATAGCTAATTCTATAGATAAGCCAAGAGATATGGAAAAAGTTGATGTAATAATAATTGGTGCCGGCGCAGCGGGACTATTTTGTGCTATAGAAGCAGGCAAACGAGGCCGTAGAATTCTTGTCTTGGATCATGCTAATAAACCCGGGAAAAAAATTCTCATGTCAGGAGGGGGTAGGTGCAACTTTACTAATCTCCATATTAAACCTGAAGATTATATTTCCCATAATCCACATTTTTGTAAGTCGGCACTAAGTCGTTATACTCAGTGGGATTTCATCGAATTAGTTAAACAATATCAAATCCCCTTTCATGAAAAAACGTTAGGCCAGTTATTTTGTGATAATAAATCAAAAGAAATTTTAGATATGTTGTTGGCAGAATGTAAAAAAGTTGGTGCAGAAATTCGTTTAAATACAAGCGTAGAAACTATTACAAAACTAGAGGATCACCATTTTAAAATTAAAAGTAACCATGGGGATTTTCAAACCCAATCATTAGTCATTGCAACTGGCGGCTTATCAATACCATCAATGGGTGCAAGTCCATTTGCTTATAAAGTAGCAGAACAGTTTGAGATTAACGTATGGCCAACTCGTGCAGGATTGGTACCATTTACACTGCATGAAAAAGAAAAAGAAAAGTTTTCTGTACTGTCTGGAATCAGTGTAGATAGCATTGTTAGTACTGAACAAAAAAGTTTTCGAGAAAATATTTTATTTACGCATCGTGGATTAAGTGGCCCTGCGATATTACAAATTTCTTCTTATTGGAAACCTGGCCAAGAAGTAAAGATTAATTTGTTACCTGAAATGGATGTTTTTGAATATCTGAAAACGTGTCAACAAAAACAACCTCATAAACAATTAAGAACTATTTTGGCTGAACACTTACCCAAAAGGCTCATTGACATTTTTATTAGTTCTGAATTGTATGATAAAGCCATCTCTTCTATTTCACATCAAGAGTTTGCAAAGATTTGTCAGCAATTAAACGCTTGGGTAGTCAAGCCGAATGGAACTGAGGGCTATCGTACGGCAGAAGTAACTTTAGGTGGGATAGATTGTAACTTTCTTTCTTCAAAAACGATGGAAGTTAAGCATGTTATAGGATTATATTTTATCGGTGAAGCGGTCGATGTTACTGGCTGGCTAGGTGGTTTTAATTTTCAGTGGGCGTGGAGTTCAGGGTGGGCTGCTGGGCAAATGGTTTAAAAAAATATCGTGTCAGATGATTACAATATATAACTTCAACTAAAATAATAAGAATAGGACCAAGCTATGCAATTGCGCACAACTCATCAACAATTTGTAACTAACGCTTTAAAATTAATTCAAAATTTTCCTGATGAAACTAAATTTAAACGTGGAGTACCTAAGCTTGCCTTTGGATCAGAAATAATTCTAAGTAATACCATTTATAAATTAACTAACAATATTATTTTAATAGCTTCTACCACTTATCAAAAAAATAACCAGAAAATTCCTAAAAATCCCGGGATATTCGAACGCAATGGATTTTTAGATTTTTCTTCTCATAAAGGAAAAGTAAAGCTGGGGTTATTGACAGATAGCAATTTTGAAAATTCTCAAGAGGTGATTTTAAAAAAACTATATCTTGATCATTCAGATTACGATAATGTTATGCTAGAAGTTCAGATTAATAAAAAGTATTATGGGGTAGGTGAAATAATTCAAGCTTTCCCGAAATATATTATTTTGGTTTTAAAATATTTACCCGGAATCAAGCTACATAATTTAATTTACGAAGGTGATAAAACTCAGTGCCAAAAAGGTAGAGGTCTAAAGATGCTACCTGCATTAATCATGGCATTGGATGCCTTGCAGAATTTTCATCAAGCTGGATTTCTGCATTTAGAT